>Ga0214923_10002548_pt1 | contig 24022 bp, 20 predicted proteins | sample LL1510_MetaG_FD_177993 | JGI IMG/M metagenome (GOLD analysis project Ga0214923, IMG submission 177993) | Freshwater microbial communities from Lake Lanier, Atlanta, Georgia, United States - LL-1510 | ecosystem: Environmental > Aquatic > Freshwater > Lake | place: USA: Georgia | collected...
CCGTTGGCATCGATGTATTGCTGAATCTTTGCGGGCGTCGCCCGTGCGTTCACCCGTTTGTAACTCGCGACCGGGTCGGTGCCGGTGCGCAACGCAATGTACACCAAGAAGGTGATGAAGAGAAGTGTCGGCACCGCCCACGCGAGACGACGCAGCACGTATCGCAACACAGTGCCAACCTAGTTCGTCGCTCGTTGTTGCCGAAACTCAGTCATACACGCCTCTTCCAAAACGAACGGCGCGCGGACCCCGCCCGAAGGCAGAGCCCGCGCGCCGCGCGAGCGTCGTAAACGACGACTTACTTGATGGTGACCGTCGGTTCGCCGGTCAACAGATTGGTGATGACGTACGCGCCGTCATTGGTGGTGGCGAACGCACCAGGCATGACCTGGTTGATCGTCGTCCACACCATCCACGACGAGTTGGCGCACTCGGTTACCGGGTTCAAACAGGCCGGCCACTGTTCGGCGCCAATGACGACTTTGCCGTCGCCATTGAGGTCGGTCCAGAGGTGGTTGTTGATGAACGAGGTGTAGTTGCGCAACTCAGCATCGACTGGTCCGCCCACTTGGTCGGTGCGCCAGAAACCCGCCTTGGGGAACTGGAACAACGGCAACATGATGCTGTCGGCTGCCATCAGCTTGAGCGCGCTCTTCACGAGCTCAGCACGAGCGGCTGCATCGGCCTCGAAGTCGGCGTTGTGCAGCAGGTCAGACGCCTCAGCGTTGCACCAACCGGTCGAGTTCTGACCTTGGTTGTTGTTCGCCGCGGTCGGAATCTGATCGCAGGTGAACGACGGGGTCAGGTAACCCGGGTCCGGCGGAGCCGTGCTGATGTACATCGCCATGTCGTAGTCAAGGGCTGGCAGACGCTGCTGGAAGTAGCAGGCCGCATCGCAGTTGTCTGCGCGCACCTTGAAGCCCGCTGCGTTGAGCAACGGAATCAGGTAGGCCTGGGTGTTCTCGCGACGGGTGTTGCCCGTGTTGATGATCCAGCGGATATCTGGCGCTTCGCCCGTTGCGGGGTCAAGCCAGTAACCGTCGGCGCCCTTGGTCCAACCGTTGTCGGTCAGCAGAGCTTCAGCGGCAGCTGGGTCGTAGGCGCCCGAGAATTCATCGCCGTTGCAGAACGGCCCAGGAACGATCGGTCCACACTGCAATGGCGATTCGCCACCGAGCGGAACATAGATCTGCTTGAACAATGCATCACGGTCGATTGACTTCGAGAACGCCTCACGGAAGATCGGGTTCGCGAACGGTCCGCACTTCGATTGGAAGTAAAGACCCTCGTAGTCGCCACCGAACTCCTTCTTCAAGGTGATGTTCGGGTCGGCATACGCCTCTTCGATTCCGCCGTAGAACTGCGGGTACACGAAGTCGACTTCGCCGGCCTTGATGCTCGCCACTTGCGTGTCGTCATCGGCCATCGGAACGATAACCAGTTCCTTCGATGCGGCCTTGTCGTCACCCCAGTAGTTCTTGTTCGGAACGTACACCACTTGGCTTGGGCTCCATGACTTCATCACCCAGGGGCGACCCGAGAAGCTGATCATGTCGGCAAAGTCGGTGGAGATGTCTGCGGTGTTCTTCACCGAAGCAGCCTTCAAGAGACCGCCGAACAGACCCTTGTAGGGGCCGTAGACGCTCTTGAACTCAACGACGACTTGCTTGTCGCTCGATCCGGCTTCCACCGAGGTGATCTGGTCGTAACCGACCGTCACGATCGAACCTGGCGTGTTCAGTGCAGACTCCCACGTGGCCTTGAAGTCGGCTGCCGTAATTGGCGAACCGTCTTCCCAGACTGCGTCTGGGTTGAGGTCGTAGGTGACCGTCATTCCGGCGCTGGCCGGCGGTGTGTAGGTGTAGTCGTAGGTGACATCGGCACACTCTGCGAGCGTCGGGTACGAAACCGGCTCTGCAGCAGGCTCTTCCTCGACCGCAGTGGTGTCGTCTGTCGCGGCTTCATCGCCACCGCACGCTGATGCGATCAAAGCGACCGCGAACAGCGACGCGGCGAGACGACTCGCCTTGCTGTGTTTCTTCATGTATTCGACCTCCCCGTCGAAAAGGTGGGGCGTCACCCCCACAAATGATGACCCCTCTACCTTAGCCACCCCATGTGACGATCGGCTCAATAGGCGTGGCGGCGATACTGCACAATGCGAGCGAATTCGGTCGGGTCAAGGCTCGCCCCGCCCACCAGCAGGCCATCGATATCGGGTTGGCGCATGAACTCGGCCGCCGTGCCCGCCTTGACGCTGCCGCCATATTGAATGCGCACCGCCTGGGCTGCCGGTCGTGATACCACCGATGCGACCTCTTCACGAATCGCCGCCACCACTTCTTGGGCGTCTGATGCGGTTGCGTTCTTCCCGGTGCCGATCGCCCAGATGGGCTCGTAGGCAATCACCAACGACTTCACCTGCTCGCTGGTGCGCTTGGCAAGTGCAACCTGCACTTGACCTCGCACCTTGTCGAGCGTGACGCCCGCTTCGCGCTCAGCGAGGGTCTCACCGACACAGACGATGGGGTTCATGCCAAGCCTCTGCACCGCGACGATCTTTCGCGCAACAAACTCGTCGGTCTCACCGAACAGTTCTCTTCGCTCACTGTGACCGACGATGACGTACTGCACACCGAGCTTGGCCAAGAACGCAGGCGACACTTCACCGGTGAAGGCGCCCTTTTCTTCTGCGTGACAGTTCTGCGCGCCGAGCTTCAAGCGCAATTGGTCGGCGTCAATCAGGGTTTGAATGCTCCGCAAATCGGTGAACGGTGGGTGCACCGTTACTTCAACCGCCTCAAAATCTTCTTTCTGCAAGAGGTATGCCAACTTCTGCACGCACTGAATCGCCTCAAAGTGGTTGTTGTTCATCTTCCAGTTGCCGCTGACGATCGGCGTTCGCTCACCTGACATTGGGGGCCCCACGCAGTGCTTGCAAACCAGGCAGGTCGCCAAACTCGATGAACTCAAGCGAGGCGCCTCCACCAGTCGACACATGATCGACGTCGTCGTTCAACCCAAACTGCGCGAGCGCCGCCGCCGAGTCGCCACCACCGACCACCGTGAACGCCTTTGTGTCTGCCATCGCTTGAGCAACAGTACGGGTTCCCTTGGCAAAGCGTGCGTCTTCGAAGACTCCCATCGGGCCGTTCCAAAACACCGTGCGAGCCTCCATGATCTCATCACTGAATGCAGCCGCCGTGCCCGGCCCGACATCCATGCCCTTCGCGCCGTCGGGCAAACGCACGCCAAATGTTGCATACACGCCGTCAGCATCGAGACCGATGATGTCTTCGGGCAGAACAATGTTGCTGTGCCGTGCGAGCAACTCGCGACAATGATCAGTCTGGTCTCGTTCGCATAGCGAATCACCAATCGGGTAACCCTTGGCGGCAAGAAAGGTGAAGCACATTCCCCCACCGATGAGCAATCGGTCAACGATCTTCACCAACGCGTCGATCACACCCAACTTGTCGCTCACCTTCGCCCCACCAAGCACTGCTACAAACGGTCGTTTGGGGTTGTTGCGCAGTCGCTCGACTACTTCGACTTCGCGTTGCACCAGCCGACCAGCCGCCGACGGCAGGGTCTTGGGCGGGCCGACGATCGACGCATGGGCACGATGAGCTGCACCGAAGGCGTCGTTCACATAGGCATCAACACCATGCACAAGTTCGGCGACAAACGCAGGATCATTGCCTTCTTCACCGGGTGAAAACCGCAGGTTCTCGCGCAACTCGACCCCGGGTGCGAGTTCCGCGAGGCGCGCCCGCACTGGTGCGAGTGAATACTTCGGGCTCGGCGCACCTTTCGGTCGACCCAGATGGCTCGCGCAGACGACCTTTGCGCCATGTTCGACCAACCACTCGATCGTCGGGAGTGCAGCACGAATACGAAAATCGTCAGCGATCACCCGAGCATCATCGGCACCCGACATCGGAACGTTGAAGTCAGTGCGCACGAGCACCGTCTTGCCGCGCACGTCACCGAGGTCTTCCAATACGGGCAGCTTCATGAGAGGTGCGTCAGGCAATAGCGCGGCCGATGTGCGTGGTCACATCGACGAGACGGCAGGAGTACCCCCACTCGTTGTCGTACCACCCGAGCACCTTCACCAATGAACCCATGCTCATGGTCAAATCTGCATCAAAGATGCAGGAATGCGGGTTCGTCACGATGTCGCTCGACACGATCGGTGCGGTGCAATACTCGAGCACGCCCTGCAGCGCACCGTTTGCGGCAGCCTTGAACGCTGCGTTGATCTCGTCGACCGTGGCGGGCTTCTGCAGGTTTGCTACAAAGTCGGTAATCGAACCAGTCGGTACCGGCACGCGCAACGCAGTGCCGTCGAGTTTGCCCTTCATCGACTCCATGACAAGGCTGGTTGCTCGCGCTGCGCCAGTCGACGTGGGGGTGATGTTGATCGCCGCGCCGCGCGCTCGTCGCAGGTCACTATGGGGACCATCGACCAGCATCTGGTCGCCGGTGTAGGCGTGAACAGTGGTCATCAGACCGTTGACCACGCCGAACGCATCATCAAGCACCTTGACCAGCGGCACAAAACAGTTGGTGGTGCAGCTCGCGTTCGAGACCACTTTGTGCGCCTTTGCATCGAACGTGTGATGATTCACGCCATAGACAAAGGTCGCGTCGGCACCTTTGGCGGGTGCCGAGATGATGACCACTTTGGCGCCCGCTTCGAGATGTGCCGCAGCCTTGTCGCGGTCGGTGAAGAATCCGGTCGATTCAATGACGACATCGACACCGTGAGCTTTCCACGGCAGGTTCTTGGGGTCACGCTCTGACAACACCTTGAGGGTCTTGCCATTGATACTGATGCCATCGTCGGTCGCTTCGATCGTGTCGGGCAAGACGCCGAGCACTGAGTCGTATTTCAAGAGGTGCGCCATAGTGGCCTTGTTACCGAGGTCGTTGACCGCAACAATCTCGATATCTCTTGAGTTCGTGCGTGATGCGCGCCAGAAGTTGCGTCCGATTCGGCCGAAGCCATTGATTCCAACTCGTATTGTCATGGCGGCGAGCCTAGTTTTTTTCGATGTCGCGGTGCGCCACGCGCGCAGCGACACCGCGGTTCGCCAAACGCTGACTGAGCGCTTCGGCAATCGCCACCGAGCGATGGCGCCCGCCCGTGCAGCCCACCGCAATCGTGAGATAGCTCTTACCTTCATTGCGATAGGCCGGAATCAACGACTCAAACAAGGCTTCAACGCGATCGAGGAAGTCACGAGTGGCCGCCTGCTCGAGCACGAAGGTACGCACGGCATCGTCTTTGCCGCTCAGGGGTCGCAGCGCTTCGTCGTAGTACGGGTTGGGAATGAACCGCACATCAAACACGGTGTCGACATCGAGTGGCAGGCCGTGTTTGAAACCGAACGACATCACCGACACCTGCAGCGTGTCGGGAAGATCTTCGAAAGAAAACAGTTCGGTCATCTGCGTCTTGAACTGCGCAATCTGCAACGCACTGGTATCAATCACCTTGTCGGCGAATTCACGCACGGGCTCGAGCAGGTCGCGTTCATGTTCGATGGCTTCCGACACGGTGCCCGTTTCGGTTCGCAAAGGGTGACGGCGACGTGACTCGGTGTACCGCTTCACCAATGACTGGGTCGACGCTTCAAGAAACAGAATGCGAACGTCGTGACCGGCTCCGCGCAGGCGAGGCACGAGTTTCACGGCATCAGTCTGCTGCGACGCCGTACCGATCACGAGCGCGAGACGCGACGACGAATCGACGCTCTGCCCCGCAAGTTCAACGAACTTGTCGACCAACTCGACCGGCATGTTGTCGACGACGAACCAGCCAAGATCTTCAAGCACATCGGCAGCCTGCGATCGCCCAGCGCCCGACAGCCCGGTGATGAGCAGAATCTCCGCCACGAGGCGAAGGCTACTGAGGGGTCGCGAATCGGCGATGCACTTCGTCTGCCACGCTTGCCGGTAACCAGTCGAGCGCCGCCAGGCGTTCGCGGGTCACACCGCGCAGGGCACCAATGCCACCTACTTCGTTCAGCAAACGTTCACGCCGTTTGGGGCCGAGCCCTGCGATGCCGTCTAGCTCACTCGCCTTCATTCGTTTGCCGCGTCGCTCGCGGTGGAAACTGTTGGCGAAGCGATGCGCTTCGTCACGAACCACCTGCAACATGAACAACGCATCGCTGCCCCGCGGCAAGAGCACTGGTTCGGTTCGGTCGGGCAGGTACACCTCTTCAAATCGCTTCGCCAATGCCGCAACGTCAATCTCGTCTTCGAGCCCAAGTTCATGCAGCACGTCGACGGCAACACCGAGCTGCCCCTTGCCTCCATCGACGAGTAGCAGTTGGGGCGGATACGCGAAGCGCCCCGGCTTCTCGCCACGCTCACTGGCGGGCGTGTCACGTTCGTGAACGTACGCCGACAGCCGGCGGGTGAGCACTTCTCGCATCGCGGCATAGTCGTCGTTGCCTGAAACATTGCGCACGGTGAACTTGCGGTATTCACGTTTGGCGGGAAGACCGTCTTCGACCACCACCATCGACCCGACATAGTCGGTGCCTTGCAGGTGTGCCATGTCGTAGCACTCGATGCGCAGCGGGGCTTGCGACAACCCGAGTTGGTCTTGCAGTTCCGCGATTGCCCGGCTTCGCGCGTTGTGATCGCTAGCTCGCTTCAAGCGGTGTCGCACGAGCGCATCGCTGGCATTCTTCGTGACCATCTGTAGCAGTTCACGCCGATCACCACGTTGTGGTTGCCGAACGTCGACCTTGCTGCCGCGGCGCACCGCCAGCATCTCGGCAACCACCGACGCTTCTTCGGGTTCGCTCGACACCATAACTTCCTTTGGCCAGCCAAGTGCCGGTTCTTCGGCGTACAAATCGACGAGCACTCGTTGCATCAGCTGCGCCGTCGTCAGTGGTTCAGATTTGTCAACGACATAGCCGTTGTTGCCGAGCACCCGACCCTTGCGCACGTAGAAAACGTGCACCGCTGCTTCAAGCTCTGATTCGGCAAGAGAAACAACGTCGAAGTCGTCACCGCGCTCGCCCACCATCTGCTGCCGCTCGAGCGCTCGATCGATGGCGCCAACTCGGTCGCGTAGTCGGGCTGCATCTTCGAACTGTTCGTTGGTCGACGCCAAGGCCATTTGTTCGACGAGCGATGTTCGCACGTCATCGGTGTCGCCCGACAAAAATCGCTGCAATCCGTCGACGTGGCTCGCATAGGTGCTGGGTGCTACCTCGTTGACACACGGTCCGGAGCACTTTTCAATGTGAAACAACAAGCAGGGTCGACCAAGTCGTTCGTGCTGGCGAAACTTTGCGGGTGAACACGTGCGAACGGGGAAGGTGCGCAGCAACGCATCGAGCGTGTCGCGAATCGCCCAGGCGTGCGCGTAGGGCCCGAAGTACTTCGTGCCCTTTCGCTTGCGGCCGCGCATTACGACCGCCCGGGGCCACGGCTCGTCGAGCGTGATCGCCAAGAACGGATAACTCTTGTCGTCGCGCAGACGCACGTTGAAGCGCGGGCGGTGCTGCTTGATGAGGTTGTACTCCAACATCAACGCATCGACTTCGCTCTTCACTTCGATCCAGCGCACATCGCTGGCTGCCGCCACCATTGCCACCGTGCGACTGTGCAAGAGCCCGGGGTCGGCAAAATATGACGTGACTCGAGCGCGCAGGTTGGCTGCTTTGCCAACGTAGATGATGCGGCCGTGCACGTCGACGAATTGATACGAACCTGGCCCGGTCGGAATCACCGCGAGATTCGGGCGCTCCATCGGTCAGCGACCGCGCAGCACCTCGGCAAGAAATCTGCCGGTATGACTGCCCTTGACTTTGGCGACCTGCTCAGGAGTTCCCTCGGCCACGATGGTGCCGCCACCCTCGCCACCTTCAGGGCCGAGATCGATCAACCAGTCGGCTGTCTTGATGACATCGAGGTTGTGTTCGATGACGAGCACCGTGTTGCCTTGGTCGACGAGTCGCGCGAGCACGACCAAAAGACGGCGTACGTCTTCGAAGTGCAAACCGGTGGTGGGTTCATCAAGCAGATAGATGGTGTGGCCGGTGCCACGACGCGCCAACTCACTGGCGAGCTTCACGCGTTGCGCTTCGCCGCCTGACAACGTGGGCGCTGACTGTCCGAGACGCACGTAACCCAGACCGACATCGACCAGGGTCTGCAGATGGCGCGCGATGCGTGGCTGATTGGCGAAGAACTCGAGAGCCTCAGTGATCGGCATCTCGAGCACTTCGGCGATGTTTTTGCCCTTGAACCGAATCTCCAGGGTGTCGCGGTTATATCGCGCGCCTTTGCACACTTCGCACGGCACGTACACATCGGGCAAGAACTGCATCTCGATACGAATCGTGCCGTCGCCCGAGCACGCCTCGCACCGACCGCCCGACACGTTGAACGAAAAGCGTCCCGGCTGGTAACCGCGCACCTTGGCATCGGGCGTATTCGCAAACAGCTTGCGAATGTCGTCGAAGACTCCGGTATAGGTCGCTGGGTTCGAACGTGGCGTTCGCCCGATCGGCGATTGGTCCATATCAATGACCTTGTCGAGCTTGTCGATGCCACTTACCGAGGTGTGACGCCCGGGCGATTCTTTCGATTTGTAGAGCTTCTGCATGAGTGCCGGCAAGAGGATGTCGCGCACCAGCGTGCTCTTGCCACTGCCCGACACACCGGTCACCGCCACGAAACACCCAAGCGGGATGCGCACGTCGATCTTCTTCAGGTTGTGTTCTCGCGCTCCGCGCACCACGAGCGCTTCGGTTCCGATTGCTCGGCGCTTCGTCGGCACGGCGATGCGTTGGCGGCCCGCCAGATAGGCGCCAGTTACCGAGTTCGACACCTTGTTGATGCCAGCAACAGGTCCGTTGTAGACCACATTGCCACCGTGCTCGCCCGCCCCGGGGCCGATATCTACGATCCAGTCGCTGGCACGAATGGTGTCTTCATCATGTTCGACCACGAGCACGGTGTTGCCGAGATCGCGCAATCGATGCAACGTGTCGATCAGGCGATGATTGTCGCGCTGATGCAGACCAATCGACGGTTCATCGAGCACATACAACGTGCCGACCAGACCCGAGCCGATCTGACTCGCCAGGCGAATGCGTTGCGCCTCACCACCTGCCAATGTGCTCGCTGAGCGCGACAGCGTGAGATAGTCGAGGCCCACGTCAAGCAAGAAGCCGAGTCGAGCGTTGATTTCCTTCGTGATGCGCTCAGCGATGATCTTCTCGCGCTTGTTGAGTCGCAGGTCAGCGAGAAATTTCGCAGATTCTCCGATGGCCATATCGCAGACATCTGCAATGGTCTTGTCGTTCACCTTGACGGCGAGTGATTCGGGTTTCAGTCGAGCACCGTCACACGCCGAGCACGGCTTTTCACGCATGTAACTTTCGAACTGCTCGCGCTGATGGTCGCTTTCAGAGGTCTCGTGACGCCGCTTCAACCACGGAATCACCCCTTCGAACGTGGTGCTGTACTCGCGCACTCTGCCGTATCGATTGCGATACTTGACGACGACGTTGTCGCCGAGACCGTGCATGATGACCTTCTGCTGTTTGGCGGTGAGCTTTGACCAGGGGCGATCGGTGTCGATGCCTTGCTCTTCAGCGACCGACTCGAGCATGCGCGTGAAGTACATCGTGTGCGCGCTGCGCCAGGGCGCAATCGCCCCTTGAGTAATGCTGAGCGTCGGGTCGGGCACCACGAGCTCTTGGTCAACCTCATAAGTGGTGCCAAGACCAAGACACTTCTCACACGCGCCGTAGGGCGTATTGAACGAGAAGTTGCGCGGCGCCAATTCTTCATATGACGTGCTGCACTTGGGGCATACCAATTGTTGGCTGAAGTTCAGCACCTCGGTGGCAGTGTCGTTCTTGCCCATCACCTCGACGGTGGCTACCCCATTGGCGAGCCGCAGAGCAGTCTCCATCGAGTCGGTCAAGCGCCTGGTGATGCCGTCTTTGCGCACGAGCCGATCGACGATCACATCGATGCTGTGCTGCTCATAGCGCGCCAGTTTCTTACCACTCTTGATGAAGTCGGCGATCTCGATGACATCGCCATCAACCCGAGCGCGTGTGAAGCCTTGGCTCAGCAGGTCGCCGAGTAGCGAGTCGTACTCACCCTTACGCCCACGCACGACCGGAGCCAACACCTGAAATCGGGCGCCCTCTTTCAGGTCGAGCACCTGGTCGACGATCTGCTCGGGCGTTTGCTTGGTGAGGCGCTCACCATCGGCCACGCAGTGCTGAATGCCGATTCGCGCATACAGCAAGCGCAGGTAGTCGTACACCTCGGTGATGGTTCCCACCGTCGAGCGGGGATTCCGTGATGCTGACTTTTGATCGATCGAGATTGCAGGCGACAGACCTTCGATGACGTCGACGTCGGGCTTGTCCATCTGACCCAAGAACTGACGGGCGTATGCGCTCAGACTTTCGACGTAGCGACGTTGACCCTCGGCATAGATGGTGTCGAAGGCGAGACTGCTCTTGCCGCTGCCCGATAAGCCGGTCAGCACGATCAGTCGGTCGCGCGGCAGCTCGAGGCTGATGTTCTTCAGGTTGTGCTCGCGCGCTCCCCTGATGACGATCGATTCAGGCACGGCGCAACGCTAATCTGCACCGCGCTGCTCGCAGCTCAACGTGCTTCTCGCACCTCACGGCGCAGTTGGCGAATTTCGTCACGCAGTCTGGCTGCCTGTTCAAAATGCAGGTCGGCTGCAGCCTGGTGCATTTCTTCCTCCAGCGTTTGCACCAACCGCTCGAGCTCGCTCGCCCCGAGCGCCTTCAGGTCGCGAATCACCTTGTCGCGTTCACGCGACTGGCGCTTGCCCTTACCGGGATACGGCGCGGTCTCGTCGGGCCGCAAGATCGACAAGATGTCACCGACGGCCTTGCGAATCGTCTTGGGTTCGATGCCGTGCTCGAGGTTGTAGGCCATCTGCCGTTCACGTCGCGCATTGGTCAGACCGATCGCAGCCTCCATTGCTTTGGTGCGCTGATCTGCATACATGATGACTTGACCATCAACGTTGCGAGCTGCTCGACCAATGGTCTGAATCAGCGAGGTTTCGCTGCGCAAGAACCCTTCTTTGTCAGCGTCGAGAATCGCGACCAGCGAAACCTCAGGCAAGTCAAGCCCTTCACGCAGCAGGTTGATGCCAACGAGAACGTCAAACTCACCGAGACGAAGTGCGCGCAAGATCTCGATGCGTTCGATGGTGTCGATGTTCGAATGCAGGTATCTCACACGCAAACCCTGCTCGAGCAGGTACTCGGTGAGATCTTCGGCCATCTTCTTGGTCAGCGTCGTGATGAGCACACGGTCACCCTTCTCGACCCGCTGATTCACGTTGACGATGATGTCGTCAATCTGCCCTTTCGTGGGCTTGACGATCACCTCGGGGTCGATCAAACCCGTCGGTCTCACGATCTGTTCAACCACTTGCGTCGAGTGCTGAATCTCGTACTTGGCCGGCGTCGCCGACATGAACACGCACTGGTTGACTCGTTCGAGCGTCTCTTCGAACTTGAGCGGCCGATTTTCACGTGCACTTGGCAGACGGAACCCGTGCTCAATGAGCGTGTCTTTGCGCGCTCGGTCGCCAGCGAACTGTCCGTACAACTGCGGCACCGCCACGTGGCTTTCGTCAATGACGAGCAAATAGTCGTCAGGAAAGTAGTCGAGCAAGGTGAATGGTGGGTCGCCGAACGTGCGGTCGTCGATGTGCATCGAGTAGTTCTCGATGCCGTTGCAGTACCCCATCTCTTGCATCATCTCGATGTCATATCGCGTACGCATACCCAATCGCTGCGCCTCGAGCAATTTGCCGTTGGCGTTGAACCAAGCCAACCGATCGGCCAGCTCGGCTTCAATGCGAACGATTGCGTCACGCATGCGATCGTCACCCGCCACGTAGTGAGTCGCGGGGAACACCAGAACTTCGGTCGGGGTCGACAACGTCTCGCCTGTTACTGGGTCGACGACGGTGATGCGATCAACGGTGTCACCGAACATCTCAATGCGGGTCACCGTCGACTCGTATGCCGGTTGAAGTTCGATGGTGTCGCCGCGCACCCGAAAATTGCCACGACCCAGGGCCGTGTCGTTGCGTTCGTATTGCAGGTCAACCAACCGCCGCAAGATGCTCTGCTGGTCGTAGTCGACGCCCTGATGCAGTTCGAGTAGGTGCCCCTTGTATTCCTCAGGGTTGCCCATGCCGTAGATGCAACTGACCGACGCCACGACGATGACATCACGTCGAGTCAACAATGCTGCCGTCGCCGAGTGGCGAAGGCGATCGATCTCGTCGTTGATCGACGAATCTTTCTCGATGTACGTGTCGCTCGAAGGAATGTAGGCCTCGGGTTGGTAATAGTCGTAATACGACACGAAGTACTCCACGCGATTTTCCGGAAAGAACTCGCGCATCTCTTGTGCCAACTGTGCCGCAAGGCTCTTGTTCGGCGCCAAGATCAAGGTCGGGCGCTGTACGCGCTCGATGGTCCACGCGATGGTCGCCGACTTACCTGAACCCGTGATGCCAAGCAGCGTCTGAAAGCGATCACCCCGCTCAATGCCGGCTGCAAGTTCGGCGATGGCGCGAGGCTGGTCGCCGGCGGGCGAATACTCTGACACCACTTTGAAGGCGTGTTTGGCCCGCGTGTCAGACACGTTCTGCCTCGTCACACATGCGGCAACGTTTGCATCCACCGCCATGCTCGTGCCACTTCGTGCGCGAGGTCAAGCCGTGAACCCGAATTGTCGATGATCCAGTCGGCAATCAGCCGTCGTGCCGACCGTGATGCCTGTCGTGCCACCCGGGCGCGAGTGTCGGCCTCGTCACCGCCGCGTTGTGCGACCACCCGCGCCACTGCGACACCAGGGTCAACGTCAACGACCAACGTGGCGCTGAGGCCACGGCGCGGGTTCTCGACCAACAGCGGGATGTCGAGAATCACCACCTTGCGTCCGCTGCGCTGCGCTTCGATGCGGCGAGCCATCTCGGCTTGCACCGCCGGGTGCACGATGGCATTCAGCCTTGTGAGTCGCTCGGCATCACCGAACACCACGGCAGCCAATGCCGCACGGTCGAGCGTGCCGTTGGGTGTAACGACACCGTCGCCGAATTCGGCCACGATGCGCTCAAACACTTCGGTACCCGGGCGTTGCAACTCGCGCACGATCAAATCAGCATCAATGAGCACCGCACCGTGGGAAACGAGTTGCGCCCCAACGGTTGACTTGCCTGAACCGATTCCGCCTGTCAAACCAACGAGGATCACGTGGTCACCTCGCGCGACTCAGGTCAGGTGGTCGGTGTCTCGCCGGCTCCGTACATCTCGCTCCACGCTGCTTCGCGAGAGGCATCGTCGGCGCCGACCCAGTTGCCTTGTTCGTCGGCTTTGAACTGGTCGCGATATTCGGGGGCGAGTTCGCCGCCTTCGGCCGCTTGTTTGATCGACAGGCTGATGCGACGACGCGCGAGGTCAAGATCAATGATCTTCACCCACAACTCTTCGCCCGGTGTCACCACCTGTTCAGGAGCCTCAACGTGGTGCGTTGACATCTCCGAGATGTGTACGAGGCCCTCGATGCCGTCGCCCACCTGCACGAACGCACCGAAGGGCACGATCTTGGTGACGCGGCCGTAGACCAGTTGGTTGACGGCGTGACCAGCGGCGAATGCCTGCCACGGGTCTTGCTGCGTGGCCTTGAGCGACAGGCTGATGCGTTCGCGCTCGCCGTCGATTTCCAGCACCTTCACCTCAACCTCATCGCCGATCTTCACGATGTCTGCAGGGTTGTCGACGTGCTTCCACGAGAGTTCTGACACGTGGATGAGACCATCCATGCCGCCGAGATCGACGAACACACCGAACGCAACGATGGACGACACGCGACCCTTGCGCACTTCGCCAACCTTGAGATTGACGAGGAAGCCATCGCGGTTCTCGCGGTGGGTGGCCTCGAGCACGGCACGACGCGACAACACCACGTTGTTGCGGTTGCGATCGAGTTCAAGAATCTTGGCCTGAATCTTCTGACCGACGTAGGGCGTAAGTTCCTTGACGCGACGCATCTCGACCAGTGATGCGGGCAAGAATCCGCGCAGCCCGATATCGACGATGAGCCCGCCCTTCACCTCTTCGAGCACGACGCCTTCAATGATGCCGTCTTCATTCTTGATGCGCTCGACGTCACCCCATGCACGCTCGTATTGAGCACGCTTCTTCGACAGCAGCAGACGACCTTCTTTGTCTTCGAGCGTCAGCACCAAGGCTTCAACGGTCTCGCCGAGTTTGACCACAGTATTGGGGTCGACGTCTTGGCGAATCGTGAGCTCACGGTTGAGGATGACGCCTTCGGTTTTCCAACCAATTTCCAACAGCACCTCTTCACGGGTGATGCGAGCAACGGTGCCCTTGACGAGTTGGCCTTCCTTGATTGGTGGGAAGGTGCTTTCGATTTCTTCGGCGAACGAGGCGTCGCGTTCAGTGACTTTGCGGGGAACGTAATTGCCGTTCTGATCGAACGTGCCCATCGGTGACGATGGGGCGAGAGTGGTTTCGGACACGGTGACTTTCGGTGGATGGAAGAGTAGGGATAGGACAGCCCGCCTTACGACGGACTCGTCAGGCTACCTTCGCTCCGGCCCAACTCGTCGCCCACGACGCGTTGACCACGAGCGGCACGGCGAGGTGTGCCGCCGCCATCATCCGCTCGGTCACGAGCGGGCCGACCTCATCGCGTTCGTTCTTTGGCACTTCGAGGATGATCTCGTCGTGCACCTGCAAGACAATGCGCGTTGCCAAATGGCGATCTTCGAGCGCTCGGTCGACTGCGACGAGCGCCAGCTTGAAGATGTCGGCCGCCAAACCCTGAATGCCGGCGTTCATCGCCATGCGCTCGGCGGCCTTACGCGCAAAGAGTGGCCCGTCGGTGATACCGGGAATTGGTCGGCGACGACCAAAGAGGGTCGTCGTATAGCCCGCCGTTCGCGCTTCGGTGATTGATTCATCCATCAACCACTTCACGCGTGGGAACGCGGCAAAGTACGCATCAAGAATCTCTTTGGCTTCACCCACGTCGATTGCCAAACGTTGACTGAGACCGTAGGCCTCCATGCCATATGCCAGACCGTACGACACCATCTTGGCCCGCGACCGTTGCTCGCCCGTCACGGCCTCAGGCGACACCGAAAAGACTCTCGCCGCAACGGCACGATGAATGTCGGTTCCAGCGCGAAATGCCTCGAGCAGCCCGGTGTCGTTCGACAAGTGGGCGATGCAACGCAACTCGATTTGGTTGTAGTCGGCAACCAAGAACTCATGCCCCGCGTCGGCGACGAACACTTCGCGAAACACTCGACCTGCGTCAGAGCGAACGGGAATGTTGTGCAGGTTCGGTCGGTCACTCGACAGACGACCGGTACGTGCCACCGTCTGGTTGAACGAAGCATGAATGCGTGAGTCAGGCTCAACGGTCGCCAGCAATCCTTCTGCATACGTTGAGCGAAGCTTTTCGACCTCGCGATACTCGAGCAACGGTGTGATGAACTCGGGCCATTCGTCGCGAAGTTTCTCGAGCGTGGCGGCGTCGGTGCTCATCTGCCCAGACTTCTTGCCGCCCTTCGTCTTCTTGCCAGGCGACAACAGTTTCTCGACAAACAGCAACTTCGAGAGTTGCTGCGGTGAGTTGACGTTGATCTCACGCCCCGCCACAGCGTGCAACGTCGTGACGAGTGCCTGACTGCGGGTGCGCAACTCGGCCTCAATCTCTGTGAGGCGCGCGCGATCGACACCGATGCCGCGGTGTTCCATCTTTGCGAGCACTCGCACCAGCGGTAGTTCAGCGTCGGCGTACAGTTGTGCAACTTTGCCATCTGCGAGTGCTGCGCGCAGAGGTGCTTCGGCGAGCACCGCCACGCTCGCAGCAACGGCTGCGTCATGGCTGGCGAGCTCAGCGGGTTCGGAGTCGAAATCAAGCTGCCCCTCGGGTGGTGCCGATGCCCCTGTCGACTCAGCGACGTCGCGCCCGAGCCAGCGTCGTGCGACACGGCGAGCGTCGTAGGCCCCTGCATCAGCATCGACCAGATATGCGGCGATCGCACTGTCGAACCGCAACGCGGCTATGTCAATGCCGCAGCCGAGCAATGATCGAAGAAGGTTGCGACCATCGTGCACCACGAAGTGCTGGCCTGTAGCAAGTGCTTCGGCAACCGTGCCCGTGAGCAGAGCCGCGGCGATCTCGGTCACCGACGCGTTCGATGCGACGACGACCGCAACAAGCGGGCTGCGGCCTGCATCGCCCGACCAGACCCCGGCGAGGCCGCGCGACGCTGAGCCATCACCGAGCGCGCGCAGCGCATCGGTGGCGTTGGCCGCCCGCACGAGGTCGATGGCGAGCGCTGCTGGTGCCGTGTCACTCGATGCGGCAGCGGCCGTGTCGCTCGCCCCCGCTGGTGTGGTGCCGCTCGACGCGGCGGGTGCCCCTGCACCGAATCGCTCAACGAAAAACGCCCAGCGCTGCCCCATCGTTGAGAACTCGAGCCTCGAAAACAGCGCCTTCAGTGCAGCCGCGTTCGGTGTTGGCACCCAGGCGGCCACGTCGGTCTTCACCGGAACATCGACCCGCAGTCGCATGAGGCCGGCATTTCGCACGACACGCTCACGCGCTTCGTGCAGAGACGCTCGCAGTTTCGGCGTTTGTTCATCTGCGTGCTCGAACACCGAGATGAGCGAGCCGTACTGGTTGATGAGTTTTGCGGCAGTTTTCTCGCCGACTCCGGGCACGCCATCGAGGTTGTCGCTCGGATCACCGCGCAATGCGGCGTAGTCCGGATACTGCGCTGGCGTCACCCCTGTTCGCTCTTTGATACCCGCCTCGTCATACAAGGCGTAGTCGCTGACACCCCGCTTGTTGTAGAGCACGCGAACGGCCGGATCTTTCACGAGTTGGTATGCGTCACGGTCGCCGGTCACGATCATCAGTTCATGATCGGCGATGCCAGCGGCGATGGTGGCAATGATGTCGTCTCCTTCAAAGCCGGCGCACTCAAGGGTGACGACACCAGCCGCAGCGAGCAGTTCTTTCACCGTGTCGATTTGCGAATACAAGGTGTCGGGCTGCTTTTCGCGCTGCGCCTTGTATTCGGGGGCTGCTTCGTGTCGAAACGTCTTCTCTTTGCGGTCGAACACCACGACGATCGCGTCGGGTGAGTGATCACGCAGCAGCGTGGCGAACATCGAGCAAAAACCGAAGACGGCGTTCGTGACCTCACCACTTGCCGTGGTCATCGTGTCGGGCAGTGCGAAGAACGCCCGATAGACGAGCGAGTTGCCGTCGAGGGCCATCACTTTCATGAGGCCGGAACGATGTCACCCTTCAGAATTTGTTCAGCGACAGCACGCATCGTGCTGCGTGCACTCATCGCACTGCGCTGAATGAAGTGGAATGCTTCGGCTTCCTTCATTCCGTGTTGATCGGCAAGCAAGCCCTTGGCACGGTCGAGAATCTTGCGCGCCTCGAGTCGTTCTTGCAGCTCGCCCACCTCGGCGACGAGTGCCCGAGTCTCGGCAAAACGCGCAGACGCCAGCTCAATAGCCGGCACCAAGTCGCTCTTTTGAAACGGCTTCACGAGGTAGGCAAGAGCACCCGCATCGCGTGCCTGCTCGACGATTTCACGCTGGCTGAATGCCGTCAGCATCAAGACCGCACTGTGACCTTGCGCGCAGATCTGTTTGGCGGCTTCGATGCCGTCCATGCCTGGCATCTTCACATCGAGAATCACAACATCGGGTCGCAGCTGCTCGGCCAGGGTCACGGCCTGGTCGCCGCGACCGGCCTCACCCACCACTTGGTAACCCTCTTCTTCGAGCAGCTCACGTAGGTCGAGCCGAATGATGGCCTCGTCTTCAGCAATGACGATCTTGGTCACGGCAGAACTCTACGACGCGGCGTTGCCATGCAACCGGTCGAGCAGGTCGTTCTGCTCTTGCTCGAGCTGGGCTATGCGCTCTTCAAGATGTGCCACATGACGCCCAAGTGCGGTGGAGTGCGCCTTTGATTCACGCAAGTGCGCGTCGGCGAGCGGAGTCTCTGATACCAAGGCGCGCAATTCCGCATCGGTGGTGTCGTCGTTCATGACGTCGAGTTGAGCCATCGTGATTTGCAAATCGTCGCGCAGTTCTCGCAAGGTCGCGGTGCAACGACGCAATCGAAGCGAGAGAAGTCGATCAGAGATACCCACCGGTAACTGCACGGCCATTGGATTTTTTAGCCTACGACCGTGCCGCGAACGCCTCTTGCTCGCAGTTGCTGTGGTGCCCGAGGTGGGAGTCGAACCCACACGCCCTTACCAGGCAACGGATTTTGAGTCCGTCGCGTCTGCCATTTCGCCACTCGGGCATTGCGCACGCGCAAGGCTACCGCCGACAGCACCACCTCTTTCTCGTAGTCTCGTTCGCAGGAGGTTGACGGTTGCTCGCGTTCTTGTTTCCTGGTCAAGGCTCGCAACGACCCGGCATGGGTCGCCCGTGGGTCGGTCACGACAGTTGGGAACTCGTCGACGAGGCATCGGCAATCACCGGTCGCGACGTTGGTGCACTGCTGCTTGATGCAGATGCAGACACGCTGAAAGACACCCGCAACGCCCAACTCACCACCTTCGTCAGCAGCCTGATGGTGCTCGATGCGGTCGAACGACTCGGCATCGAACCAAGCTTCTGCGCCGGGCACAGCTTGGGCGAATACACCGCTCTCACCGCCAACGGCGCACTCGGCTATGACGACGGTGTACGCCTCGTGCTCGAGCGTGGTGACGCAATGCACCAAGCAGGTCTCGAGTCGCCCGGTGCGATGTCGGCCGTGCTCGGCCTCGACGACGATCTGGTCGAAGTGGCATGTCGTCGCGCCGACGACCAGGTGTGGGTCGCCAACTTCAACGCGCCAGGGCAAGTGGTGATTGCAGGCTCGCCGAGTGGCATCGAGAAGGCCAGCGGTCACGCCAAAGAACTCGGCGCCAAACGTGTCATGACGTTGCCGGTCTCAGGCGCATTCCACACGCCCTTCATGACCGCCGCACGCGATCGGCTTCGGTCTGCGATCGCAGCGGCCAAGCCGCGTGACGCCGACGTGCCGATCGTTTCGAATGTCGACGCCCTCAGCCATCAACGCGGCGACGAGTGGGCGTCGCTGCTCTCGGCGCAACTTTGCAGCCCAGTGCGCTGGAAGCACTGTCTGCTTGAGTTGTCGCGACTCGGCGTGGCGGGCTATGTCGAGCTCGGACCAGGTGGCGTGCTCACGGGAATGGTGAAGCGCACGATCGAAGGTTCGCGTTCACTGAGCGTCTCGACACCCGATGAACTTGATGACCTGCTTACCTTCGTGTCGTCGGTCAGCCCTGAAAAAGCGCCGGTGCATGAGGGCGAGCACCTCTTTGTCGCCGAACGACTCGTCGTAAGCCCGGCTGCTGGCATCTTCACGCCCCATGCGGCGGCCCACGATGGCATGCGCATCGCAGTAGGTACGGTCATCGGCACGGTTGGTGACGTTGAGGTGCGATCGCCGTTCGATGGCATCTTGCAGAACTTCATCGCCGCCAGCGGCGAACGCTTGGCGATGCGCGAACCAGTCGCGTGGTTGCGCACCCACTAACCATGTTGCGCACCCACTGACCATGACGTTCGGCGGCGTGATTCGCGGTTGGGGCACTGCCCTGCCCGAAAAGGTGCTCACCAATGACGACCTGTCGGCGATGATGGACACCAACGACGAATGGATCACCGAGCGAACCGGCATCAAGCGTCGGCATGTGGGTGGCACGACGTCATCGCTGTCGATTGAGTCAGCACGCAAGGCGCTGGCGATGTCTGGCCTGCCGCTTGAATCCATCGACGGTCTCGTGCTCTCGACCACCACGCCCGACCGCACGGTGCCTGCCACCTCGGCATCGGTGCAAGACGCGCTCGGTTTGCGCTGCGGCGCGTTCGACCTGAATGCCGCATGTTCCGGTTTCGTTTACGCCTACGTCGTAGCGCACGGCCTGCTTGCCATCGGAGCCAAGCGACTGCTGGTCATCGGCACCGATACGTTGTCGCGCATCACCGACTGGAGCGATCGTGGCACCGCAATCTTGTTCGCTGATGGTTCAGGTGCGTGCGTTGTCGAAGCTGTTGACAACGGCGGACAACTGCTTGGTTGGGACATCGACGCCGACGGTTCCCTCGAACGCCTGTTGTACGCCGACGTCGGCGGCTACATCCACATGGATGGCAAAGAGGTGTTCCGCCGCGCGGTTCGCATCATGGTTGACTCGGCCCAGAAGTCACTCGCGAAGGCCGGTGTATCAACCGACGACGTTGCGCTGTGTGTGCCACATCAAGCCAACGCGCGCATCATTGATGCGGCCTGCCGTCAGCTTGGTATTCCACTTGAACGCACCGCGGTGGTCTTGCATGAGACCGGCAACACGTCGTCAGCCTCGATACCGCTCGCGCTATTCGACGCCGCAGATCGTGGTCGCTTACACAACGGCGACCTCGTGTTGATGGTCGGTTTCGGTGCTGGCATGACTGCCGCCAGCGCGGTGATTGAGTGGAGGCAGCCATGAGTCGCGTCGTGCTCGTCACTGGTGCCAGTCGCGGTATCGGTTTGGCGATAGCCGATCGATTCGCGGCACTTGGCGACAAGGTCGCTATCACCTACAACTCGACTCCACCGTCAGGCAATCATCTCGCCGTCAAGTGCGATGTCACGAATGCCGACGAGGTCGAAGCAGCGTTCAGCAAGATCGAAGGCGAATTCGGGGCGGTCGAAGTGCTGGTGTCAAACGCCGGCATCACAAAAGACGGCCTGCTCTTGCGCATGAAAGAAGCCGACTTCACCAGCGTGGTCGACACCAACCTGACTGGTGCATTTCGAGTGGCCAAGCGGGCAACGGCAGGCATGGTTCGTGCCCGAGCGGGGCGCATCGTGTTTGTTTCGAGCGTCGTGGGTCTGCTCGGTCAAGCCGGCCAGGCGAACTACGCCGCGTCGAAAGCCGGCCTCGTCGGCTTTGCACGGTCGCTTGCCCGCGAACTCGGCAGTCGCAGCATCACCGTGAACGTCGTCGCACCGGGCCCGGTTGACACCGACATGACCCGCGCACTTGGCGATGAGAAGCTTGCAGCGTTTGCCAACCTGGTTCCGCTTGGCCGCATCGCTACCGCCGACGAGATCGCCGGCGTCGTCACCTTCCTCGCCTCAGCTGACGCCGCCTACATCACCGGTGCGGTGATTCCCGTCGATGGCGGTCTCGGCATGGGGCACTGAACCACACAGCGAAGCACTGAACCACGCAACGAAGTAGACTCAATGCAGCCAAGGAGGCCCAGGTGAGCCAAGAACTGTTCGATCGTTTCAGCAAGTGTGCTGTCAGCATTCTCTCGGTGGATGCAGCAAAGGTCACGCGAGAAGCCCGTTTCAAAGAAGATCTCGAAGCCGACAGCCTCGACCTCGTCGAATTCGTGATGGAACTGGAGACGGAGTTCGGCGTCGAGGTGCCCGAGCAAGACCTCGAAGGCATCACCACCGTCGGTCAGGCCTTCGACCTCATCGTCGCCAAGACCAAGTAGCGCTCCCCGATGCAGGGGGCGGGTTATCGAGTAGCCATCACGGGCTACGGCGTCGTCGCGCCGTGCGGCGTTGGCAAGCAGGCCTTCTGGCAAGGATTGCTGGGGCCTGGCATTCGCGGCGCCAAGACCGTCGAGTTGGCGAACTGGGACCCGCAACCGTATTTCGCGAACCCAAAAGAAGCCCGGCGTGCTGACCGCGTCGAACAATTTGCGCTCGCTGCGGCGCACGAAGCCCTCACCCAGTCGGGCGAACTTCCCTATGACCACGCCCGCATCGGCACGATTTTCGGCACCGGCATCGGCGGTCTGCGCACCCTCGAAGATTCGGTAGTAACGCGGGTCGAAAAGGGCGAACGCCGCGTCTCGCCGTTTCTCGTGCCGATGATGATGGCGAACGCCTGTGGTGCCGCCATCTCGATGCGCTACGGCTTGCGCGGGCCGGCCGAAACGATCTGCACCGCCTGTGCCGCCGCGACTCACGCCATTGGCGCTGCCGCTCGACAGATTGCGTGGGGTCGCTGCGATGCCGTTGTCACGGGTGGATCCGAATCAGCAGCGACCATCACCGCGGTAGCGGGGTTCGCCAACATGACGGCGTTGTCGTCGTCAGGCGAGAGCAAGCCGTTCGATGCAACGCGAGATGGTTTTGTGTTTGGCGAAGGCGCAGCCGTCTTCGTGCTTGAGCGCTACGACCTGGCGCAGGCGCGAGGTGCGACGATTCTTGGCGAAATTCTTGGCGCGGCAAGCAATGCCGATGCACACCACATCACCGCCCCGTCACCGGGCGGCGTTGGCGCGATCGCCTGCATGCAACTGGCACTTGATGATGCCGGGCTCTCTGCGAGCGACATCAAGCAAGTGAACGCTCACGGCACCTCGACCCCACTCAACGACCAAGCCGAGGCACAAGCGGTTGCTGCCGTGTTCGGCAAGCCGACTCCGCCCGTCACGTCAATCAAGGGCGTTACTGGTCACCCGCTCGGCGCCGCTGGTGCTCTTGAAGCGGCGGCCGTGCTGCTGTCGTTTGAGCACGGCGTGATTCCGCCCACGGCAAACACCACCATGTTGGGAGACGACATCGAATGCGATGTCGTTTTCGGTGCGCCACGCCCGTGGACACCGGGGCCCACGATCAGCAACAACTTTGGCTTCGGCGGACACAACGGTTCGGTGATCATCGCGCCACCGCGCGCGTAGCGACGCTTAGGCGTCGACGAGCACAAACATCAGGTCGCACTCACACGCGGTTTCGCCACCAACGCTGGCTCGACCTGAACCCTTGCCCGCACGCGCACTCATGCGCCCAAGGGTGACTTCGAGCAGCAGCTCGTCACCGGGCACCACCTGACGGCGAAAGCGTGCGGAGTCAAGGCCACCGAACAAAGGCAGCTTGCCGACCCGCGACGAATCACTCAGCAGCGCATATGCGCCAACTTGCGCGATCGCCTCGCACATCAGCACGCCTGGCAAGGTTGGCCGACCCGGAAAGTGCCCTGCGAAGAACCACTCGTCGCCGGTCAATCGCCAGCGCGCCACGGCGCGTTCACCGACGACGAGTTCATCAACGACGTCAACGAACAAGAACGGAGCACGATGCGGAATCACCGACGCAGGTGTCGGAAACGCCGTCACTTCTCCAGCGCCTCGAGCAAGAACTTCGGTGTGTCTTTCGGCGAGATCTTGTACCACGCGTTCAGAATCTTGCCGTTGCCATCGATGAGAAATGCCGAGCGCTCGATGCCCATGTATTCGCGCCCGTACATCGACTTCTTCTTCCACACTTTGTAGGCCTTGGCAACGGTGTGCTCGGTATCGGCGAGTAGTGGAAAGCCCAGCGAATACTTCGTGTCAAACTTGAGTTGCTTCTTGGGTTCGTCGGGACTGATGCCAATGATCGCCGTGCGGCCGATGTCGTCTTTGATCTCCGACAAGAGGCATGACTGCTGCGTGCAACCCGGCGTGTCTGCCTTCGGATAGAAGTACACCAGCACTTTTCGCTTCGCAAATTCTTTCAGCGTGCGCTTCTTGCCATGTTGATCGAGCAGGGTGATTGCGGGGGCTTTGTCTCCAACTTTCAGCATGTCGCCAAGTTACTCGCCCGCACCTGCTCGACTGCCAAGGTGCTCGCCCGCACTCGCATGGCGACGAAAGAACTCGGCGTCGAGGGCGCCACGCACCTCGGCCACGAACTGTGCGACCGACTCGACTCCTTCGTCTAACAGGCGACGCACGACGGCCGCACCTTGAATCACACCATCAGCAACACGACTGGCCTCGCACGCCTGCTCGGCGTTCGAGACGCCGACACCGACCAGCGTCGGCAGATCGGTCTGGCGCTTGACGCGACCGGCTATCGCCACCGCAGTCGAGGCGAG
>Ga0214923_10002549_pt1 | contig 24018 bp, 25 predicted proteins | sample LL1510_MetaG_FD_177993 | JGI IMG/M metagenome (GOLD analysis project Ga0214923, IMG submission 177993) | Freshwater microbial communities from Lake Lanier, Atlanta, Georgia, United States - LL-1510 | ecosystem: Environmental > Aquatic > Freshwater > Lake | place: USA: Georgia | collected...
CCTCTCACCCGTAATCTACGGCCAAGAGGACTTCACCCCACGTAAGGGCATCATGACACGTTACGGCAAGAAAATGGTGCGTGCTGACTTCTACGCAACCGTCACCTGCCTCGATATGTCGATAATTTGAGCAATAGTGACCTCTCTTGATATGGGGTAAATATCCTATACAAGTGACCTCTTAGATGATAGAATAGAATCAGGACCAGAAATGGTGCCTGATTCTTCTATTTTGGAGGTTTGTGATGAGGGTTGAATACAATGGCCATGCGAACGATAACGGAATCTATCGCATCAAAAACACAACAAACAATCGTGTTTACTATGGTAGCTGCCTAAGATTTAAAAGTAGATTTAAAAGTCATTCTAATGCACTTGCATCTAGCAATAGAGAATAACTAAAAGGAAGGGCAGCCCAAAAGGCTGCCCTTCTTGCTTTTGTACTACTTACATCTTGGAGATATATCAAGATGATTAAACGCCTTTATAAAGCCATTAAGGAAGCCGTTAAAGGCAAACCTTTAGCCGTTCGTTCATCTCGTTGGGAAACTGTCCGCAAAAGCCATTTAAAATCGTTTCCAACGTGTGCGGCTTGTGGTTGTGATGAACATGTTCAAGTTCATCACATCAAACCATTTCATCTTTATCCAGAGCTTGAATTGGAACAATCAAATCTAATAACTCTTTGTGAAAACAAAGAATATCAATGTCATTTAAATGTTGGCCATCTTGGTAGTTGGAAAAAAGAAAATCCAAATGTTGTGGATGATGCATTTAATGCTTTGGTTAAAAGGCGAGATGCCATGGAGAACATCCCCATAGCACCCAAAGAATAATTATTTATTGATTATACAGATTTCTTCTTACTAGTTGAAGTTACTTGTTTAAGTTCTTCTTGTAGAGCTGCTGGTTCTGCTACAACTATTTCTTCTTTTACTTCTTCGAGTGCTTTAGCAAGTTCTTTTGTACTAGAACGCATACTTTGTTCTTGAAGTCTTGAAACAACACTTTCGAGTTTTACAACATGTTCTTCAAGTTGAGAAATCCGTGCAAGTAAAACTTTTACATCCAAATCTTCGATGGTTAAATCACCACTAATTGAAATGTGTTGTTTGCCACCAGAACCAGCATGTACACCACTTAAAATTGCTTTCATGTAATATTCTCCTTGTGAGTATTTTATATATATAGCCTTATTTTGTGTAACCTTGAAAAGATCTAGGGTTTGATTTGAGATTCAATATTTTCAGACTCAGTAAATATTTAAAAAAAAGGATTTTAATTTATGCTAAAAGAGAGTGGGAATATTTTTAAAGACAAGAAAACAGGAGAATTATTAACAAATAGAATAAAAAGGGAAGATGTTGAACCTACTCTTCGTTGGCTAGAAAGCAAACTTGATATTGATCTTGTTAACAACACTCTTGGAACAACGGGAAGAAAAGCAACAAGTGGTGATCTTGATATTGCAATAGATGAAGATTCAATATCAAAAGAAGAACTAATTGCAAAGTTGTTGGATATTGAAGGAGTTACAAAAGATGACGTTAAAAAAGGTGGAATCAACGTACACTTCAAAACACCTATCAATGGAAATCCTAGTAATGGATTTGTTCAAACAGACTTTATGTTTGGAAAACCAAGTTGGTTAAAGTTTTCAATGCAAGGTGGAGTTGAAAACTCTGAGTATTCTGGAAAACACAAACATGTTTTACTTGGAAGTATAGCAAAAGCAACAAAAATGCCAAAATACCCAGAAGGGTTAAGGTGGTCATACACAGAAGGTCTTGTTGATCGAGCAACAAACGAAACTATTTCAAAAGATCCAAAAAAAATTGCAAAGATTCTTCTTGGTAAAAGTTTTAATGAATCTGATCTTTCAAACGTTGAAAATATTATAAATGCCATAAGGGACCGTAATGATTTTGAAGATCTTGTTCGTGAAGCAAATGAAACTTTTGCAACAAATAAATCTTTTGCTGCTCCACCTATAACAAAATTAATAAAAGAAGCTTTAGAAGCAAGAGTACAACATCCAGAAGACATGATTTATTGGGAAGGTTCTGAAGGTGCTCAGAAGGCCGTAAACGGCTTATTAGAGCTCGCAGAAAATGCAACCAGTACAACTACTATAAAATGGGATGGGTCGCCTGCAATTGTCTTTGGTGTTGATAAAGATGGCAAATTTATTCTAACAGACAAGAGTGGTTTTACAGTAAAGAGCTACAAAGGAAGAACAGAATCTTCAGAAGAGCTTAAGAGTATGATTAAAACCAGAGGTGAAAAAGCTGGTAAGGATTATTCTGAATTTGCTTCAAGTATGTCAGGTATATTTCAAAAATTTAAATCTGCTTTAAGACAAATTGATAAAGAACCAGATCAAGGTATATTTTTTAAAGGTGATCTTCTTTATATGAAGAAACCTTCTTTGGTTGATGATCAATATGAATTTAAACCAAATTTAGTAACATATAGAGTTCCTGTTAAATCAGAATTGGGTAAAAAGATTGGTAATAGTTCGGTAGGTGTTGTTCTTCATGGTATAATAAAAGAAGATGCAGATGGCAACACAACAGAAGAATCTATTAAAGATTTAGAAAGTTATTTTCATGGAGATTTGTCTTATGGAGGTTTATCTGCTGGATCTGTTTTAATATTTTCTCCTGTGTTTGTTAATGAAAAACCAAATTTTGAAATGGAAATGGTTAAAGCAGCAGAGGAACTTCAGTCAAAAGTTGAAAGTAATTCTCGGGCTATTGATTCTGTTTTGGATGAAAATAATTTAATCGGCAAGAAAATAAAAGACTTGCCTGATATTCTTTACGCTTATACAAACTCAAAGGCAGACAATTTTTCATCTGTTTCGTCTGAAGATTTCAAAGCTTGGGTAGAAACAAATCAAAAGCTTTCAAAGCCAAAAATCAGCAATGTTTTGTCTTATTTTAAAGAAGAGGCTCAAGGTTTCAGAACGTTATTTGAAATTGTAAAAGAAATTGAAAAACTAAAGAACAAGATTGTTTCTCAGTTTGACAAACAAGATACAGCAGTTAAGGCTTTTATTGGTGATGTTCCTGGTGGTGAAGGTTATGTTTCCAAGGGATCATCTGGTCTTATTAAGCTTGTTAATCGTGGTGGATTTACCGCAGCAAACCGTGCTTTGATTCGTGAACAAATTGAAGGATTAAAAAAGATTGGTTATTATCCAGGTTCATTTAAACCTTTTCATCGTGGGCATTATGAAAGTATTTTAGCAGCAAAAGACAAGGTTGACGAATTGACTGTTGTTGCTTCTACCTCAGATAGAGTTCGTCCCGGCGAGTTTCCTCTGAGTGGTAAAGCTTCCACAGTTTATATGGAAAAATATATCAAACCAGCACTTCAAGAAAAAGGTATTCGACTTTTAATGGAAGGATCTCCAATAAAATATACCTTTGATACTGTAGCTGCAATGGATGATAACAGTAATATAATGGTTTATTTATTTGCTGGTCCAGAAGACATGGAAAGATTTAATGAAGGGGCTTTCAATCGTAACTTTCCAAAACTTACTTCTGCTGGAAGAGTTAAAGCCGAAGAAACAACTGTGATTATGGGCGGAGAAGATCGTATTTCTGGCACAGCAGCAAGAAGACTAATTCAGATAGAAGATTTAGAATCTTTCAAACAAATACTTCCAAATATTCCATCAGTTAAAAAAGATGCAAAAAAAATAATGAATCTTTTCAAAGATGCTGGTAATGAAATTGTTGAAAAAGAAAGGTTAAAAGCAAAAGAAAAGAAAAAAATGACAACAGAAGAATTATTAGCAGAAATGATTTCTTTATTAATTCAAGAAACCTTGTTACTAGAAAAAAAGAAACGCAAAGGAAAGATTCATTTTCCTCCAGAAATAGAAAATATTATTCGTACCAAGCTTAAAAAAAGATATAAAGGGAATGAAAAAGCAATTTATGGTACTGCGACAAAGATAATGAAAAATATGGGTTTAGAAAAAATCTCTAAAGACTGAATACTTAAGGATTGGCTAGTATATCTGCCAAAGGAGATTTATTATGAGAGTTACAGTTAAACAACTTAAAGCATTAATTCGTGAAGCTACAGAAGAAGCTATGGATGAAATGAAAGACATGGACGAGGCCAAAATGGAAGAAGAAGAAACTGATGGCATGGAAGAAGCTCTTCAAGAAGCCGTTGCTAAGGCTTTCCGTGCAGGCTATCGCAAAGGCCGTGCCACCAGACGTTGACATCTAAACCAATTTATTTATAATTCAGAAAAACCCTTGATAGATTATTCTATCAAGGGTTTTTATTTTTCGTGTTGAACAAGACGTGAGCGAACTCTTAGGTTTTGTTTAAACATTTCGATTAGATCTGAGTCGTTGTTTAGTTCTTTAACGGCATCAACGTTTAAACGGCTGTCATCAAAAAACTCAACATGTGGAATATTACGATCAAGCATTGTTTTTTTGATCCATTCACTTTTGAGTTTTGGATCAGAGTTGTTAAGAGTTTTAACAGGGATGTTAATATTCATTGTCTGCAAGAATGCACGAATATTTTTGTTTGCATCGTGACCTCTTGCTGTTAAGATAACAGCAGGAATATCTTCACTTCCTCTTAATTTTTTAACAATCTTGTTTAAAATTTTAAAAGTCCAATCGATGATTTTTGGATCTACAACTTCTGTGAACTCACGATAATCGTACTTGTATTCGATTTTTGGATTGTTTTCGGCAGTATCTATTTTAAATGTTGCATATTGAGCGGGAGTAATCATATACTCAGGTTTGATTTGCTCTCCAGTTTCCTTGTTGTACTCTGTTACACCAACCTTTGAATTTGTTTTAGCAAGAGTGTCATCAAAGTCAAACACACGCAGAGTTTTTAAGCCAGTTTTCTCAGAAGGCACTCCAAGCCTTATAAACTCTTCTTCATGAACTTCTAAAATAACTGCTTTAATGATTTGTTTTAAGTTTTTGTTCATGATTTTACTACCGTTATTGTTTTGATTTTAACGCCTTCCATTTCTGGATGCTTTTTATATATCGTTCAGGCTGTCAACAGCTTTTGTATTCTTTTCTTTATCATCCCAAGTCAAAAGAGTTTTTGCTTTTAAAGCTTCTAAAAGTATCGCTTTTATTACAGGTTTAATCAATCTTATGTTCATGTTTGTAATTATAAGTATGAGCACGTTCAACACAACATTAAAACCAACAAGCTTTGGTTTTTACGACAAGTATCAACTATTCCAGCAAGATGCTGACAACCTGATCACATTCGTCTTAAGGTTTCTGGGTGAAGACGTTTTATCTGTTGAGTTAACTAAACGTCAAATCTGGGATAACTTTGAACAAGCAACTCGTGAGTTCAACGGCAAGATGATTGAATATCAAAACATATCCAACCTTGCTAACCTTCTTGGTTCACCAACAGGAAGCATTGATGCAAACGGAACTCCCAGCATAAACGTTACAGATATGTACGTACAACAAAACTTAGAGTTTTTATTAACTCTTGCGGCTCCATATGCAGGTGTTGTGGGTTATGCCCAAGACGAACAAACTTATCTTGGTTATCTTACCATGGTAAATGCTAAACAAGAATATGACTTATACAGTGATTTATTAGATAAAAATGGTATACCAGTATGGAATTTACAGCCAAGCGGTTCTGTTGGTTCCATGCAAGTTGTTGAGGTATTCCATAACGCACCTGTTCAATATGTGTTCAACTCTAACCTTGCCAGTAACTTTGTTGCAACAGGACTTCCAGTAGAGTCCTATATCCCAGATACACGTTTCTATGTTCTTCCACTATTCGAAGATGTGCTGAGAGCAGGGATGTTAGAGTCAGCGCAAAGAGTTCGTAGATCACATTATAGCTATAAGATTTCTGGCCGCAGTATAAGAATATATCCAACACCAAACAGTCTTGTTCCCGGTTATAACAATCGTATTTGGATTCGTGTTAGATTCACTAGACAACCTTTTCCAACACTAGCAAGCACTATTATTAACAGTGGTTCTGCTTATTCTCCTGTTGGTTCTGGTTCTGCTGGAGCATATGAACAAGATAAGATTTATGGTGTTAATGGCCCATTCACTGCACCTTTTGGACCATTAAACTATGATTCATTAAACATGTGGAGCAGAAACTGGATTGCTCAAATGACTCTTGCTCTTTGCACTATCCAACTTGGACGTATTCGTAGCAAGTTTAAGTCTATGCCTATTCCCGGCGCTGATCTTCAGCTAAATGGTGACGACCTAATAACTCAAGGAAAAGAAGACAAAGAAAAGCTTATGACCAGCTTGAAAGAAACCTTGGACAATCTAACTTATGACAAGATTGCCGAACGTGAAGCTGCCAAGGCAGAAAATGCCGTCAAGCAACTTGCGTTTATTCCAATGCCTCCTAAATACGCAATTTTTTGTGCATAATTCCTACCTTCCCTTCTATGTAATAGTGTAAAACCTCCCCTCTTTACTTTATAGCTTTTTTGGATACCCCTTTCTTGGAGTTAATAATAGTTATAACTATAGAAAGTTAGGGCTAGCTATATTTCTCGCCTATTCATCGGTTTAAGGGAAGTCCAGTTTATTAATGATTTGACGAAAGAATTTATAAAGGATATTTCAGGGCAGTTTATAAATTACTTCCCAGTATCATCAATCAAAAGCTCTGTTCATAAAGTTTATAACGAATCTTTGCAAAAGATTTTTGAGAATCCAATATCGATACCAGCACTTGTTGGTCAACCAGAATATTCAAGCAAAACAACAAACTTTGGTCCAGATGTTGAGGCCAAGATCGAAGTGTTGATTCAATATAAAGATTTACAAGACAAAGGTATCGTGTTAAGCGAGGGCGACTTCTTTTCTTATGACGATATCTTTTATGAAATACTTACTGTCACCAATGCTGGTAAAAACATATTTGGTCTTGCTGAATACAACGTTTCATGGAAAATAACAGCACGAAACGCTAGACTCAATCAACTCGACGTTCCAAACCTTCCACCCCCACGTCTTAGTCCAGAAGATATTCAAAATGTTTTTGAACAGCAACGTGGATTGCCTATCACAAACGACGGACAATCAACAGGTGACGTTCGTGAGATGCGAGAACGTCTCAAAACTGATATGGCTCCAATAGCTTTGGGTACAGGTCAACGTCGTATTGAACCAAATGTTAATGATCTAGGTGATTTCATAGAAGGCGAAACACAGAGCTTTAATAACGATCCATTGCCTCCAAAAAAAGGTGTATATGACGAATAGTGTTGACTACTGCTACTTATAAAGTATGACAACACGTTTTAATGTTCCCTTTTTAGAAGGCAAAGATCAACAACCAACTGGCTATGATCTAACCAATAACGATCCTTCAACTTACTATATTCCTTCTTGCGGGATTGAAGATGTAGATACTGCAATCCATAGTTTATTTGATAAAGAAATTCCTTTTCAAACATATCAAGTAAACACAAGCCATCAAAAAGAAATCAATTTAAAGAAACCTTTTGTTATCCTGGCAACAGGAGAAAGATTTGCTCTTGCCAAACGTTTAAAGCCTTTTCGGGATCGTAATGGTGTTTTATTGCTGCCAGCAATATCTTTGCGTAGAACAACAATTGAACAAAACTCTGGAGATGCATTTGTTGGTGAATTAACCATCAAACGTAGATTAGACGAATCTGACAAAGACTATCAATCCTTGATTAACCGTTTGCTGCTAAACAACACACCAAATCCTCCAGACACCTTAAGACAAAGCAAGGGAGAAAATGCAAGAGATCCTTCTATTGTTGAAGGAATGTTGTTGGATAATAAAACAAAACATTTAAGGGCCGATCATATCTACGAGATTATTGCAATACCTTTTCCTCAGTTTTTCACGGCAACGTATGAAATTGTGTTTTGGACGAACTATACCCAACACATGAACTATTTGATTGAAACGTTTCTTGCCAGTCAAATAACTCCCGGCAAAGGTTTTTATCTCAAAACCGAAAAAGGATATTGGTTTGCTGCAACGGTTGATCCAACCTTAAATGCTCAAGATAACTTTGATGACATAACAGACCTGGAACGTTTAATTAAATATAGTTTTAATATTACAGTTCGTGGTTATTTACTTGCTCCTAACGCTCCTGGTCAAAGAGTACCGTTCAAACGATATGTTTCAAATGTTAATATATCTTTTGAAACTTATGTTGCTCCGGGTGAAATTTCCTTCCAACCAGATACCGATCAATATAATGAAACAAAAAACGACTCTACAAAAGAAAACCAATTTGTGCTTACAGATATAGAACAAAATCCAACAACAAAAGAAACGCAACCAGAACAAGAAAAGCTTGTGTTTCAAAGAGTTTATCGTGACCCGTTTAACCAAAACGTTACCCAGACAAAATATGTAAAACAAGTATCAAACAATCAAAAACAAGGCGAAACTGTTTATACAGCTTCCGACCAGCAAGCATTATACGATTTCTTTATTGATAACAAGTGACTCTAGGGTTCTTTAAGGTAAACCAGTTTTTTGTCTCTATTTATGCCGTAGAACTTTAGCAAACTGTAAAGTGAGGAAAAACTATGCCAGAAACAATATTAAAAGCCCCGAATTATTTTGATAGAGAATTTGATTTAACTGAACGTACAATCCCTGTTGGTGGAACACCTGCAACTATTATCGGCGGTGCAGAAAAAGGCCCAGCGTTTGTGCCAATAACAATTGGAAGTTATTCAGATTTTTCGAATAAGTTTGGACCTGTTAATTCGAAATATGTTGGCACATATGGTGTACAAAAATTTCTTGAAGCAAAAGGTACTGAAATTGCTTCTGCAAACTATATTCGTATTCTTGGTTGTGGTGCCAACAGTTCATCATTAGATATATTTCAAACAGAAGTCAGTGGTACTGTTGTAAATGCTGGTATGCAAATTGTAGGCAATGGAACAGTTTTTGCTTCTGGTGCATTACAAGGGCGTCCACAGTTCTTGGTTGGTAAACACTTTGTGCAAAACAATGAAGTGTTTGGTTATCCAATGTTTACCAATAACAACAGTTATAACGTTAACGGTTTTACACCAGATAACGATGGTGTGAACCTTGTTCGTGCTGTTCTTTTTACAACCCCAGACGCACGATTTCTTGTTTTAAGTGGTGCGGTAGATTCTGGTGGTGTTTATGATCCTGCTGCTGTTGTAGCAGGAAATGGTACATATGAAGCAGCACAAGTTGGTACAACTGGACCAATGCAAGGAATGTTTAAACTAGTTCTTTCTTCTTCTGTTGGTTCTTCCTTTTCTTCTGACGATGGCATTGCAGGTCTTCAAATCTTCTCAGCTTCCTTTGACCCAGATTCAGATCAATATGTTGGAAAGATTTTGAACACAAACCCAGAAAATTTCGCAGAAAAGAAACACGTTCTTTATCTCGACTATGCAGTAGACTCTCAAGTTGCAACACTTTCAGCAAGCAATACTGTACCAACCGTTGCGGTTCTTTCTGGATCAGGAAACGTAAACTCTCTTGGTATTGAGTTTGGTAAAGTATTTGGTTACTTTAACACACGTTATACTGCACCAAAAAGTCCATATTTTGTTTCGCAACCTTTCGGCGGAATCGAATATGATTTATTCTATGTTGAAAGTCGTGATGATGGTGCTTATGCAAATAGCAAATACAAGATCAGTATTTCAAACTTGCTAGCATCAACAAATCCATCAACAAAATATGGTTCATTTACTTTATCTGTTAGAGCATTTAATGACAGTGATGAACAACCACAAATTCTTGAACAGTTTAGTAATCTATCACTTGATCCAAATAGCACTCAATATATTGTTAGAGTGATTGGTGATAAACGTACCAAGTTTGATTTCGATCAAATTGAATCAGAAGATCGTGGTATCACAGTTGAAGGAAAATATGGCAACCGTAGCAGATTTATTCGTGTGGTACCAAGCAAACAACTTGACTCAGATGAAGTACCAGAATTAGCTCTTCCATTCGGATTTCGTGGTCATCAAATGCTTTTGACAAACGTAGCTTTGAGCGACCAAGGTGGTTTGCCAACACTTGCAAGAATAAGCGGCGTATCTTCAAGTACAGTTCCAAACGGCGCTTTAATGTCTGGTTCAATCGTACCACCAGTTCCATATCGCTTTACAATTACACGTAATCCACTAACTAGTTCCGGCACCACCTTTGGTGCTCCAGGTGCTCAAACAATCTTGGATGGTCGTCTATATTGGGGCGTTAAGTTTGAACGTAATAACAACGACGTTCTAAACGTTAATACAAACTCATCTCTTAATCCAATTATTGCAAACTTTTCTAAGTTTTCTGGTATTGAAAAACTGGATGTACTCACAACTGGTTCCGCAAGCGATCTTTTGAATAACAATAAGTTTACACTTGCTAATGTGGCTCTTGATGCTACATCAATCGCAACAGTAGCTGCAACAGATATTCCAACTCTTATGAAATCTGCTGCATATCTTCGTAATGCAACAATAGATCCAACAACGTATGTTGCAACAAACTATAGTAATCGTATCACATTTGCTTCTTTGGTTAACAGTGGCAGTGCAGTGCAGTTTAATAATTTTTCTAACTATGCTAAATTTACAACATTCATGCAAGGTGGCTGGGATGGTGTGAACATCTTTGACAAACAAGCTTCAAGATTCACAGATCAATCTACCTCCACAGAAATTGGTTTTGGTGGAATAGGTGGAATATATGGTCTTGCTAATGTAGGTTATGTATCTCCTGGTGCAGCATCAGCAACAAACTATACAGGTGTTGGAGCAGCTAACCAAAACGTTGTTGCTTATCGTACAGCAATCGATATTGCAACAAATACAAGTCTTGCAAACAATAATATTCTTGCAACACCAGGACAACGTGATCCTCTTATCACAAACTATGCACTTGAGAAAAATACAGACTACGGTTTAAGCTTTTATCTTCTAGATATTCAACCATACGACAAAGACGACGTTCGTATTTTTGATGGTGAAACAAACAGATCTATTTCTATCAATAAAACATCAAATGCATTTATAAATCGTGCACTAGACAACAATGGAGCCGCAGCTTATTTCCCAAACGTTATTATTGAAGACACAGTAAACACTCGTCGTGTACAACTACCAGCATCTATCGCTGCTCTGTCAGCATTGAGTTATAACGACCGTGTTAAGTTCCCATGGTTCGCACCAGCAGGATTTGATCGTGGTTCTCTTGGCTTCGTACTTCTTACTTCAATAAGAGTAAATCAAAGTGATCGCAATACACTTTACGATGCGAATATCAATCCAATTTTTAAATTCCCAGGTGCAAACTATGTGTTCTTCTCACAAAACACATTACAACAAGCAGAAAGTGCTTTGGAATCTATTAACGTTAAAAGAATGATACTAGAAATAAAGCGTCAAATTGTCGCAATTGGAAATCGTTTGCTGTTTGAGCAAAATACCCCAGCACTTCGTACACGTTTTATATCCGAATCCAGTTTGGTGCTTGCAACTGTACAAGCACAGCAAGGTATTGAAAAGTTTGCAGTGATCTGTGATCAACGTAACAACACTACTGAAGACGTTAATAGCAACCGTATGAATGCTCAAATCAGAGTCCTTCCAACAAGAGCTATCGAATATATTGTTATGGATTTTGTTGTGTTGCCAAGCGGAGTTAGTGTTTTTTAGTTTGTAAAACGTTACCTCTTTGCTATATAATTCAACTGAAAAAAAACTGCTGCTGAAAGGTGGCAGTTTTTTTTTATTCTTCTATTTATCGTTAACGTTTGATATACGGAGATTTTAAACATGGCACAATTAAGCCCCGGCACAATAGCAAGAGAGTTTGATATAAGTCAACCAACAACTCGTTCACCATCAGGAGTTCCTGCGTTGGTAATATCCACAACGGCCAAAGGACCAGCTTTTGTTCCTATAATGGCAACAACGCTAACACAATATGTGTCAGTATTTGGTGGTTTAAATGCAAATACTCCATTAGGTTATCTTTCTGCAAGAGAATGGTTTAGCAACACTGCTGTACCAATTATGCAAGTAAGAGTTCTTGGTGCTGGTCAAGGATTGTCACGTAATGGTAATGGTACTGTGACAGATGCAGGTTTTGTCGTTGGTGCTCAACAGCCAAGTGGGAGTGCTGGAGCTATTGGAAATAACATTTTTGCAAATGCAGGAGGTGTAACAGGCTCTGTATATATGCTTGGTTGTTTCATGAGTGAATCAGTTGGTTCTACTGTGTTTTCTGACGCAGGATTGCAAACTTCTACAATTTCAGTACCAATCATTCGTGGTGTGTTATTTGCTCCATCTGGTGTTGTACTCCGACTATCTTCGGCTGCACAAGATTCACCAGCCCCTGCTTCAAGCTTTATAGCTACCGAAACTTCATTTAATGGTGGATTTACTGGATCAATTGAACTAGGCTCTGGCAATCAAAGCTTTGTAATTCTTCTCAATGGTCATAAAGGAACCGATGTACGTTATCCAAACGTTATTACCGCAAGTTTTGATCCACAAGCTACAAATTACTTCTCAAGCGTTTTTAACACTGACCCACTTAAAACCGAAGAAGCTGGGCACTTGCTATATGGTAATTTCGATATTTATTCTGCTCTTGCAATACCAACTGGTTCTGGTATTATTGTACCTGATTCTGGATCTGCTTATGGCACAAAGCAAAACATTGCATTCCTTGTTCCTTCATCTGGATCAGCGGCAACCCATACCTCAAATGTTGGCAGCCTTGTAACACCAAATTTTGAAGGTTTTCAAGATCGTTATGGACACGCTTTTTCACCTTGGGTTATTTCTCAAGGGTTTGGTGGAGTTCCACAAAATCTTTTCCGTTTCCATCATCTTTCAGATGGTGAAGCAAGCAACGGTGACGTAAAGATTTCTATCGTTAATATTCAACCTGGAAGAGCCACACAGCCATATGGTGTGTTCACAGTTCTTGTTCGTTCGATGACTTCTACTGATAATGATGCAGCTTTGGAAACATTTACAAACTGCTCACTTGATCCAACTTCACCAAACTATATTGCCAAGAAGATTGGTAACACACATACCTTCTTTAACTTCGATACAGATACAGCTTCGCAAAAAGTAACAACAAATGGATCTTATCCAAATAACTCTGGTTATGTTCGTGTTGAAGTTGCAGATGCTGTTGATTCTGGTGAACTTGATCCATCAGCAATGCCTTTTGGTTTCCGTGGACCACAACACCTTGTTACGCAAGGCTCAAGTTCACTATACAATATCAAACAAGGAGATTTGCTAAACCCAACATATCCATACTTTGATACAACAGTTGGCAATGTACCACTTTATAAAGCTTCTCAACCGCCTGTTCCAATGCGTTTAAATCTCAAGAAACTTGATTCTTCTTCTGGTATTAATACAGGACTTTATTGGGGTGTTCAATTTCAAAACGTAACAAGTCTCATAGACAGAAATGGAAGCTCTATCTTTAATCCAAGCTTACTTGGATTTAGCAAGTATTATCCAAATCTTGAAGGCACAACAAATGTGCAACCAGCAGTGTTTAATAACAACGGTGCAGCTACCACAACAGCTAACGGCATACTTGATTCAGACTTGTTTAACAACAACCTTTTCTCACTAGAAAAAGTTAAGATTGTAACAGGTAGCGGTGACGTACCAAACACAAGTACAACAGCACTTCTTAGCTGGAGTTATATTCGTGCAGGACATATTCCCGCTGACGAAGCAACAAAAACAAGAGCTCTTTCAGTAAATGATCTTGTTGAAAATGCAGCAGTACAACGTTTAGCTAAATTCAGCTTTTATCTCGAACGTGGCTTTGATGGTACTCGCATATTCAATTCAGATACACGTTATCTTAATAATGCAGCAGTTGCTCAAGAAATTACACAAACAAGCCGTGGACTAACAAACGGTCCAACCGTACAAAGTTATATAAAAAGCATTGGAATAATCTCAGATGTTAATGATGTTAACATTCAACTTCTTACAATGCCTGGAATTCGTGTACGTTATGTCACAGATGCCGCTATCAATGCTGTAGAAAATGATCGTTTTGATTGCTTCTATATCATGGACCCAGAACAATATGATTCGAACGGATTGTCAATCACTGGTTCTTATGAGTCAGTTAACGTTTCACAAACAGCACAACAATTTGTCAACCGTGGAGTAAACAGCAGCTTTGCTGCGACATATTTCCCAGACGTAAACCTTATATCAAATACTGGTGTTGTTTTCGAAAAAGTTCCACCATCTGTTGCTGTACTTGGTGCATATGCTAAAAATGATACAGTTGGACAACCATTTAATGCACCAGCAGGCTTTACAAGAGGCACATTGTCAAATGTAACAGATTTTGCCGTATCACTAAATCAAGCCAACTCAGATACCCTTTACGTGGCAAGAATAAACCTTCTACTTTCAAAACAAGGTGTTGGTCCAGTTGTTTGGGGTCAAAAAACCTTGCTTAACAAAGACAGCTTGCTTAATAGGGTTAATGTTAGAAGACTTTTAATTGCCATCCGTCGTGATGTTCGTCAAGTTGCAACACGATTCTTGTTCGAACCAGCACAAGCATCAACTCTACAAGCATTTAATGCAGCGGTTCAACCAATCATGGCACGTTATCAATCTTCTGGTGGTGTCGAAAAATATAAAGTTGTTATCGATGCTACAACAACAACACAAGCAGATCTAGATAATAAAACTCTTCGTGGTAAGATTTATCTAATCCCAACAACATCCCTAGAATTCTTCACAATCGATTTCTTTGTAACAAACCGCAATAACTTTGTTGGTGGCTAGTTTGTAAAACCTCCCCTCTTTACTATATACGAAAAAGTAGAGTGGGAAATATAAAATGGTTAATATTTAACTTAAAGAAAATAGGAGTCTAAGTAAATGGCACAAACATTATCAGTAACAGAAATGCTTCCAGCTAAGTTTACACCAATGATGAAACGTCAATTTATCTTCGCTATCGAAGGTATTGACGCATTCTTGGTGAAAACAGCAGCTCGTCCAGAAATCACAACCGAAGAAGTAACAATCAACTGGATTAACAGTACACGTTATGTTGCTGGTAAAACAACCTTTGGTACACTAGCTGTTACACTTCATGATCCAATCGCTCCATCTGGTGCTCAACAAGTTATGGAATGGATACGTCTTTGTTTTGAATCTGTTTCAGGTCGAGCAGGCTATCCAGACTTCTATAAACGTGATATTCAGCTTAAGATGCTTGATCCCGTTGGTACAGTTATTCAACTCTGGGATATAAAAGGGGCTTTCTGCACAACAGCAGGTTTCGGTGATCTCTCATACGACAGCACCGCAGATATGGCTGAAATCTCTCTTACAATCCGCTTTGACAACTGTGTCATGCAATATTAGTACGCATTTATCGAATCATGTGGTATACCTATTAAAGAGGTATACCACATGTTTTCTTGCCCAATTTGCCCGCAACATTACTCTGAACTAATCTCTCTTTCGGTACACTACCGAAAACAACACAAAAAAACTTCTCAAGATTTATACGTTTCTTTATTCTGCAATAACGTCATTCCACTTTGTAAGTGTGGATGTGGAACGCAGATAAAACTTACAAAACAATATTGTCTCTCACAAGGCATTGGACAAAAACGCACAAGCAAACAATAGAATCTTTAAAAAATTTTTATTCCTACTTTTATTTGTGATATCATAATAGTATGAAAAATACAGATTATGAGCAAATTCACCTAGACAATTATATTTGGGAAAACTTCTCCCTCTTTGATAGCATTAAACACAAGATTCATTTATTTTTTGTTTGGTTTTTTTGCACTTTCTTTAAATCTCATGATTGGATTATCATGATTGGTCCTTGGAATATTTCTGAGTTGGTAACGGTAGAAGATTTTAGAAAACACAGGGCCAAGCTTTTGATGTGTTCTTGTTGTAATACGATCAAACACATCAACGATGCAAAATTGTCTCAAGCCGAAATGTTTGCTTATAAACACCATACATACAAATATTTTAAGTGTAACTAAAAAATAGATTTAAACAAGTACTTATAAACCATTGAGGTTTATAATATATGAATAAACGTTATGTCCAAAAAGCTCGTAAAGCACGCCTTCAAGAACTAAAGCAACTTATTGCAGAGGCAACTACTTTTTCTTATCTGCAAGAAAACAAAAATCTTCCAGCGGTTAAAAGAAAAGCAAGATATTTTATCAGCGAGTATAATCGCTTGGTTGGAGCTTATAGTGCTCTTTTGATGTTGGAATTTTATGAAAAAGGTACAAAAGAAACTCTTGCTATATTAGCAACAATTAGGCAGAACAATAAAGGCAACCAAATTGGTGTATTTTTAAATATTCTTAATATGAATAATCTTGTTAGTGCAATGGATGCAATAACACAAAAAGAAACTGAAGGAACAAAAGCTGCCGGTGGTTTTGAGTCTGGTAAAAACATGACACATGGTGGATATGGATCTCGCAATAATGTAGCTGGTGGAATTGGTGGTGGTACATATGGTGCTATTGCATTTCATGAAGCTTTATTTGGTCCAGCAGAATTAACACCAAAAGGCGAAGCATCAAAATTAACACAAGACAGAGAACAACTAATGGCCGATTACCAAAAAGAATTGCCAAAAGTTGCTACATTTATTGATGCTTATCTTGCAGTCTTCAAAGAAGAAAACATGAGCAAGCTTAAAGCTAAAAAAGGTTTCCTTGGCTCAAGCCCAGCAGCTTCCTTAATCAAGAAAGAGTTTGGCAAAGTTCCAGGGTTCAATGTATCTAGATTTATAGAAGAAATCGCAAAAGATCCAGATATTATCGATATTAACATTGGTATGGCAATTAATCCTAAAAACTTTGAAGCTTTAACTTCTTTGGAAGACACATTTCGAAAAGTTCAAGCAAGAACGAAAAAAGGTTTAGGGGCTCGTGTCGCAGACATGATTTCTTCCTTTGGAGTTGGTGCTCATGGATTTAAAACAATGTACGAATCAAAATAATATAATTTAAAATTAATTTTAATTACTTTAGATTAACCTTGAGATTTGCTATTATGATAATAGAGGAAATAATCATATGGCAAATCTCAAGGTTTTTTATTCACCCAATCAAACAGTTCGTGATAACAACAGTTTTTCTCCGTCTGCCGGAAAGCCTGAACATGTTGTGAATCAATATCAAAAGACCCGTCGAGTGGACGTTATTTCTAGCTGGTCGCCGCTTACACAACAAGACATTTCTGTTGCTCATGATGACAAATTTGTTGCAGATATTCTTAATCTTCGACGCAAGAACGGATTTGGTAATATGTTGCCTTCTGTAGCAGCTAGCTTGCCTTATACGGTTGGCAGTTTTTATCGTGCAGCAGAGTATGCTCTTGAAAACAATACTGTTGCTATGAGTCCCACTAGTGGATTCCATCATAGCGGATATGAAAGCTGCCATGGTTTTTGTACGTTTAATGGTCTTATGATTGCTGCTTTGCTTCTTTGGAAAGATTATAACGTCGAAAAGATCGGAATTATTGATTTTGATGCTCATTATGGAGATGGAACGGATAATATCATTTCTACCATTGAAGGTGCAACAGACATTATGGAACATCTTACGTTTGGTTTGTTTGCAGAAACTAATATGAATTTCGATATTTGGCTTGATCGTCTTGAGGCTGATTTGATTCATAAATTCAACGCTTGTGATATTCTCTTTTATCAAGCTGGTGCAGACCCTCACATTGATGATCCTTTTGGTGGTTATCTCACGACAAAGCAGATGAAGCTTCGTGACGATATTGTTTTCAAGGTTGCTAAGAAGCTTAACAAGCCTATTGTTTGGAATCTTGCTGGTGGTTATCAGAGTCCACTTCAGAAGGTTCTAGATATTCACAACAACACGCTTCAAGCTTGCTTGGAACATTATGTAGATGCAACGTAAAAAGCGTACAGGACGAAAACTCCTAAAAACCTCTTGTGAGGTTTGCAACTATAATATTCATTCCCTCTCTCTTCATATCCATATCTCAGTACGACCCACGTTGCTCAAGCAACTGGAGATATTAAGTCTCACCATATATCATTGAGGACGAATGCGTAAAATAGCAAAAGATATGAGAAAAGAATGCGAAGTTTGTGGTTGGACAAAGAATGTGCATCTGCATCACATCATACCTAGATGCGATGCACGATCTACCGATTCCTTACAAAATTTAGCGGCTTTGTGCCCAAACTGTCACAACCTTGTTCATAGCGGCGATATCGTGATCATTGGTGTATATCCAAGCACTAAAGAAAATGGTCGCCAACTCATGTTTTTTCACAAAGGTCAAGAACCACCTTTAGAGAGAAAGTTTTGGAAGATATTACCAGAAGATAATCCACTAGTTTTACGAAAATAGTTTCTATTTATCATTTATGATAAAACTTGCCGACATTATACTCAATGAAAAACCTGAATCATTAAAACAAAAGTCAGATAATTTTGTTGCCGCTGTTGATGATGAAATATATCATTCATTAAAAAGACAAGCATTGTTTGTAATCAATCTGGTTAAGCAAAATAAAAAACCAAGCGACGAAGATGTTATTTCATATATGGAACAATATATGAAAAAATATAATGATATTAATCCTATTATGTCGATTGACACGTATGGGGTTAGTATGATTATTAACCATTTGATTAAAAATAATAAAAAAGCAGCAATAATAAAGCGTTATTATAAAAGTTTACTAGATGCGTGGATGAAAACCAAGGTCTAATATATCTTGCATCAACATACTACTTATGAGCAAAGGTGTAAAAGCATGGACAACAAAACACGCAAACAACTTAAGACAGCAATAAAAGAAGCCCTTGATGTGGATTCAATCCTTCTCTCTGGTGGAGAAGGCGGCTTGTCAGAATATAATAAAAAGGTAGAAAAGTTTCTTAATGAAACTTTCGCTAGTGCTGACGAGCTTGCAGAAGAAGGTGAAACACTTCTTCGTGAGAACTATTTTCATAATACAGCAGCAACAGAACGACGCAGAGTTATTTTAAGTTTGGTTGGTTATCTAAGAGAAACACGAAACGGGATTGGAAACATTCTACGCCTACGTTATCTTATTGGCTAGTTTAAATCAGAATCGTCGATATCATCATTATCATCATCTCTTGATTTAGGAATGTCAATAATATCTTGAGTGAGTTCAACAATTCTCTCTAGTTGCTCCACAAGATTCGAAAACATTCTTTCTATTTCAGCCATAAATCCTGCGGCAGCAACTCTTACTAGGATGTAAAGCATAGAAAGCCATGCTACAGCATGGATATATTTTATGTTTGGAAATTTATCAGGAAACAACGATGACATTCCTAAATTCCACGCCAATTTTAAAACAAGACTAGCAGTGGCAAACACAAGTAATTCATACAAAAAGCCAGAAATATTTTTCGTAGAATCCTGTCGATTTTTCTTTTCATGATTTGTTACCATATTTATCTCCAGATGTGATCATGAAGCATCTCTAATATATTTTATAAGTTTTATGGAAGAACTAAAGCTTGGCAAAATATATTTGATTTATTCAGCATTAAATCAAACAGAAGATTTTAATCCTTCACCTTATAGTACTTTTGTTTTTGGGACAAAAGATCCATATTTAGATATTGAAGATACTGGTATAACAATCGTTAATGGAACGTTGGTTGTTTATTTAGGTCAATGTCTTGTTCCTGTAATGCATTTCAGAATGCATCCAATATTTGAAGAAGTGATATATTTTAAGTTGTTGGTTGAAGATGAAATAGTTTATGTTTTGGACGATGGATACGCTTGTTTTAAAAGAATTAATCATGATACCAGTATATCTTAACCTTATGGTTTTGATAATATCTGTTTTGTTGTTTGTAGCCACGATAATAATAAAGCGTTAGCTTTATACTTAAGCATTATGGAAGACGACGACGATATTCTTTTTGAAGGCGAGAACGCACCAACAAATCCCGAACTTTGGTCGAGAGCAAAATCTGCTGCAAGATCAAAGTTCGATAAATATCCCAGTGCTTATGCTAATGCTTGGGCTTCTAAATGGTACAAGAAACGTGGCGGGGGCTGGAGAAAAAAGAAAAAGAAAACCAGTGAATCCATAGAAGTTGATCAGGCTCTTAAAGAAATCATCATGGAAGATTTACGTGATTGGTTTAAGGAAAAATGGAAGCGCATTAGCTCTTCTGGAGAAGTGGAGGGTGAATGTGGATCAAGTAAAGACACCAGTAATCCAGATCGTTGTCTTCCGGCTTCTAAGGCTTATTCATTGTCTAAAAAAGAACGTGCAGCAACTGCGCAAAAGAAAAAGCGTAAATCGAATCGTGGCCGCAAACAGTTTGTAGCAAACACAAAAAAAGCAAAAGTTAAGTCGGAAAGCTATTTAGAAGAAGATACAGATGATACTCTTTATGAGTGAGGAGATTCATCAATCGACTAGGTTAGTCGATAGGAGTTAAAAATGAGATACGCAGTTCCATTACAAAGTGAGTTTCATGAACGTTCAGAACAACCTGCCATTAGCGGTAAAGGCCAAAGTAATATGTTTGTGAAACAATATCCAAAGTTTTGCAATCGTCAAGACATTCGACGTGAGTTTATTTCTGTTCAACAAGAACTTCGTTTAACCTTGCCATATGCAAGAATTATCAAAGAAGATATCGATAACAGCTATGCTCACTTGCAATTTGACGTAGGAACATCTGACGAAGTTTTACTAGAACGTATTATGTGCAAACGTGGTTTTATAAAACTTTAAACAAATCTCTTATTCTCTTTATTTGGAGAATGTAAATGTCCAATAAATACGATGACGGTAGCCAAGCTTGGTTTGACGCACAAATACGTATGCGTGCTCAACAACGACTTAATCAACACAATCATAATCCATTAGATCAACGTGTAAATTACAAAGATCAATCAGTCAAAGAAGCTGAGATTAATGATCCTTATATTCGAGATCTTGTTGCTAAACGATCTCAACAACCTCATTATGGACCGATTCCATTAGAAAAAGAAGTAAAAACTAACATTGATATGGAAGCTTTTGCCCGCCAACAACATTTGCTACAACAAACTGGTGGAGTGAATCCTGTGGGTGAAGCAGACTTGGACATGATCTTTAATAGGGGAAGACATGCTGCACCACAACAAACTCTTCCCGGTCATCATCAACAACCTCAACAATATTCTCAACAGGTTGTTTTGCGAGAAGGATACCCAGTATATCGTGCAATTCAACAAGCATTTGGGAACACGTTCATCATTGCAAGAGCAGTAGGAGTTGTTAATAACCAACTAGCCAATCAACCCTTTCTTATAAAAGGAATGATTCAAGCTTATGTTGTTCCTCAACACCAAACACAAATCAATATTCAAGAGATTCAGCGCAATCCACATTTACTTTCTCAGCTAATTGAAGTTCATGCTCCGCCAATGGCTTCTCTCGGACCACTGCTTGTGACACGAGAGGCAGTTGTTTCCCCCGGACAATATGATAATGGCAGACAAATGATCACTGATGCTCGTCAACATCCACAACAACATTATCCAAGTCACAATGGTCGTGGAATTTTGAAAGGTTAAAATGGAAGATATAGTTTTAACAATCAAGCCAAATACTTTAACGCTTCTACCTGTCGAAGAAGTTTATCATGTAAATTTATCTTCACTTTTAGATGACGTTGTATATTCTTGTCGTATTATCATTCAAGATGAGCATGACTTTGGTGTGGTACTTCCTGCCGAAATTAAAACAAACAAAGAAATATCATTTAAGCTCCCAGAACAACTTTGTATTTTTAACCCCTCAAAAACTTATATCTTGAAAGCTGAAATAATTTCGGAAGATCAACTTCTTATCCCTTTTATTTCTCAGTGCACAATCGATTTAAAAGACTTAATAGAGCCAGAGAAGATAGAAGATGATCAAGAACATGTTGATGATTCGCAAGACTTAGAACAGCCTTTAAATGAGAATCTAGATAAGATCGAAGATATATTGTCTGTTATAGCTCCATTGTCAATAACAGAACAAAAGAAAACTAAACTTGAAGAACTTGCAAAGACTTTAGATGAAGATTTTGTCAAACAAGTATTTTTCAATCCAATAGAAAAGCAAAAAGCCCCAGTGCCAGCTAAGACACCAAAGCCTTTTCTTGAATTATCGCCAGAGAAGATGGCCTTTAAGCAACGTATGAAAACATTGCTTAAAGGCATGTTATATTAATTCATCTAGCCGATTCAATTCCGATCACTTGAACATCCCGAACATCAACACCGTGAACGGTTGAATCAAACTCAAACTTTCGCTCTGGATTATCCAGATCAACAAGATGCATCGCAATGTTCGAATTGCCATATTCAAACGATGCAACCTTCCATTCACCATTCATCGGTGAATTGCGATCCTTAGCAACAAGCTTGAAGTTGGTAACAGGATTCTCAGTGAGAATCTCTCCAAGAGCCTTTGCAACACGCTGCGCTTGAGCGATATCGCTGCTTACCCGTGCACGCTTACCAGCTTCACGCTGCCGAGCTGTAACAGGTGCAGGAGTAGCTCCATCTAGCCCATCAGGATTACGAGGGCGACGAACACCCGACTTGCGGGATGTCTCAATCGGATCTTCCATCCCAAACGTCTTACCATCGATTACCATCGTAGCGATGTACTCCGACGTACCAGTGCCAAGAGCCTTTTCCTTGCCGTCAATCTCCAGAGCACCAAACGCATCTTCAAGATTGCCTACAGGTGCAATCTCCATAACACGAGAACCACCACGCCCACGACCAACCTTTGACGTAATAATTGTGTAATCACCAGAAAGATCAGAGAAAGGTTCGTTGAAGTTAATAGTGGCAGTCATGCCAGCGGTGAGAGTCTCAAGAACCGAATGAAGAATGTGCTTATCCATGATATACCTACCTTTTACCTTTGGAAACTATTGTTGTTGAAAACGGTTTTTGTTAGTGGTTGTTTGTTAAAGCACCGAACGATATGTTCGACGCTGGCCCATGTTCACATTGATTTCAGTAACTTCTTTCGCAGTTAGCCAAACCTTTGTATTCATCACCTTAAAATATGCCTCACCAAAAGGTGAGAGCATTACCTTACCAATCTTTACTCTTTGTCCAGCAAAAAAACGATTGCCAAATACATTGCAAATATAATCGTCCTTAAATACCACTGTACCTAGATCGGTATCGGCAACCTTTGGAACATTGAATCGTATCACTCTTGCCATGTTTTTACTCTAACATTTAGTTTAGGTTTTCTCAACCAATATTTTTCTTTTTTTCAATCCGAGCTATCAACACCCATGATCTTGTTGCAATGGATGCATACGCTGTTGTGCCAGCAGCGACCGGTTTGCAGACCACGCTCGACAGACTCTTCATGAGAGAGCCCCTGCCATTCATGAATGCACGTTGCATCCACAGTGTTAGGGTCAACATAACCCCAACCAAAACACTGTACACAGCTAGCATCAAAGTACGCATATGCATCCTTGCGAGTGTTAGGGTAGTGCGAGAGATGCCAAGCACCATGCCCGTGACACTTAGGACACGAAACATAATTGGGGTTACGATTAACTCGAACTTCCATGTTCTCGAAAGCCCGAGGATGAGTGCTGTTCCAGTAACCGTTCGTCGTTTCGTTCTTCATGCTATTAGAATATCATATGTTGTTGAATATCTAAAGATTATTTTCTTTTTTTATTTTCGCTGTAATTTATCACCTTTTACATTATAAATGGTTTTATCTTCAATCAAGCTATACTTCAACCAATTTGGTATATTTCTGTGAATAATTCCAAAATCATCTATATAATCAAAAGTTTCATCTTGATTTATTGCAATCAAGAAAATAAGATTATTTGAATATTCATAAAGTTTTCCTGCAAACAATACCTTTTCT
>Ga0214923_10002550_pt1 | contig 24015 bp, 28 predicted proteins | sample LL1510_MetaG_FD_177993 | JGI IMG/M metagenome (GOLD analysis project Ga0214923, IMG submission 177993) | Freshwater microbial communities from Lake Lanier, Atlanta, Georgia, United States - LL-1510 | ecosystem: Environmental > Aquatic > Freshwater > Lake | place: USA: Georgia | collected...
TCATAAATCAAAGGAGTGGGAATACCCTCAACTCCTTTGTAGACAGATACCGTGCAAAGCTCGGCCCATGCCTCTTCTGCAGCTGTCAGATAACCTTTGGCTGCAGATGTATAATCTTCCAAAACCCCCGGATATTCCCCTACTATTTCCTGACTGGTGATCTGGGAAACAATGTAATTATAATCTTCTTCTGCTTGGGGAAAAGCAGCAAGAAAATCTCTACCCAATGCCGCCAGGTCTGCTAATTGGCTCTCCCGAGAAAACCTTCTGTGACGAGCTTCTGCTTGCAATTGCACTCGTTCATGGATGTTATTAATATCAAAATGCCTCATAACCAAATTATCCACCACCCCGAGGATAATTCAAGCGATACAACGGATACTAACGATTAGATAGGCTTCTAGCCCACAGTTGAATGGACTGGCGAGGAAGACTAGTGGTTTCCCGGAAAACACCCGTGGGAGTAAAACCATGCCGTGAAAGATGAGCTTGCCCTGCTAGGTTATCATTCAACACTTCTGACAGAATCCATCTAGCCCCAAGGCGCTGCGCGCTGCGCAATCTCTCATTAGTTAGATGAGCGGCAATCCCTTCTCCGGTTTGCAAGACATAGCACATTCCAAACCAAGCAGTACTACCGTCCACTCTAACCCCAGCGACTCCTAGCATATTATCATCGAAGTCATTTGCAATCCATAGCTCGCCGTGGTTAATCCAGTCCAGGATTGTCTGATGGTCTCTCAGCCAATCGATTTGCTTTTGTACCTGTTCTGGGGGGAAGAAACGCGGGAAGTTATGCAAAATACTGGCTTCGTTCAGGTCAGCAATAGCCTGAACGTCTTCTTCTTGAGCTAATCTGAGATGCCACATAACAGGATTGTAATACTAAGGCAGAGGAGTTTCATTGCTTCTGTTTATAGTGCACAAAAAAAGGGCGGAACCCGCATTCCGCCCTTTTCATCATGACTTCCCGTTTCGATCAGACAGGGTTGCGACGAAGCTTTGCGGCACCAAAACCGAGAGCAGCGACACCCACACCAACAACAGCGAGAATTTTTGTTTTCTTACCCATGAAATTATGTTAGCTTAAACAGGGTATTACTTGCAGGCCGTTCAGATATTGTCTCAGGAAGCCCACCGGCTAATCTGCCGGTATAGATTCCTTGCAGGCAGGATTCCTTTTTGCAAGAAAATCACAAAACCAACAACAAGACAAGCTAGCAGGGCTGTCATGGCAGGGATCTTCAAAATTCCCAATACAATGTAAGCGGGTATAAAGCCCAAACAGGACAACAGCCCAATTAGAGGAGAGAAAAAGAAAATCATTAAGCTGCTGCCGTCTCTTCGCTTGATACGGATGAAACCCAAAAGCCATGATGATATCTCGGCCACGTCACCAGGCAATACAGCCCACTCCTCTGCGCCATCCGAGGAATCAAACCGTAGCTGCTTGGGAGCCACGCTTACTGTTCCAGCCTGCGCCTGCAAGGGGTTTTGTTCTTCTGTTGCCCAGCAACTTGTTCCGTCCATTGCCAAAGTATAAGCACAAAGTCACGGCTTGGATCTTGCTTTCAGCAGAACCGCAAGAGAAAAGTATATTGATCATTCGAACCAGGCCAATGCAGCCAGGGCGATGAAAGCCCCAACCAATGCCCAGCCTTCAAACTGCGCGGCCTTGCCGTCTCCGCTGATCTGCCACACTGCCAAAGCACTAAGAATCAGAGCCACAATGTATACCGGAGCCAAAGCAAAAGTTAACCCAACCGGTGTAAGCAAGCTGACTAGCACAAGTAGAGGGAACAAGAAAGCGGCAATCTGTGAAACAGAGTTTTTTACTACGGAAACTGCCAGGTCGCTCTTGCCTTTCCAGGCCAGCATAATGCCAGTGGCATTCTCCGCCGCATTACCAGCTACAGCGACAACTACAAAACCAATAAAGGCCGCACTCAAGTGCCATTGATGCATTACCGGCTCAATGCCAGCTACAAACCAATCCGAAACAAACGCAGCCATAACACCTGCCGCAGCGAGCAAAGCAATGCACCAACCGCGTGACAGCATTACATGGCCTGCTTCTTGAGGTTCGGCTTTTCTTACATAAGGAATAACCCAGCTTAAATAAACCCCAAGCAAGACCAAGCTGCCTAGTACAGAAATAGCTTGGATGTGATGCGAAGCATGATCCATGCTGGCGGCAGAAGTGCCCACCAGAGCAATAATCATCACCGACAGCATCAGAAGAGTAGCAGTATCTTGAGGCAGACGATGGTGAAAGCGCATAACGCCGTCCTCGGCGCGGGTTGCTCCTGCTACAAGCACAAGCCCTAGTACAAGCAGAGCATTAGCTAGAATCGAACCAACCAGGGAAGTTTGCGCAACTTGAGCTTGCCCATTCATTAGCGCGAACAAGACAATGAAAAACTCTGGTAGGTTACCCAAGGTGCTTTGCACCAATCCAGTAGCAGATGGGTTCAAATGCTCTCCCAGGGCTTCGGTGGCAAAACCCACCAACCAGGCGACACCAACCAAGGCAACCAAGGCAACCAGGAAACCAGCTACCCCACCTACAGTGTAATGAACAATTCCCGACGCAAAGCTTAGCAGGAAAACTGTTGCGATAGAAAATTGCTGTCGCTTTGAAATACCTGATGGTGGAGTCGGAGACTCGTGAATGCTTTCAGTCATACATTCAATATATCAGGATCAGGCCGCAAAGCCCAAATCGCTGAGAGTACTGGCATGATAAAGACCAGCTGCTGTTTCGGTAACTTGCACTAATTGGTCTGTAAGTAGTTTATGGTCAACGCCATGCTCCAGGGCCAGACGGCTAATCGAGCGACATAGTTCCCGTCTACCCACCAGGTTGCGTTGCGCTTCACCCAGCGGGGATCCAGCAGGCGCAAGGCCTTGATAACATTCCCCGGCTACCTGTTGTGCTTCTTGGACTGCTTGTTGGACTTGATGGGATGAAGCGCCAGCCGACATAGCCATATTAGTAGCAGCCTGGCAGGCGGCTTCCATGGCTTTTGCCAGGGTATAAATCTCGTCGATTTGCCTAATAGGTTTGTCGGGCATATCCAAGCCTACTTCATCCAAGGACTAATAACTCTAAATCGGAAGAAAAAATCAGCGAGCAGCCAATAGCTCTTGCACCCGGCTTGCCCACTGGGGAGAATGAATATCTACTTCAGCAGATGCAGCTACGCGGCGAGAGCGAAGAAATGTTTTTTGTGTGGTCTCCACGCTAAGGAGGACAGCAACTCCTGATCTAGATGAAGATTCTGAGGTATGAACAGAATTTTGATGTTCCTTGGTGCCCATAAGCTCAGATAGTTCAGCTTGCCAATCGCAGCTCCACTGTTCTTCCTGGTCTTTAGTGGCTTGAATGTCTGACTGAGCGTCAGCATGGACTGGAAGAGCGGGAGCCTCTGCAGGAGCCTCCACGAGGGTTTCGATGGGCTGCGTGCCAACCATACGTTCACCGACAGGCATAATACGCTCCTGAAGAAGCATGCGTAGAATACCAACTTCATGCTTGGTAGCTGGGCGAGCTTGACGCCAGCTACGAAGCCCGCAAAAAACATCCCAGACCAGTGGGAAAGTATGCTCTAATTGAACAGTATGCTTGCTGGATCGCCAGGCTGCCAAAAGGGGGCAAGCTCCACCCTTGCTGTCAGTGTATTGACCTGTGACGATAGTCATTTCATCCAGCGAACTCAACATCGCCCCAGCAAGAGCTGGGCTCATGTTCTGCACTTCGCTGCGCAGGGTGTGGTAGCGTTTAACAGCTTTACGGTTGCGACGGGCGGCTAACATGACCCTCATATTACAGGTTTACCAGGCGGCGTTCAGGTTCTCTTATAAGTGCTTTGTTGACGTTCCTGAATAATCCTGTTTTGAGCTGGATTTTGGTACAATAACACATATGAAAAGAATGCACCTTACTTTACTGGCTGTGCTAATTCTCCTGCTGGGGGGTTTTGAGATCTGGTATGCAACAAAAGACCATTCCGAAAAATCCCTGAACCTGGGACAGATGAGCGCCTTGATAAGACTAGGAGACAACCCAAGCCCAAGCCAGCTTATTCAATGGGATATCCCGCTGGAACCCAAAGAAGGACAGCCTCAAACTCACATTCACGTTGCCCTGCGAATTTTTTGGAATGGAGCTGCCTGGCCAGCCCCAGCAGGTTTAGGAGTAAACAATGAAGGTCAAAGACTAGCACTGCATACCCATGACTCAGATGCGGTGGTACACATCCACCGGCCTCGGGGGCATCAGCCTTTTACATTGGAGCAGATATTGAATGTATGGGGATTACCCATAAGGTCAGGCACCCTAAACAAGCAAGAAATCCATGTATGGAAAAATGGAAAGCTGTGGCTCGATTGGCAAAACGGCCAATTAAACGATAAGGACGATATCGTTATTCAAATTGGGCCTGCGCAGGGCAAAGTGCCCTTGAACAAGTTTGACTGGTCACAGATTCCTTTGCGCAACTCCAGATAGCGCAAAAGAACTTCTGCACGCAACCTCTATGTAGTCGTATGCTCAATAAATGAGCAATCGGCCCGCACCTGTAAGATTCTTGATGGCCCTGGGTCTTACGCTAGTTCCACTGCTAATAATGTTTGGGGTAATCAGCATGTTCAATGGGGCGACTTCCAATCTTCCCACCGCGGCCAAGCCCCCTATAGAAAAATGCTCAAACGATAAATTTTCTCCGCAACAAAAACAAGCCTGCAGGGAACAGTCCGATAAAACAGCAGCCACTGCAATCCCTCTCACCGAGCCACCCTCCAGTTCAGAGCAAGTAGCTTATTCGCAGCTTTTGGATTACACCAGGCAAGACAGAATTGGTCAGATCCTTTTTGGTGATAAACGCGACCGAGCTTGGTTTACGGTAGGCACAGATACCATGGCTGCTGCTATATCGCCATCAGCTGCCGACCAATTAGCCAATCAACTCTCCCGACAGGGAGTTGTCGTCCGATTTCAACCCGCCCTAGGCGGGGGTACTAGCAGTGCCACCATCATACTTGGCAGCCTATTGATTTTTATACTGTTTGGCTTAACCGTCTCATTCTTTTTCAGGAAGATATTCCAAGGACTCCCTCAGATGATGGGCGAAGAAGGGATGCGCTCTCAAAATAAGAAAAGCAAAATCACTGCATCTCTGGTGAGATTTGATCAAGTTGCAGGTTGTGATGAAGTGGTAGAAGAGGTCAGCGAGTTCGTGCAGTTTTTGCGAGACCCAGAAAAGTTCCACAAGCTCGGAGCAAAGATCCCCTCTGGGCTTATCCTGTATGGGCCGCCAGGCACCGGCAAGACCCTAGTAGCTAAAGCAATGGCTGGAGAAGCACGAGTTCCATTTTTTGCTGTTGCTGGATCAGAGTTTGTTGAAAAGTATGTTGGGGTAGGAGCTAGTCGTATCAGGGAATTATTCCAAGAAGCCAGGCGAAGCTCGGTAGGAGCAGTTATTTTCATTGACGAGATTGATGCTGTAGCCAGACGAAGAGGAGATGAGTCGCATCCGGAAAGAGACCAAGCTCTGAATGAGCTACTATCGCAAATGGACGGTTTTCCAACTACCAGTCGCGTGGTAGTGGTTGCTGCCACCAACAGGCTGGATGTTATCGATCCAGCTCTGCTTCGACCCGGGCGCTTTGCACGACAAGTAAGAGTTGGACTGCCTGATTGCCAAGGACGCGAGCAGATCCTTCAGATGTATGCAAAAGATAAACCCATGTCAGAAGATATTAGCTTAGAAGAACTAGCTGAAAGTACAGCTGGATGTTCTGGAGCAGATCTGGAAGATATGCTTAATGAAGCTGCTATTATGGCTGCCAGGGAAGGCTCATCTAACATCAAACCCCATCACCTGGCTGAAGGCCAATTACGTAGCCTGGCAGGCCCAGTACGCAAAACCAGGATGGACCAGAAAGAGCTTGAAATGGTGGCATACCATGAAGCTGGACATGTGCTCTGCGCAGAACTGTGTCAGGAGCACGATAAAGCTCAGCGGGCATCAATTAAACCACGAGGTCAGGCCGGCGGTCTTGCGCTGTATGGCCAAAAAGACCGCGCCCTACACTCTGCCAGATACCTCCATGAGCGATTAATCTGCGCTTTGGGTGGACGCGCTGCAGAATGGGTGTGGTATGGAGCAGTCTCTTCGGGAGCTGCTAACGACCTGCAACAAGCCAATGCCCTAGCTAGAGAGGCGGTGCAGGAATTAGGCTTTTCTCAGCGCACGGGTCAAGTGATTATATCCAGCGGCGGGCAAGCCATGCATATCGCTGATGCAACCCGCAAAGTAGTCGATGAAGAAGTAGAACGGATGGTGGCTGAGGCTTATTCCGAGGCAGTCAGACTATTGCAAGAACACAAAGATGGGCTTAACCGTCTAGCCCAGGCGCTTCTGGAAGCTGAAGAGCTTGACCGCCTGGAAATTATTCAAGCCATTCGAGGCGCCGGGGAACTACCCCAAGTAGCTTCCAGAGAACCGCAAGGTATGACCCCCAAGACCATCCCTGTGCTTCACAAAAATACTGAAGAAACAGATGGCGAACTCATAGATTCTGCATCCTACTCACAGATTGCATCTCAAACCTGGCAGAGTGCATGGGTACCAATCAAAGCTCGACTACGAAGCCGCTTTCATAAACCTCAGTCGGAACAGTAATCGGGACCGCAGCTCCACCGCTTGGAATCCGCTTGGGTTTAGCGTTTTTTGATAAAATCCTCTTTAGCATAAAAGCTGGTGTATATGCTAATTTTGCAGCCTTAAACAATAAGTTTTTACTTTTTCTTGGTTTGGCTTGCAAAATAGGGAGTCTAAGCAATAAGCTGGCTCTATGTCCGTGAGGGTGGGAAGCAACCAGAGGCATTTGCCACAAGAGCTGGCTAAAGTACTTCCGCGAGAGGGCAGTGAGTATTTTTCACAATTAAATGAATTAAGGTTCCGCCATCGCCCCCATGCCGATCATACTTTTCTGTCACCTGGTAATTTAATTGAACTCTTAGCAAGAGCTGTTAGGCAAAGAGGCACCCTGGAAGGTGATGACCGAATGATTATGCAGATGCAGGGCATTCCCAAGGCCGCTTTCGATCTGCCCGAAGAAAAGTACTCGTACCTCCAAGTCGCCGCAGAAGGCAGGGTAGGCTCGATGCCTCTTTCGGAGCTACCGGAATGGGTACCTGTGGTTGTGGAAGAAGAGGAAGGGTTTGAGCACACTCTTCTGTCGGGCACGCAAGGGGGAGGAAGGCTATGCTTCTCGGTTGATAGTGATTTTCAACGGCTAGTAAACTACGCTACCATTATTATCGCCCCTAACTGGTTTGACCAGCCTACAACCACACGCTCGGTTTTAGATGTAGTGATTGGCCCACCTCCATTTGGGCATCATAGCATACCACTGAAAAGCAAAATCGCCAAACGTGCTGGCCTAAAGCCTGGTATGTCTATTACCGTAGGTGAGCTTAAAGCCGCAGCCAATGGTATGGAAATACTGCTTGGCTGCCATCTAAAAAATCTTCCTGGTCATCACTAACTTAAGCGAAAAGTTGATTTAGCTTCTTAAAGGGCGTAGTTTGCAACACATGGGCTACTGGAATAGATCCGAAACAGAATTCATCATCAACTTAGCGGGCCGAGAGCCTGCTATAGCTTATGTCAGCACCAACTGGGCTTCATACGTCAATAAACTTAAAGCTTGCCAAGGCTTTCAGATGAACGAAGAATGGATCGCTCCTGATGGCCGCAGCGAAATCAATGGGCAGGTTAGCCTGAATCCTTTCCGGTTTATTCACTTGCGTTCCAAGCTGGCCCTTAGTTCACATGACCAGTGGAAGCAGGAAAAAGAGCAACTACCCCAATTCACACAAGTTCAAACCCCCTTCCGACTCGGCCCGGGAGAAAGAGAAACTGTTATTTCCGCTGTTCAAGACGAGCCTTTCTGGGCATGGGCGTGCACCGATATGATGTGGTGGATGAAAACATTGGATGCCAACCAATGGGCTGTGCCTGTTAGAGAAGTGCAGTATGCCGGTGCGGATGACGGAGGCTCAGCAGTCCAGAAAACCTATGCTGTTCCTCGCGCATTACTGCAAATTCGCCGTTCACGCCCACAGCTAAGCGATGAACAGCGAGCTGGACTGCTGGAAAGACTCAAAGGTTAGCTTAAATCTTCGAAACCAAGTCGGATGAACTTTATGTGGGCTTCATCTTGAAGGTGCAGTCTACATGGTTTGCGCAGGTGGGGACCCACTAGCAGCCCTCTCACACCCTTGGGCGCCCACAGAGGGTCCTGGTTAAGATGAGCAAGGTAACGCTTTAATTGCCACAGTGCGCTGGTATCTACCAGGCGTCTTTTTACCTCCACAGCTACAGCTTGACCTTTAGGGTCAACGCAAAGCAGGTCTACGGGTCCAGCTGGTGTGCGATATTCCCTTTCCACCAATTCCAATCCATCCTCCAAAATCCAGGTTTGTTGAGCTATCCTGTCAGAGAATTCCTGTTCAGCCCCTAGCTTAACCAATGTACCGGTTAAGCCCACTGGCTGCGGATGACGATGGTATTCCTCCTCCACCCATACTTCCAACAGTTCTTCTCTGTCTTCGTGCTCAAACCGCAAGTATCCTGGCTCTTCATGAAAGACAGTGCCCGCTGGCATCCAGTTGCGGGGAGTAACTAGATTGGGACCGTGCACAACAACGGAACCGTCTCCGCCGTCTTCAACTCTTTTAACAATAATAATCAGGTCGCCAAGACCTAATTCGGCGTCGATTCTCCCCTGGTATCTTGCCATGGCCCGGCAGTGGATGCTTAGCACCTATCAATACTGCCTCTGTAACGGATTGGAATCCCCTAATCTGGCTGTATAGCCAAATTATTTTCTGCCAGAGTGCTTTTTGTCTTAAATACAATTTTTTCCTGCTTTTAAGGCTTTAACAGGAACAAAAGATGGTGTTTTAGTTAGCCTTAGGGTGCTACGGAAAGCACGAGGGAAAGGATCTCCAAACATGACTGAAACATCGCTTGAAATTAGTTGCTGGTCGGCAGCATGCCAGGCACTAGCTGCTGTCGCCCCACAGTATGGTCTTGGTCCTGACCAAGTAAGAGATATATGCGAAAGTTCTTCTCAGCCTAGAAACGGAGACGCGCATTCTACAGTAGATCCCCAAGTACTTACTGTTCGCCGAATAGCTGTTGGTCTAATCGAGGGTATGTATTCCGAAGGCGCGGACCGGGATTCACTGGTGAGTATCGCGCAGGACGCATTTGAAACCAGACGCAGGCTAACCCTAATGGACCTGCCTTCGGAAATCATGGAATGGGACTAAGCCCGGATTTCAAGGCCGCCAGATCCGCTTCGCTTAATCGAAGGTGAAGGAGAGTCAGATGGACGACCGGCCTCCCATAAGCCCATAGCGGTAAGAGCGCACATCACATAACGATCATTGGAGCTGCCCGCTAAATTAGCAGCTCCCCCCGGAACATTCATTGGCCATGCCCTGACCACGGCCCACCCTGATTGGCTTAAATCTTCCAACCTGGCACGATCAGCAAAAGCAGACTGTAGAGAAAACACAGTTAGAGCTTTAGCACCATCAGGCTCTTCTATCTGGTCAAGAGTAACCACAGCCCTAACACCGGCAGGCGCGTCAGCCCAACGAACTGGCACTTCCCACTCGCCCTCCAATTGGGAGAGCATAAAACGGCTTCCTCCTTGCCAGGCATCAATGCTATGCTGGCGAGCCTGCCCCTCCATTTGAATCTTTTGTATGTAATCCCTGGCTTGACGGACGGTCTCTTCAAGCTCTTTGATTTTTTGCTGGTCAGCGCGGTTTCGCCACATAGGTTTAGCTTACGCCCTCCAGGGGGATTTTGTCTTACTTTTGTGGCGCTTTGGAGCCAGAAAGGAGGCAGAGCCATGACAAGCAAGGCACAAATAAGATATGTTCCGGAAACAGCGAGACCAGCGTCTATTGGAAATTGCCAGAGAAGCAATGTCTGTGTATTGGGGCGGTAAAATCAGCTCAGGTAAAAGATATGTTTCCGTTTCTCTACCGGTACTGGATGGGGACATAGAAGTCCATATCAGTGTAGCCGGAGGAGTTTTTACCGTTCGCAGCCAGATGCCGGGAATGGGGCCAGAAGACCTCCATGCAATCAACCAACTTAATTCCCAAATGCCGGAGACCGCCTTTTGTTATGTAGCAATCGAAGATGGTCTCTATTTGCAAAGTAAAATCGCTGTACCTGATATGGAACTGGAAGATCTCCGTCCGCCCGTATTGGGGCTGGCCTGGTCGGCAGGATGGAATTCAGCAAGAGGTAGTAGGGATTCTGAATCCGCTTATTCAGGACCTTCATCTTACGATCAGTTTGTTTATTTGGCCGACCTGTTGGCTTGTGCGGTGCATCAGCAATGGAGCGCACAACAGGGTGCAGCACAAATCCTCCTGGAGGATTAGATTCAGGATATGCCAGATAGCAAACACTGGAATTGCTCTGCAATCTCAGACGACAAAATCAGCCTATGTCCAGGATGCAATTCCCCATTGCTTCAGTTAGACCACTTTCAAGCTATACCAGGAGGTAAGATCTGGCAAGCAGAAAGCTTTTGTCCTGACTGCCATACTCGGTGGGTAGGAGAAGTTTGTATTAGCCAGCTGTGCAGCTTGATTGAATCATTTGAACGGGCCGCCACACAATTAATGCTGGAAGCGAACAGGCTACAGAAAAGAAATCGGTAAAAACCATAAAACTGGCGACAGCATGATGGGGTAAGGTTAGTTATGAGTATGCCGAATCCTTCTACAGCCGCAGCAGCGGAAGAAAACAATTCTGTCAATCACAACATCAGTCCCAATCGAGATTCTTTAACAGTTAGAGATAATCGAACCGGCCAAGAATATGAAATTCCCATTCAGGACGGAACCATCAAAGCCACAGAACTCAGGCAAATAAAAGCTGGACCCGATGATTTTGGAATTATGACTTATGACCCGGCATTCATGAATACAGCCTCATGCCGTTCAGAAATTACATTCTTAGATGGAGAAGCTGGTGTCCTTGAATACCGTGGCTACCCTATCGAGCAGTTAGCGGAACATTCCACATTCTTGGAAGTAGCTTACCTACTCATTCACGGCAGACTACCTGCAGCAGGAGAACTTTCCGACTGGATTCATGACATCACTCATCACACTTTTGTTCATGAAAACACTAAAGACTTCATGAAAGGCTTCCGCTATGATGCTCACCCTATGGGGATGCTGGCATCATCGGTTGCGGCTCTTTCCACTTTTTATCCGGAAGCAGCAAGAATCGATGATCCGGAAATCCGGATGGCTCAAGTTGTAAGAATGATTGCTAAAATGCCGACTCTAGCAGCATTTGCTTACAGGCACAATCAAGGGCAGCCTTATGTATACCCGGATAATGAGCTTTCCTATGCGGGTAACTTCCTGGGGATGATGTTTAAAATGAGCGAACTTAAATACCAGCCCGACCCCAGGATTGAACGTGCACTGGATGTTCTCTTTATTCTGCATGCCGACCACGAGCAAAACTGTTCAACATCAGCCGTTAGAGCAGTTGGTTCAAGCCAGGTAGATCCTTATTCAGCTGCCGCGGCAGGCGTAGCGGCTCTTTACGGCCCTCTTCATGGCGGAGCCAATGAAGCAGTCTTAAGAATGCTCCGCCGGATCGAGCGTGTAGAAAATGTACCGGAGTTCATTGAAGGAGTTAAAAGCGGCAAAGAAAGACTGATGGGATTTGGGCACCGGGTATACAAAAATTACGATCCTCGGGCAAGAATCATTAAACGCGCTTGTGATGACGTCTTTGAAGTAACTGGAATTAATCCGCTGTTGCAGATTGCCCAGGAACTAGAAAAAACAGCTCTGGAAGATGATTATTTTGTATCGCGTAAACTGTATCCCAATGTGGACTTTTATTCTGGCTTGATTTACGAAGCGCTGGGCTTGCCTGCTGCAATGTTCCCGGTTCTTTTTGCCATTGGTCGCACCCCCGGGTGGATGGCACAATGGTTGGAAATGATCCAGGATGGCGAACAGAAGATCGCCCGGCCGCGCCAGATTTATACTGGCCCTCGTGGACTTCAATACCCCGGCGTATAAGGTCTCGACTAGTTCCAGCCCTTTAGAGACCGGAACTAGTCGAAAAAAGAGATGCAACTCTCCAACAGGTTTATGATGCGTACATGGAGCTAGTTACCAATTTGATGGAGTCCATACGTCATCTGCCTAGTGCGGCTCAGGATTATATGGAAGCCGTTTGGTTTGCTGACCGCATGACATCTGAGCTTCCTCATGAAGAAAGAGGAAGAAAACTAAGTGGTAGAGAGCTAGTAAAGCTTAATAGCCCCATTCCTAGTGATGATACGGTCAGCAGTGTCTGGAGCGCTGGAGCAATCCCAAGATATCCAGGCGCAGAAACCCTACATGACATCCCTGCCCTACTACCCGAGGTAAGGAAAGATTTTCTACGGTTTGTCCATCCCTATGTCCAGGATTTTCCTGAGCAGTGGGGTTATGCTGTCCCTGGTTTGTTGAAAGCCAACCAAGATCAAGCAGACTGGCTGGCAATTAATCACCGAGGCTGCGGTGCTGCTATGAGGGCCGGAACTCTTTCTGTTATGGATGAGCAGAGCATGTCCCGAGCGGCAATGTTTTTAGGGATCTCACATCTTCACCCAGATGCCTTAGCTGGCGGTTTTGCCGTATGGCAGGCTTGTGCTGCTGGCAATAACGGAGGCAGTTGGTCAGACATCGAAGCTGCAGCACATGATGGGGCAGAAGAAGGAGATTATATCGCCCACCAACTACATGAAATCATGGGGCTGCCAGCAATGCCGCCATCTGAGCTTTCCGGCAATATCATAGAAACATTAAACAGCGAAGACCCTTATGATCTAGTGATTGAAGCGCGAGATTACATTAGCTCTCGTTATGTAACAAGCGCAGCCCTTCTGGTAGCAAAAAAGAAGTATAAAGACCGTAACCCTCTGATGAGTGCGATCCAAATGTCCGCCAAACTAGGCGGTGACCCAGATACAGTTGCTGTTATTAGTTGTGGTATTCTCCAACAAAGAGACCCTGGTTTAATTAAAGAATGCCTGCAAAAGGCATATAATGAGCTCGGTGTTCAGGCATTTGACGGCTGCCGTGTAGTACTTTAAGCCCAAAGTGCAGTATTTTATAAGCATGACTTCACCAAACAAGCCTCAGCCATCACCGCTTACTCCCAAGCAGCAAAAAGAAAAAGCTGCTCTCGAACTAGAAAAATTGAAGCTTGGCCTGGAAGCGGACCGGCTGAGATTGCAGCAGGCAAAACTAGAACTAAGCGAAGCCCAGAGAAAAGTAGAGGTAGAGCTGGCTTCTGATATGGAATCACGCACCCTGGTGTTTGTTGGAGTAGTTGATGAGGAATCTGTTCTAAAAGCAGGAGAAACTCTGCGTAGCATGAGCCGCCGCTTTCCTGGAGAACCCATCACCCTGATTTTCAATTCCCCCGGAGGCATGGTGATCCATGGCCTGGCCTTATACGATCAAATCATGGAGATGAGACGGGCCGGCCACCATGTTACAACAGTAGCTAGAGGTCAGGTTGCCTCAATGGGCGGGATTCTTCTACAAGCGGGAACAGAAAGAGTTATTGGTAGGCACGCCCATATGCTTATCCATGAAGTTGCTTATGGGGCACACGGCAAACTAGGTGAAATGGAAGACCGGCTTGCATTCTCCAAGCAACTTCAAGATCGTCTGGTAACGATCCTGTCAGAACGCTCCACTATGAGCAAAAAAGAAATCAGTGAGCGCTGGCATAAGACAGACTGGTGGCTGGGAGCACGCCAAACCGTACAGCTTGGGTTCGCTGACAGGGTAGGCTAGGAGCGCTCAAGAAATACTACCGGAGCGTAATGACCTTCCTCCGAGAAGACCCCTTCTGCTTGCCAATCAAACAGCTCTAGACTGCTTTCTACCTTAGGCGCAGCAGGTGCCTGGTAATCTCCAGTCAGCAGCTCCACACCGGATTCCTCATATTCGGACTCGGAGAAACGGTCCCACTCTGCCTGTAAATCCTCCTTGCGCAAAGCCCACAAGTAGCAGCGCCTAAGGTCCCCGCCAATCCATAAAGAAGCAATAGTCCAAACAGCAAAAATTAATAACAAAAACCCAGTAGCGCTCATAACTATTCCAATATACCAGCTCCAATAGATTTTTCTGCGAGAAAACCACAGATGCTGTGCTTCAGCCCTAAAAATATGGCCCAATTAAAGCATGAGACCAGAATGGCTGCTCGGCCCACAGTCCCTTACATGGCATATGACCAAAGAAAGAGCCTTGCTGGTGGGGGGAGGTCGTGCCCTGATGCTGCAGGCCTGTCATGAAATGGTAGGAGCTGGAGTTCACCAACATTCTGCTTTCCAGACAGACCCATGGCGCAGGCTAAGGCGCACTTCCGATTTTTATCTTAGTTTGGTTTATGCCAAGCAGTCAGATATACCAGCCTTGAATCAATGGCTTGACCGCGCCCACCAAGGAGTTCAAGGCAAGAGTCCATCCGGAAAAACTTATCATGCCAACCAAATAGACTTAATGTTGTGGGTTCAGGCCACCCTAGCCGATAGTGTAGCCTGGGCTTGGCAGCAAATCTGGGGTCCCTTAAGAGATGACCAGTTAGAAAGATACTGGCAAGAACAAAAGATCATAGGCCAGGCCATCGGAGTTCAAATGCAGGATCTGCCCGAAGAATGGCCTGGTTTTCAACAATGGATGAAAGAACAGTCACAAGGCTTGAGCAAAACCCCAGCTGGAGAAGCTGTCATGAGTCATCTTCAAGACCTGCCAGTGGCTCTACCAGGAATTCCTAGCTTGTTATGGGATGCCAGCCTACCCTTGAGCCGATCACTTTCCAGGCAAGCTATAGCAGCCGGATTACCAGAACATCTAAGAGAGCAATTTGATCTTTCGTGGGGGCCAGCGGAACAAAAACGCTGGGAGCAAACTTGCCGCAGGCTGGGAATGGTCTTAAAAATCACTCCACCTCCCCTAAAACATTCTCACCATGCTAGGCGAGCGCTAAAGACACATGGCAGCCCTATAGAAAGAGGAGAATTCCAGCCATGACTTCTATTTGGTTTGATCCACTTACTGCTAGTTGGAGACTTAGATGCCCCCAGTATCCGGGTCAGCTTGCTTCTGTGAGGCTAACAGAATTCAGAAGGGTGGAGCCTTTGGAGGGACCACGCAGACCTCCGGTATTCAGGGTTGCCCATAAGTGTGAGCTGTGCAGCAGTTCTCACTGGAGCCTTTTAACCTCAAGAGAGCTGGATTGGGACAGTCTGCAACAAACAGAACCTGTTTTTTGGGACCTAATGTTAGGAAAAATGAATTGGAATTCCAGTGGTGTGCAAGAACGATGGTCAGAAAGCATCAAAAAAGGACATTGGCCGCTACACCTATGGTGCAGGAAGCACGGCAGCTGGAACCCAGGATGGCCCAGCCTGCTGCATGCTCTTGAGCCAGACCGTGATGAATCGCCGTCTACTATAATGGTCCACTACCGCTGTCCGGCCTGTCAAAAAGATGAGACAGCTCAGATGAAAGCTGAACAACTAAGCCTGATCCCCCGTATCTCCTAAGAGACTTTAGAGGTGCTTTTAGGAATACCAAGCAAAGGAGCTAGTTTATTCCAGCGAGCTATTTGGCACCCATCAGAGACATTCATCTCTATATTAACTGTTTGCCCGTTTAGAGTTCCGACAACCCATGCCAAGCTAGGACCCCCATACTGTTGTGAGCAAGCTCTATCTGAAGGTAATTGAAAATCTTCCAAGCTAATGGTATTCAGCTTTTTGCATCGCCGGTCATTGGGGCAAGAGATATAACGACTAAAAACCAGACCTCCCTTACCAGTGGGCTGAATAGCGACTCTCAGGTTTGTCTTACCTATCCCTTGAATAGCTTCCTGCTGAGCTTTACGACCAGACTGAGTGCTTTCTTCAGAGATCATAGACCAGCCCACAAGTAAGCTGGCTGCTGCCAATACAATACCTAAAAGAACGCCGGCTTTTTTACGGTTACTTTCCTGCATCTATTATTCCCCAGATTGTTTACGTCGCTCGTCAATCTTAGCTTGCCATTCTTCAAAGACCTCTCGCTGACGACCAATAGCCTCTGCTGGAACCGCCGCCTCCCAGATGATAATTCCAATCCACCACCCCAGAAGACGACACACAATTCCTGCGACAATCGCCCAAATACCAATCATGGCTAAATCAGAATGAGCTTGCCATGCTACTACAGCTCCAAAAATAAATCCCAACAACCCGCCTCGGGCGCGATACCTGGAAATAGATGCCATAGCCCATGGCTGAGCAGCCAGAGATGACTCTGGAGCATCGGATTTCTTGGAGGTTTTGGGCTCCTGCGAATCCTTGCTTGGTTTCTTTGACTGAGCTTTAGCCATGTTCAATAATTATGCATAAGCCCATAACCAATGGCCCTTTTTAGAAGCAAAACAGGTCATTTTTTAGCGACAAAAAGGTCTGCTACGGGCTGTTTAGTCTATGATTTAAGTGTTATGAGCGAGTACCCGCCGCCAAGACCACCCAGGCCTGACGACCCATTTGGCGAACAACCAGGTCAAGTTCCAGCAAGGCCACCCAGGCCAACCCTGGATCAGTCACAGATGCCACCTCGCCCCGATAGGCCTACTCCACCCGAGCAGGATTTTAATAAAATAGAACAAGAAGAGCAGACGAGTATGTCTGGATTGTTGAAAAACGAGGTTGCAGATGCTTTGAGAGGATTAAGAAATAGCTCCATCCGTTATCTGCGTAATGGGAATATGCTCCGAAACCTACGCCAGGTTAAGCTTGCTGAAATACCATGGCTAATCAGGAGCTGGTGGAGAGACTCTGGCTGGGGTAGCAGGATTTTTGGCTGTTTAGTTGTTTTTCTTGTCCTAGGATCACTTCTTCATATTGCGGGATGTGATCAAACCAACTCCGTTGACCCAGGCTTAAAAGAAAAAAGCAGCTCAGACCAAATATCTTCTATTCTGAGTTCAGCTAAAGAATATGTACAGAATGCAGACCAAGTTCAGTCAGTAAACCAAGCAATGAAACTGCGGGCCACCTATCAATCAGACCCCCGGATGATGATCGTTCAAAGCCCTGAAGGAACCATTGCAGTAGATCAAGATGGCAAACGTTGGAGCAAACGGGGAAGTTGCTGGAAAGCAGATGGAGCAGCAGAAAAACCTGATAGTCTAAACGTGCTTCTTCCTCTTGCTGAAGAAAAAATCAAATTCACATCATTAAACACGCAAGACAGCAAAAAGCAAATTCTATTCCAAAGTGAAAGCTTGGGTTCATGGGGTCCCGGAGAGGGTCAATTAACCATCCAAGGAGAAAAGCCAACCCAGTTTCGCTATATGCCAGACACAGGTTCAGGTGAATACGTATTCCAAATTAGTTATCCGGAAAACCCGGTCATTGAAAATCTCCACCCGAGGTGCTGAAAACAGACCAAAGATGTCGTAGATTGAATATGTGGATCCCCTAGAACTTTCTTGGCCAAAAAAGATATGGCGCTGGCTTCGCATCGCGGCTGTGAGTTGTGGATGCCTCCTGCTTCTTGCTTTGCTGGTTGCCCTAGCGTTTTCTGGGCGTCAAATCTCACAAGCCAAAAAAGCACTTAAAGAAGTACCTGCGCTTACTGACCCAAACCGTGCTCCCATTCCACAGTCAGTTAGTTATTACTCCCGGGACGGTAAGCTGCTTGGCAGCAGCAAGACACAAGATCGAATTGTTCTTGGACCCCGTGACATCCCCTCGGTTATGCAGAAAGCTACTGTAGCTATCGAAGACCAGCGGTTCTACCAACACCACGGAGTTGATTTTGTTGGTCTTATGCGAGCAGCATGGGCGGACCTGAAATCGGGTTCTTCGGCGCAGGGAGGCTCAACAATTACCATGCAATATGTGCGAAATGTATACCTGGACTTTTCCAAGACCGCAAACCGTAAACTTCAAGAAGTAGCTCTAGCGCTGCAACTGGAATCCATCTGGACCAAACAACGCATTATAAACGCCTACCTTAATACAGTCTGTTATGGAGAAGGCTCCTACGGCATCGAGGCGGCGTCCCTGAGATACTTTGGTATCCATGCCAAACAACTAAACCTCCAGCAAGCAGCTCTCCTGGCTGGCCTAGTACAAAGCCCAGCCAGGTTGGACCCCCGTAAACACCCTCAGGCAGCTCTTAATCGTCGCAACACAGTTCTGGATGAGATGTACCAGCAAGGAATGATTACCCTGGCTCAAAATCAGACTGCCAAAAGACAACCGCTAGGATTACGCACTCTGCGCTCAGCAGAGATTCCTTCTGAACCAGGATTAGTCAACCTCCTGGAAAAAGAACTGGGCCAAAGGTTAAGCCACAGTCAAGTGACAGTGGGAGGGCTTAAAGTTATTGCTACTTTCCGCTTGAGCGATATCCAGAAGGCCCGCAGAATCCTTCGCAGCGCCTACAACCAGGTTCCGGGTGAAAAACCGGTTGTAGCAGCAGCTTTTGTTCATGCTCAAAGCGGGCGAATCCTGGTTCTAGCTCATTCAGGCTCCGGTCAGTTTGATTATTCCTGGCAGGCACAGCGTCAACCAGGCTCTACAGTCAAAGCATTTACTGCAGCTACTATCCTAGAAGGAGGAGGGCATCTTTCTGATGGAGTCAACAACAGTCCGGTTCATGTTCAAGACGGCAAACACAATTACTGGATTCAACCAACCCAAGGCGGAGTCCAAAACATCTATGATGCCCTGCGCTTCTCACAAAACCCTGCATCCTGGAGATTATACCAACGGGCAAAACCAAACAATGTCCTCAGACTGCAGCGTCGTTGGGGACTAACTGGAATGGATGCAAATTCCGCTGCCGCCTTGGGAGGCGTTCGGGTCGGCACCAATACCCTGTCTCTAGCTGGTGCCTTTAGCGTACTAGCTGGAGATGGTAAGCGCGCTCCAGTTCATGCAATCCAGACTATTACAGATAATCTTGGTAACACTCTATGGTCCGACCGTAGTCTCCAACCCAAACAGCTTTACCCGCAAGAATATGCCCGGCAAATGAATATCGGACTACAGCGAGTTGTTAGTGATGGTTTTACCAAACTCAGAGACAACCTTTCACTAGCTAACCGCAGACCCCTTGCTGGCAAGACCGGCACCAGCGAACACAATGCCGACGCTTGGTTTGCTGGCTACACACCACAAATAGCTGGAGCGGTATGGACTGGATTCCCTCGAAGCATGCGTTCCATGAACGGCCTACCAGGCGGAGATGTTTGGGGGTCTACCGTTCCAGCGCACTACTGGAATCAAATAGCCTCTGGACTGCTTCAAGGAACCCCTGTAGCACATTTCTCCCGTCCACAGGGTCTACAAAAGATTCCTAACCTACATGGTCTAACCAGACTTGGAGCGAATGCCAGGCTGAATCGATGGGGATTTAACAATATCAAGTGGAACAGCCGTTTTTCCAATACCGCCAGCCCCGGCCAAATCCTAGGCCAAGACCCACAACCAGGCACTTGGGTAGAACAGTCTTACCCTATCCAGATTAGGTATGCTACCGATCAACTTCCAGCTCCCAATGTTACAGGCAAAACTTTCTTGGACGCTCAAAAAGAAATTGGCTCTTTTGCCCGGCTGGATATCCGTTTCCAAGTTTCAAGTCAACCCCTGGGTCAAGTCCTATCCCAAGACCCGCAGCCAGGCTTTGCTCTTCCTTATAAAGGTGTGCTGCATGTAGTGATCGCTACTCAAGCTGGTCCCACCAGGCAAGTCATTAAACGAGTTCCTTATGTGCCTTCGGATTCTGAATTAGCGCTTCTTCGTTCCCAGCTAGCTGAAGCTAATGCACGAGCCAACAAGCCTAATCCCAGTCGTATTGTGCTACCAGGATTAAGTGGACTGACTCCTGTGCAAGCCCAGATGGTTCTTTCATCCATGGGTCTTTCTGCTCAAATACGTGGTTCAGGAAGCCAAGTAATAAGCCAATCTCCCTCTCCTGGAACTCAAGTAACCCTTGATCAGAGCATCTTCTTGCGCGTGGGCCGCTAAAAGAGCTAAAAACTTTTTTCCCCGAAAGTTTGTAAAGATGGATTTTTGGGATCCAAAGCTGCAAAATTAAGTCTACAAACCTCTACTCTTTTCTAAGGAGAAACTATTATGTCAGACCGTCTACTCGAAACTTTTATTTCAATCAAAACCAGTCTTTCCAGCTTTGGCCGTGAAGACCTTCGTCGTCTTCATGATGAAGAAACCGGCGCCGAAGCCGTCCAGGTCATTATGATCATGGGCATCATGGCCGTTATTGTAGGAACGGTGTTTATCCTGTTCAAGGACCCTATCACCAACCTCGGTAACCGTATCGTTGCTTGTATCAACGGAACAGCAAAATCTACTACTACTGGTAGTGGTGCAACAGCTACCACAACTACCAAATCTGAGTGCATTTTCAGCTAGCAGCTATTCCGGCTGATAAGCAGTAGAGGTTTTAAACCGCCCGCTCTTGCAGCGGGCGGTTTTCTTTTAGGCTTGGTGATAGGAGAATAGCTTCAATGACCTCCAGGAGAGTATAATCAAAAAGATGAGTTCTGTAGAAGACCTATACGAAGACTTTGGCTTGAGTAAACCAAGCGTGGAAATTCATTCCACTCCCGAAGCTCCAGGTTCCAACAGTGCACAACTCACAGAATATATCCTGGAACTAAACGGCATCCTCCAGGAACTGGAACAGCTCAAGCAAAAAGCCAGGTCACCACAAGACTGGCAAGCTGTCATGATGTATCTAGCTGGACAAAAACCCAGAATTTCGGAAATGGCTTCCCGGGCAAAAAGAATCTATGCTCAACAATTCGGTGATGCTTTTGACCGCATTAAAAGTGGCGGAGGCTCAATTAAAGAAGCTGAAATACAAGGCAAAGCAGAAGCAGGATTAGCTTATGAGGCTGCTGATCGTCTGGAACGAACATGGCGTGACCTGCAAGACATGATGTGGGCTTGTAAATCTGTGGCTGAATCACAAATCGGCGAAAAGAACGCTACGCCGTCATTTGAAGCTTTCCCAGAGCATCTCTTTGGACAGCGCTAAGCAGCCCAGCCATCGTCTTCCAGACGGTCTTCCCAAGGAACACCTTCGGTAGCAGGGTCGCCGGGGCTGTCAAAGGGATCAACCGCATGGGATTCTTCCTCCTCAGAGCTTACGAGAGGAACCACTCCTTCTTCTCGACGAGATAATTGCAAACCTTCTTCTTCAAACATAGCGGGGCCGGAGTCACCATTAAAGCGTAAACGAGCAATAACATCACCTACCGTAACGGGTTGACCTTCCTGAGCTACAATTTCCACTAGAACGCCGTAATCGGAAGACCGACATACAGTCCTGCTGCCTCCTTCTTTGACTTGGGCTAAACTTTCGCCACGGCGCACCAACTGTCCTTCGCGCTTAAACCATTGTTCTATTTCACCTACTCGGGCCCCGCTCCATAGCTTGGGCATTAGCAGTTCGACCAGATGCTCCATGATTAAACTTATAAGCCCGGAGGAAGCCCTGGAGAGCGTAAGAAACCGTCTGTTAGTCCCGTAACCGGCCGTAGCTGATAATGTAACTATATGGAAACAAAACAAAGAGAAAACTGGTTTCTAGACACTTTTGGGAGCTGGGGAGTATGGATGTGGGGAATCGCCTCTTTCCTGCTAATGATCCTGTGTATCCTAGTGTGCTATCGCCTGGCCACGGGAAGCCTTGCGGGAGCCGTTTGGTATGGGGCTGTAGGAGGACTCTGGACTTTGAGTAGCCTTTGCTCAGCAGTGCCTGCCGGGGCTATCCTCGGCGGCCTCAGAGACTAAAGCATTAACCCGAGAGGGTTTTCCAGCAGATGGGCTAGGCTAGCCAGGAACTGTGCGGCATGTGACCCATAAACCAACCTATGGTCTGCTGTAAGGGTCAGATTCATCAGGGTATGCTTTTCAGGCCCACCGTCTCCCCACCTGACTTCCGGACGAGCCGCGCCAACAGCAAGAATACCGGCTTGGCCGGGAACTAGGATGGCCTGGAATTGGGTTACACCCATGCCACCCAGGTTAGAGATTGTAAAGACAGCTCCCTCCATCTGCTCAGGGGAAAGCTTCATTTCACGAGCCTGAACAGCTAGTTCACGAGCCTGACTGGATAGAGCACCCAGAGTTAGTTGATCAGCAGAACGAATAACCGGAACAAGAAGGGTAGAAGGTGTTGCTACCGCCATTCCTAAGTTAATTTCCTGATGCTGGATGATTTGAGCCTGGTCTTCCTGCCAATTGGTTTCAAGCCATCCAGAACGCAGCAGCGGATGGTCAAGCAGAGCTGAAGCTACAGCTTTAAGAATGAAATCGTTGATCGAAGGTACCAATTGCGAACCAGAGCTTTTTAGTTCTTCCCTGATTTCAAGGATACGGTCTATCCGAACATCACGGCTTGATGCAAATTCCGGCGCACTCTTGCCCAAGACCATTCGCTTAGCAATCAGTTTTTCAATTCGAGTCGCATCGCGGGTATCAAGTTGAGAGGCTTGGGCTGCAGCAGCCTCCTTCTCCCTCGGATGTGTGCCTTGAAGGGCAGACTGAACGTCTTCCAGGACAATCCGACCATCCGGGCCGCTACCCGTAATATGGTCGAACGGCATATCCGATTCTTCGGCCAGGACTCGCGCAGCAGGACTAATCTTGACACGCTCGGTTTGAGTTTCAACTTGAGTAGGTAGAGACTGGGGTGCCTGAGCAGCCCCTGCGGGCTGCTCCGTGGGGGCCTCGGGTACGGGCGACGCAGCAGGGGTTTCTACCGGGTTAGGAGCACCTTCTACTTCCATACGAGCAATAGGCTCACCTAGGGCTACTGTGTCGCCTTCTTGGGCAATGATTTCTACTAGAACACCAGCTTGGTCGGCGCCGTAAGTCATTTGTGCTTTGTCGGTTTCGATTTCTGCTAAATCCTCGCCCATACGTACAGATTCACCGGTAGCTTTAAGCCATTGTACAATAGTGCCTTCAGTCATGGAGTCTGACAAGCGAGGCATTACAATATCGACAATATGACTCATACGAACAACATACTCCTAATCTTCAAACCCAGACTGTAGTGGCGGACGGGAATCTTGGGCTTCCTGTTCTTGCTGCTGTTGTGCTTCCCAGGCCATATACTCTTTATGTTTTTCAGCCCAATGAGTTAATGGGTCCTCGTCCACCGGTAGCTCAGTGATCTGGGCTTGCCCTTCGTAGCATTCCTGTAATTCCATTTGGATTCGGTCATTCATTTCACGTGGTACCCACATAATAAATCTGACTATAGGGGCTTGGCTTTGCCCGGCTCCTGTGCCAACCAGAGCTGCTGAAACAACATTCTGATTAGTGGCAATTAATTCAGGATTGTGAGAAGTCAACCTTTCCAAACGAGCATAAAAGCGAGCCATTTTCACATTTGACCGCTCTGCTTCTTTGGGCAGGCGTATCAGCAGAGCCACCCGGTCCGGCGGATTGTCTCTTAGGGCTTGTTGTGCTGCTCTAGTGCGAAACCATTGCCAGGCCATAACAGCCAAGACGATAACAACAACTAGAATGGTTACCAGTACAAACGTTCTGATAATCATACAAACAGTCCTGACTGCACTTCCTCTGGGTCAACTTCAAGTACCCGTTCAATATAGTTAATCTCTGAGACACCGCATTCAGGGCGCAGACACTCTGGAGCCATTAACAACCTCAGCAGAAAAGGATTATCATCGGCTAGATGCCCAGGAACCATACTAGGGTTGCGCTCGGCAATGGTTTGAAGTTCTTGAGCAGGAAGCTGAGCACGATACACGTCTGCTCCGCAAGTTCTAACGGTGGCGCCAGTATTACGGTCGTATGCTGTTTGCAAGTACCTGCAAACAGCAT
>Ga0214923_10002551_pt1 | contig 24011 bp, 42 predicted proteins | sample LL1510_MetaG_FD_177993 | JGI IMG/M metagenome (GOLD analysis project Ga0214923, IMG submission 177993) | Freshwater microbial communities from Lake Lanier, Atlanta, Georgia, United States - LL-1510 | ecosystem: Environmental > Aquatic > Freshwater > Lake | place: USA: Georgia | collected...
ATCTGGAACTGAAGCAAATCGTCAATCACTTCATCCATTTTATGGTTATGGTTTTGCAACATCTGAATATCCAAACAAGGTAAATCCAGGTAAGTAATTATGGGTAACATGCACGCTGAGGAATATGCCTCAATGAAAGGCAAGAACAAGGATATGGGATTGCTTGCACATTTGCAAGGAAACCATTATCCACCAGTTCCTGCATCAATGCTTGGACCATCTAAGCGTGCCATCAGTGCCGTTAATCGTGGAAAACATGATTCAAACATTAAACTTCCACAAGGTATTTTATATAAAGGTAAAAAGTCAGCACCAGCATCTGCAATTGTTGAGGCACACCACTTACACGCTTGGTTAAACCCAGATCAATTCCAGGATTAAATATGGCTAAAGCAAAAAGACTTAAAAATTTAAAAGAAGCATCTAGTTTTATTTCTACCAGAGTTCCCTTTTCAGTAGCATCTCTATCTGGTGTAGAAGGAGTTACTGATCCTGGCTATATGTCAGATGATGAGACTCGTGAATACCGTAAATCAAATCCAACATATACAGTTCGTTCATATGGAACTCCAATTGCCTGGCATGGAGACGCTGGTTGGCAACAGTCATCTACCAAGTATTCTAGTACAACCTCTAAACACCAAGGAATAGTTCGCCGTGCATTAAATGAACATTTCCAAAGTGGACATGATGGCGCAAAGAACCCAGATTACGGCATACCTCTTGGCGAAAAATAAAAGTGGTGGGGGTCGTAATGACGCCCGAAAATGTGGTAAAGCAAATAAGAAACGCCCAAAGATAAATGTAAAAAAGGGTAAATCTTGTTGTGGATACTCAATAAAGAGAATTGATAGATTAGATCACAATCAAGGTCATCGTAAAATAGCCTTAGCCGCCTAAATACGTTAGGCTACACGGACTACCACAAGGAGCACTATGAGTAACGTACCTATTCTTGGACAGAAAAAACAAGATAACGAACCACAATTTAGATTGTTGTATTGTCTTGTTTGTCAAACACTAGAAGAATTACCGCCATACGATGGTGCGCCTGAACAAGACTACTTGTTAGAAATTGCTTGTGAACAACATGTATTTCCATCTGGAGAACCTCATAAAGGTAAATTATTTGTTTTGCCATTAAGAGCATGGGCTAAGACAGAATCAAAAAAAGAAATTATTCGCCAAATTAAAGGCGGAGGTTCTGCTGGTATTGCTGAGGTAGATGATACCTTCTATGATTCACGATCTACCTTTATGGAAGATGCAATGACCTGTTATCGCCAACATAATAAGCCAAAAGATGGCTGTTCAGATTGGCATATAAAAGACAAGATGTTAGTTCCTAAAACCGTAAAAGAACGTAGAGCCGAAGGTATGGAGAAGTACGAAGAATCTGCAGGTCCAAAAACTTATTTGTGCGATTTTTGTCCTGTAGCAATATCCGTAGCACAACGAAAGAGAAAGTTGATGGGAATAGAATAATGTCTGAAAATGAGATGGTACAGGTAGCCTATACTGTAGGAATTAGATTAGATGGAACTGTATTTACAGAGGTGCTTGAACCTAGCGATGTAATTCAAAGAAGAGCAACTACCTTTGACATATACCAAACAAGTCGAGAATTAGTTTCCGACATAGAAAGCCAGTTGCTTGCTGATAGAGTTGCAAGAAATGTGGTAGCAAGTCTCCAGCCTAAAGATAATGTTGCAGAATTTAAAGAAAAATTGATAAATGCACTAAGTGATAGAGGCATAGACACCCCACAGGCCTAAAGAGCCATAGACTATGTCTATGAGTGATTTAAGTGGGTTTGTTAATCCTGTTCAATTACAGGCTACTTCTACATCATATTTTTCTGAACCTGAAGAAGAACTAGATCATAAATTATTTGTCAATACAACTCTTAAAGGGTGGGTTCGTAACGGTATTCTTCAAAAATTGTATGGATTTTTAGATGATGTTTATCGTCATCCAGATTTGTGGACAAGAGTCTGGCTTGCAGGTTCTGCAGTATCGTTTCAATGGTCAGCAGATCGTGAACCAGGAGATTTAGATGTATTGATTGGTGTTGATTATATCTCTTTTAGAAAAGCCCATCCAGAGTATGTGGGATTATCCGATATTGAAATTAGCAAAATGTTAAATGAAGATTTTAGAGAACATTTACAGCCTGAAATGACTAATTGGAATGGATTTGAAGTAACTTTCTATGTTAATCCTGGAGCCACAGATATCAAAACAATCAATCCATACGCTGCATACGATCTAACTCACAATGAGTGGACAGTGTTTCCTAAAAAACAAGGTGCTCCACAAAATTTAACGTGGGAATTAGCCATTCAAAAGGATGTTTCTAAGGCTTCAGAGATTATTATGCGTTATTCAAAATATTTAACAGATTTACAAAATGCAAAAAATTCAGCATCTCGTCGTAATGCTGAGTTTGGTTTACAAACCGCTTTAATGCAAGGTTCGGCTCTTTTTGAGGACATTCATCGTTCTCGTAGATATGCATTTAGACAAGATGGTAAAGGTTATGAAGATTTTTATAATTATAGATGGCAGGCTGGTAAAAAATATGGAACAGTTCCTGCATTAAAAAAACTATCTGAATATTGGTCAGCATACAAAGAAAAACAAGCAGACGAAACTTATGGTATTGATTTACCAGATACTCAGACCCTAATTCGTAGAGCGGCAACATACCGAGCAAAAGGATAACTAATTAACATACTACTATCATTAGACGGCGTACTCAGTTCGGACACAGGAGAACCAATCCGAGCAGGAGTAATGCTTTACTATGCATTAAATATCAATAATCGTGTAGCCATTATGACCTCTAGAAAAACAGAGGATGCAGAGCATTGGCTTAATTCTCACGGAATTATTAACTATGATGATTTAATTGATCGTTCTTTTTATTTAGAAGGAGAAGATTTAAAGAAAAGACAGTTTGTTATGAGTCGCTCTCGTGCTCCAATTGAGATGTATGTGGACTCTGATCCTGTTATGTGTGCATGGGTTTTTGAAGAACAAGGTATTCCAGCCATCATGTTTATGAATCCAGGGTATTTGGCTGTAGAAAGACGGCCTGATGCACCTAAAAAAGTTCGTACTTGGAATCAAATAGAAGAGTCTATTAATCGAGTAAATATTGCTCGTTCAAAGGATGCAGCCAATCCAAAAGAACTAGAGTTCTGGGATGACTAAATTAATTTTTTCGGGGACTGAAGTTGGTTCAAACCGAACTTTGTTAGAAGGTATGAAGGTTGAGTCTATGGGACTTAACTATTGGGGTCTTAGAAAACGTGGTTTACCAAAAACTAAACTTTGGCTTATAAGCGAACATTTTACCCCAGAGACTAAGGTTTATATAGAATCTGGTGCAGCACAAGCAGATAAAGCAGGTTTATCTAAAGAAGAACTATTAGAAATAGCCGCAGATTATCAAGAGTTTTTAGTCAACAATGCTGATAGGGCAGAGGCTTTTCAAGAATTTGACTCACTCACTTTAGGATTAGATTGGGTAGAAAAACAACGCCCCTTTTTTAGTAATGATCCAAAACTATGGGTTGTATGGCATGAGGAGTATGGCTTATTAAACCTCAAAGACATATCTGAAAAATATAAAAATGTAGTAGTTCCTTATGCTGAAATTGAGTCAGTAACTAACTTAGCGGCAGTTACAAGAAGTTACTCTAAACAGTTTAATACTGTTTATCATGCCCTTGGATGTGCCAAACCAGATAATCTAAGACAGATACCATTTGCTACAGCCAGCACATTGTCTTGGCTATCACCAATGCGAAGAGGTGAAACTATTATTTGGGATGGTACTAAATTAGTTCGTTACCCAAAAAGAATGAAAGATCAGGCACGACCACGATACAAGCCAATTGTAGAGAAGGCTGGACTAGACTATTTGGAGTTTGTTCAAGATGGTACCCTTGAAGCAACTAGAGTTGCAGTGTGGTCTTACAAACGATTAGAGGAGTCTATGGATAAAAAAAGTCCAAATTTTCACATCATAAACGGCGGCAAGGAAGAGAAAGTATCTGATAATAGCGATGAGTTGTTAACAGGTTTAATGGGATTTGAACTGCCCTCTTCTGATAACAGCGATGTTGAAGTGCGGAAAAATTCTGCAAATGAATTGATACAAAGAGATCCTTCTGAGGTTCAAAACCTACCTGTATTTGGTGTAAAAATGAAAACGATTGTTGATGTTGATGATGAGGGGAAAGAAATATTAAAAGATGTTCCCGTACTCAATAACCAATATTCATCACTTCGTCAATGCAATACTTGTTTTGTTGCTTCAAATTGTCCTGCTTTTAAACCTGATAATAGTTGTGCTTTTAACCTTCCAGTTGAGGTAAAGACTAAAGATCAACTTAAGGCTTTATTAACTGCAATCATTGAAATGCAAGGTCAAAGAGTGGCTTTTATGCGTTTTGCAGAAGAAATGAATGGCGGGTATGCTGATCCCAATGTATCTCAAGAAATTGATCGTTTGTTTAAACTGGTTGGTAACTTAAAAGAATTAGAGGAAAACAGAGAGTTTGTTCGTATAACTGCTGAACGTCAAAGTTCGGGCGGCGTTCTTTCTGCAATTTTTGGGGATAGAGCACAAGCCCTTAGAGAATTGCCTGATGCTTTAAAAGAAGATACTGTAACAAAAATTATTCAACAATCTATAGAAGATTAGTTATCTGATAATAGTGAGGGGAGAGTAATGGAACATAGTGGAGGGAAGTTTACCCTTTTGTCTAAGCCATATGAACTCTATCAAGTTAACAAGTGTGTGATAGGTTAAGACCCGTCACAATACGCATTCCCATAGAGGGGTATTTGCATCCAAGTAGAAATAGTAGGGGGTTATAAAATTGTTTTCGTTTAAATTAGCCGAAGAGTATGTCTCTCCATATAGAAAATTAAAAGCGCCATTTGGTTATCAAGATGCTGCTGGAAACTCAGTTGGTGAGATAACCTTCTTGAGGACCTATTCACGACTTAAGGAAGATGGTACTAAAGAAACTTGGGTTGACGTCTGTGAGAGAGTTATTAACGGAATGTACTCTTTACAAAAAGATCATGCTAAAACAAATAGACTGCCTTGGTCAGATGCAAAGGCAGCAGCCTCAGCCAAAGAGGCATTTGATCGTTTGTGGAATTTAAAATGGACACCACCAGGTAGAGGTCTTTGGGTTATGGGAACCCCACTTGTAAATGAAAAACGAAATTCAGCAGCCTTACAAAACTGTGCATTTGTGTCTACAGGCTCAATGACCAAGACCGATCCAGCAAAGCCTTTTGCATTTTTAATGGAGGCTAGTATGCTTGGAGTTGGAGTTGGATTCGATGATAAGGGCGCCGATAAAGACTTCACAATTTACAAACCGCAAGAGGGGGAAACATATGTCATTCCAGATACCAGAGAAGGCTGGGTCGAATCAACAGCCACGCTTATTAACTCTTACCTACGTCCAGACTCAAAACGTCCTAGGTTTAACTATGAAGAAATTCGCAAGGCAGGGGAGCCTATCAAGACATTTGGTGGCACAGCAGCAGGTCCAGATCCTCTCATTAAGTTACATAATTACATTGATGGAATCTTCAAAGAACGTGCTGGTGAGAAACTTACCCGCATTGATATTGCTGATATTGGGAATCTTATTGGGGTGTGTGTTGTATCTGGTAATGTTCGGAGGTCTGCTGAATTATTTATTGGTCGAATTGATGATGAGAATTTCCTTAATTTAAAAAACGTAGAAGCATTTCCAGAAAGAAATTCTTATGATCCTGAAAAACCAGGATGGGCTTGGATGTCCAACAACTCTGTCTCAGTAAATGTTGGCGATAACTTAGAAACTATTATTGAGGGTATCTCTCGTAATGGTGAACCAGGAGTTATCTGGATGGATATCTCTCGTCAATACGGAAGATTAATAGATCCTATAAATAACAAAGATTGGCGTATTTCAGGGTACAACCCTTGTGCAGAACAATCTCTTGAATCTTTTGAGTGTTGTACTTTGGTTGAAACTTATTTAAATCGTCATGAAGATATAGAAGATTTTAAGAGAACCTTAAAGTTTGCTTATCTATACGCTAAAACTGTAACTTTAATTCCTACACATTGGGAAGAAACAAATGCCATCATGCAAAGAAATCGGCGCATAGGTACTTCTGTTTCAGGAGTGGCTAATTTTGCAGATATAAAGGGATTGCCAGTGCTTCGTCAATGGATGGATGAGGGATATAAGGTTATAAAGACCTATGACACAACCTACTCAGAGTGGCTTGGTATTCGAGAGTCTATTAAGATGACTACCGTGAAACCAAGTGGAACAGTTAGCATCCTGGCAGGTGAATCACCTGGCGTTCATTGGACTGTAGGTGGAGAGTATTTTAATCGTGCTATTCGGTTTGCTAACTCTGATCCAATGCTCCCATTATTTAAGATGGCTAACTATCGAGTAGAGCCAGCCGTTGAGTCTCCAGAAACAACTTCAGTTGTCTTTTTTCCAATTAAGTCAAAGGCTAGAAGAAGCGAGAAAGATGTAAGCGTTTATGAAAAGGTGGCTCTTGCTGCTACAGCACAGAGATACTGGTCAGATAACTCTGTAAGCGTAACGGTTTCTTTTAATCCCGAAACAGAAGCATCTGCAATTGGCACCGTCCTTCACATGTATGACGGTCAATTAAAGACTGTGTCCTTTTTACCCATGGGCAATTATGTTTATCCACAGTTACCATACACTCAAATTTCTGCAGAACAGTATGAGTCAGAGGGGGTAATGAAACTATTTCCTATTGACTTCTCAGGGGTGTATGCTGGTATGGCTGCTGATGCAATTGGTGAAGCCTATTGCACTACAGATGCTTGTGAAGTAAAACTAATAAGGGACAATCAATGAAACAAAGACTTATACGTTCTTTTATAATACTTGGATTAGTTTTTATTGGGTTATCTTTTGTAACTAAACCAGATCCATCTTGTGTAAACCTATATATTGATTATAACGCACTAGATAATGGAACAAAGTTAACAACTTGCGTAGATGCTTCTGAAAAAATAAATGCTTTAGAAGTTTTAAAAAAAGCCAACCTTAAAATTGAAGGTACAAAGAAATATGGAGATGGCGTTATCTGTCGAGTAAACGGATTACCAGACTCAACTGTTGAGAAATGTGAAGATATGCCACCAGCAAAGGCATACTGGGCAATTATTATTAAAGAAAGAAATGTAATACCTTTTCCTAAAAATGAATGGGGTTGGGGACAACTTGCAGTAAATCAACAATACTTAAACCCAGGAGATTCTATTGGTTTAGTATGGGCTAACAATGGAGAGGTTGTGTTTCCATGAGTTTACTTCACAAAGATGTAGAACAAAAATCTTCTTACAAATTAATTGTTCAATTAGCCTTGACTTTACTTTCTTTATACATTGCAAATGCTAAAACAATAGATATTTGGCGTTCTTTGACGGGACACTAATGGTTCATTTAACTCGTATTTATACAAAGACTGGAGATGATGGAACAACTGCTCTTGGAGATATGAGCAGAACATCTAAAAATGATCCAAGGTTAGAAGCCTTTGCAACTGTTGATGAAGCAAATTCTTATATTGGAGTTGTGCTTCTACATATACTTGATGAAGAACTTAGAACACTATTACTAACAATTCAAAATAACATGTTTGATATAGGAGCAGACTTGTCTACTCCAGTTATAGATAGTCCAGAGATAAAACCTCTTCGAATTACTCAAGAACAAATTGATTATCTTGAAACACAGATAGATAAATACAATGCAACCTTGCAACCACTTAGATCTTTTATTCTTCCTTCAGGATCAATTGCGTCTTCTCACTTACATGTAGCGAGAACTATAGTTCGTCGTGCAGAACGACGTACTTGGCATGCGATAAATAGTTTTGGAAAAGGAGTCAATATTTTGACTGCAAAATACTTAAACAGATTATCTGACTTGTTGTTTGTTTTAGCCAGATATGAAAATAAACAAAATGGAGATCAACTATGGATTCCTGGAAAAGATTAATTAAATGATATTTCACAAACACTTACTTGTTAACGCAAAAGTACTGTAATTTTTTAACACTTCTGGTGTTGCTTTGCCTTTTGCTTATGCTTTGCTCTGCTTTGCTATTGCTTTGCAATATCCTATCTTGTGATGTTGTATCTTATCTTCAACATTTAATAAAGGTCTAATATCCGTCATGTGTTTAAGGACTACTTTGGTTATGCCTTGCTCACATACAGAACAAACTAATACTAAACATTCTGTCGTTGTGTAATCTTTTCTCCAACCTAAATGAATTAATTTATCCCAAAACAATTCTTCGGTATATGGAATTACACTCAATTCTTCTTGGTAATAATGTTTATATTGGTTTTGTTTGTGTTTTATATATCCTTGATTTAAATTGTCATAGCGATTTGTAAATTGTCTACCATTCATGTTCGCCCCTTACTAACTGACTAACTTCTCCTGGTTGCCAGGTAAGTTAGTTCTGAGATAGCCCCACCATTTCTGATGGGGCTTCTCCTATTGCTTTGCTTTCTTATGCTTCTGCTATGGCTTCTGCTATTACTTTGACTTCTTGATTGGGAACTGCTCCATTAACTGTTTAGTCTTTGGAGTAAGTCCATGCCAAGAACTCCAATCTTCACCACCCCTACTCATGTAGTAAGCGATACTGGCATTAACCACAGGATTAAGAAGTTCGGCATTATTTTCTAAACCAAACTTTTCTCTACGATCTTCACCTAACTCCCCAATCATGTTTATTTGAAACATGCCCCAAGAGTTATCACCTGTTTCTGTATTTGGGTTGTGAGCGAGTGGTCGCCCATTACTTTCTTTTTTAGCAACTGCCCATGCTTCTTGAAGGTCTTTGCCTTTGAAGCCAACGGCACTAAGCAATTCGACTAATTGAGTATCAGTCAAAGAATGAGCATTCTCATACTTTTGTAAAATTGCTTCTTTATTTGCTTCCTTAACTATCTGTGCTTCGGCTCTAGTTGGTGCTATGGCATCTGTTGTAGTTGCTACTCCAAATGCTACGGCTAAGGTCGAAATCGACCCACCAAGTATTAAAGCCTTTATTCTTGCTTGTGCTTTTGCTGATGCTTTGACTATTGCCTTCGGCATCTGCTCGGCTCTTATTCTTGCGTTTGTTTTCATCATCACTCCAAGTAGTCGTTGGCACTTTCAGATGCCTTTGACTGGTGTGAACGAAGGCGGTGTAAATACCGCTCTGTCGTCTTGATCGATTGATGTCCTAGTCGCTCTTTTACTTCATGGACATCTACGCCGTTCTTTAACAACTGCGTAGCGTTGGCATGTCGTAAATCGTGAGTTCTAGGAAACCAGCCGATTGCGGACTTGTCTATTGCTTTGTTCCAAGTTGTTCTCCATACATCACGAGGCATGTGGCTCATATTGTTGATGAAACTCCTTTGCTTATGCTTTTGCTGGTGCTTCTGCTTTGCCTTACGGCTTTGGCTTCTTACCTGCTCTGCTTCTGCTAGTGCTTCTGCTTGGGCTTTGGCTTTGCGGTAGTTTGCTACTGCTTGCCTACACCCTTCGCATCTACAACCCCCATGTGTATAGGAGTAAAGAGTTCCATGCTGGAACTGTTTTCCGCCTTTCTCGAATGGTCGAGAGGGCTTGGTGCTTCGTGAACCTTTAAGTTTACTATCCGTCAAGAGGATTGTTCTTGGAAACATGAGGTCATCTTTTGCTATGCCTTTTGCTAGGACATACGCTTTTAATTGCTGTAATAGGGCTTTTCCTATTACTACGCTTCTCTTATGACCTGATTTTGTGGCATCTACTACCAAGAACCTAGTGCCATTGTTGTAATTGCTTCCAAGATCACTAACTCGTCTTTGAATAAATACTTCGCCAGTTTTGAAATTAATGTCTTTTGCTCTTACTTCCGTTGCTTCACCAAATCGACACCCACTTGCTACTAGAAATTGGGCGAATAATTTAGTTCCTTGTGTCGGTAAATGCTTAATGATCTCCTTAAACTCATCAGGGGCTAGGAGATTAGAAATATCGGCATGGTTGACCTTGATCTTAATTCCATGTGTCGGATTGCTCTCCAGTTGACCTGAACTAACTAACTTGGAAAACATAGAGCCAAGAGAAGCCTTCACCTGATTTAAGGTGGCAGGTCTAACTCCCGATAGTTTTAGATCATCAATTAACTTAACTAGGTCTGAAGGCTTTAGAGAAGTTAGTTCTCGATCTCCGATAACTGGAATTACAAACCTAGTTAAAACCGATTTATAGCCCTTCTTTGTAATCGGCATGAGATCAGACACCGCCAGCCATTGATCTATAAAATCAACCACCCTTAAATTAGCCTTTGAAGGGGGTTTTAAGCCATGTTTCTCGGCTTGTATGGCATGATACAAGGCTTCGGTTTCATTAGCCCATGTGCCAGCCGATAAACGCCTATTTTGAAGCCTGTAATAGCCTGTAAATCTGCCGTTGCGCTTAATCACATACGCCATAAGTTCCCCCCTACTGGCGAGTAATGACCCTTCTACTGGTGAGTAATACTACTGGTCAGTAGGTTCTTAGGCAAAAAATAAGCCCCTAACCCGAACTGGGCTAGGGGCTATACATACGGAACTTGGCAACTTGGGGCTTATGTGATTTGGACTAACTTGGTGGAACACCAGATAAGTTAGTTATTGAGCGTGAACTAACTTTTCTGGAATTAAATAAAGTTAGTTGATTACCAACTGGCACGATACATAAACTCTAAATCGTTAGATTGCTCTAACAAGGTAGTAATTAGATCAACTGTATATTCAAGTTGGTAATAGTAATAATCAGTTAAATCATTACCACCAAAGAAAAATCCTTCAACTGGTGGAAGTGGATTTTCAAAAGTTTCAGGAGTTAATTCAGTTTCTAAATTGTTTAAGTAATCGCATAATTGATAAAAAACTTTTGAGTTTTCAATCTTATATTCACGATCAGGATTAGCCAAAGCCTTAATACAATCATTACGCAAAGTTTCTAATTGCTCTCTGCTTAGATGTATTTCTTGGCACTCATCAACACCACTAGCAATAGTGTTTATGAACCAGCCATGAATAGCGTTTGCTTTGCGCCAATAACCAACTAATTGTTTAACAAGAATGTTTGCAAAATCAGGAGTTGGTAATTTTTCAAATCCTGCAATTTGTTTAATTTCATTAAACATATTTGGGTGTTCTTTATTAAAAGTATCTGATGAACTCACATACTTTTCTGCATACAAATACATATCTAAACCCATTAATTAATCTCCCTTACAATATCAATCGCAACATTAATAGCGTTAATAGCACCTATGTAGGTTGCGTAATCTGAATTGCCGTCTGCTGTTGAACTATTTTGTTCTAGTTCCCACAACTGGCGTAGGTTTAACATTTCAGTAATTGCTTGATCTTTATTCACTTTTAATCTCCATTTCTCTTTGTGATGCCCACTCTTTTATTGTTTCTGTTTTCCAAACTGGTGTTCTCCCCATGTATTTGTCGGGTTTGGGAAGGGTGTTGCGACTTAGATAACTGTGTAGAGTTTCCACTTTTAATCCAGTTATCTTTGCTATATCTGTATTTGTTAGCCATTCGCTCATATTTTTTTCTTAACTTTCTTTGATTTTTTGAGTTTAGTTTCATTAGGTTTAGTTCCCCACTTTGTAGTTTTAGTTTCCGTATTAGCCCATAGATAAGGTAAATCTACTGGCACATTAAACTGATAATAAGTATTATCTTTACGATTTAGATTACTTTGATGCGAGTTATGAAGTTCTAAATTACCAAACCAAAAAGGTAATCCAGTATCAGGAAAGGTTGGGTGTATTGCTACAAAACTTGGCAACAAAGTATCTTTGTAGCCACGATCAATCCATTCTTGGCAGATTGCAATTCCGTATTCACACAAAGCCTTCTCATGCCCACGCCACATATTTGTAGCAGGGTGATTACGCCAGCCCTTACTAATTCCCATTAAGGCTCTAAGTATTTGCCACGCTTCAACTCGTTGCTTACCTAATCTCCTGTAATCAAGAGCCTTAGCAGATTTAACAAAATCAGGGTAAGGAATAAAAGTATTAACCATTGATACCACTCCTATATTGTTTTCTAATTAAACCTTTGCGTTCTAATTCAGTTAATCCACCCCATATTCCGTAATGGATTTTGTTAGTTAATGCGAAAGATAAACATTTAGTTTTAACTTCTTGATCGCAATTACTACAAAGAGTTTTGGCTTTTGTAATACCAGCCGTATCAGTTGGATCAGGAAAAAAGATTTCAGGGTCAACTGTTTGGCATGGTGCATCATCAATATCTTGTGGCGTTGGCATATTTAATGGAATTGGTTTAACTACATTTCTTGCTTTAGTAAAAGATACTTGACCTTTAGGTTTAGTCATTATTTTGGTTTCCTTCTTGTTTAATTGTTTGAACAAACTTATCCATGATTTCTACCAAATCATTTGGTTGTAAATTAGCAACTGTTAATAGTATTTCAATCATGTGTAATAAACCCCAAACTAACATTTCAGGTTCTAAATCTTGTTCAGCAATCATTTGATTTAGATGTTCATTTGCTAAATGTTCTTTTATTTCTTGGGGCAAACTATCTTTACGAGTTTGATCAATCTTAAATCCACGAACTATTTTTACAAACTCGTTGGCAAAATTAATAGATTTAATTAAATCGGATTGCTCTTGGTTCATTGGTTTTCTCCTGTTGTAAATAATTCGTTTAACTGATCATATTTAGGCAATCCATTATTGTTTTGATGTCCAGTATCGCTACCGCAATCTACGCATTGACCCAATACTGGAACTTCACAACCACATTCACAATTACACATAGGTTCAGTATCGAATGTTTCATCAAATAAACTTTCATCAAGTAAATCATCAAACATTTTTATTCTCCTTTAATTGATTTAGATATTCAATTTCTACTTTTCTAATCTGTATTCTTGAAGTTCCAAACATACGAGCAACTTCGGCAAGAGATCGTTGGTATTCAAATCTTTGTTGAATTATTTTTTCTTTTTTATTCTTATTGAACATTTATTACTCCGTTTCTACTAGGAGTTGAGTAGGCGCAGATACGGCTCGTTTTATTATCCAAAGCAATTTAAGGACATAAAAGTCTTGACCGCCCTTCACAAGTGAAAGGAGTGGGGAATGAAAGAACCCCGACAAATCTTGTGTTAACGCCTACCCAACAATTTTAAGTTATCGAGAGAGTGATCTCTTTTGTGCTTCTACGCAGTTATAGCAGAACCAAAGAATGTCCTGAGAATAATTATCGGTAATTGTTTTACCATTCTCTCTAACACCCTGTTGACCGCATTGATCACAATTATCTAATTCGTGATCTTTAACTCGTCTAACTATTTCTACATAACCCATTTATTTACCCCCTAAATAACATTGATCAATAGTGCCAAAGCAATAGTGATCGTCAACCCAATTAATATGTGTTGCTAAATAATAAGTTCCAACTGCTAACGCACTCCAAAATAAAATGCGAATTGCAGTTCTAACTCGATAATAAGTCTTTGATTTCATAAACTATTCCTTTCCAAATAGATTTGATACTTCCAACTGTTTTGTTCTTTATGAGTTTTAACTCGGTGGCATGATGAACACCTAACATCACACTTTGCGATCTCAGATTGAACTATCTCAATATCTTTGGTTTTACCGATAAAAGATTTGCCGATATTAAAATGTTTATTACCCCTATGATCGAACTCCAGTTTTAATGGATTAGTTTCACCGCAATCAATACATGGATTACATAATAAATAATCAAAAATCCAATTCTTGATATTTAATCGAGAGTTTTTATATTGATTGCGTTTGTATTCCGAAGCACAAGGTCGGCATTTGTAATAAATACCGCCCTTGTATCTTGGGTGATGTGTGAATTGATCAATTAACTTTTCAATACCACACGCTCTACACAACTTAGTTAAGGTTGTGCTGGTATCCACAAACTATCCAATCTGAGTGTTTTGTATTTAAGTTCATTATGGTTTGACGGAGTTAAATACCCAACAATAAATCGACTACCAGTTGTAGATACGATCTTGCCTTTACGCAAACGCCCATGCGCTTGAATAAAAACCTGATCTCCAACATCAATGTTGTATGGATTTTTTACTTCGTATGAACTTGTGCGTTCATCAGCAATAGAAATTAATTCATCTTTTACATCTTTGATTTGTGAAAGTAAATCTAATTTCTTTTTACATTTGTTAATAACTTTATTTTGATCAGTATTACCGCCATACATATAAAGTATGGCAAGTTGACCTAACCAACCAAGAGTTTGATACTTGTCGCCCTGACCACCAATTTCGTAAGCCATACTTTGATAATAAGTAAATGATTTAACATCATTTGCGTATCCACCAATTTCAGTATCAGCCAAATACTTATCGGTTGTGTTTCCATACAAGTCCAAAACTGATCTGAACTCATAATTAAACCCAATAATTATTAATTGAAAACCTTTGTAAGTTTGTTCATCAAAAGTTATATCAATTAATTTGTAATTAGTTAATACATCAAACTTATTGCGAGTATGTGGTTGCCAAATTGAATTATCAGTTTCTCCAACACTCCAATAAGCACCTTCACTATTAAACTTAGTTTTTAATCGTTCAAGATAAAAACTATTTTTAGTTTTAGTTTGTGTAGTCATTAACCCACCAAGTCTTTCGCTTCAAGAACTTTCTCAATTAATATGGACATAGTTTTGAGATCAACATTCATCTCAGATACTTGTATGTAGTTATCTCCAACTCTGCGACTACGCTGATCTACTGTAATTTGATTAGCACGATCACCGAGAATTGTTTTAAGAGATGCTAATAAAGAAGCAGAAACTCTTTCGTGATATTCCCTTGCTTCTCTTTCTTTGCGTTCACGCTCTTTCTGTTCCGCTTCTTGTTTTTGGCGTTCCAGTAATTCTTGGCGTTCACGCTCAGCCCACTTTGGTTCAAGAGTTGCATATTCAGCAACAATATCTTGTGGTCTAGCCAACCAATAAATTGTTGTTGATGCTTGTCCTGAGTTTAAGTAATCATCTGAACAAACTAGATAACCAACATTACGAGAACCTTTATTGGCTGGCGCAAAATTATGATCATCTTGTTTGTCTGATCTATAAACTTTGTATTCATATTTAGAACTGGATACAAGAGTTGCTTTAGCAACATGAGAGCGTTGCACACGATCAGGATTTTTCTTATCGCTTGATGAATAATCCCATGCTGGAATTACTCCGTAGTTAGTTCCGATTTTTAGTTCTGCGGATTTCATTTATTTATTCTCCTTTAATTAGAAGGGTGGAACATAGCCCCCCGACCATGTTCCACCACATTTGTTTGTTAGGCGTTAACTAATCGCCGACTAATCGCATACTTAACGATTGATTTAGCCATGCCAATTAAGTTAAGGGGATTATTTACAACCGCACCAATTTCGCAATAGTGCGATTTTTCTTGATCAAGTTTTACTAACTCATCTTGATCAGCAATATAAGCAAAAGCAGTTAATACGCCAGCATTACCTAGTTTTTTAATTGCTTCGTTATTTTCTTTAACGGAATGGTGTTCCCACTCGCCGTCAGTAATAGCAAAGAAAATACGAACTGGCTTTTCAGTTTCAGCAAGTATTTTAGTTGCGTAATTAATTGCTTCTGTTGGATTAGTTCCACCAGTAGAGCCAGCATTACGAATTACACCAGTTGCTTTTTCATCAGCACGATACAAAATGTTTGTATGCGTATTGAATGTAATTACTGTGGTGTTTGCGTTAATGCGATCTAATGCTCTTTTAATCGCATACATAGCCCGATAAGCAGAAGTTTCTTTACTGCCACTCATTGAACCTGAATTGTCTAAAAGAATTACGCACTCGATCTCTGTGGCATCATCTTGACCTTCTGACCATTGATCAAAGATCGTATCTAAATCATCACCACGCATATATCTATGCGCCTGTAAGCGACCCTGAGATTGATATTTATTCCAAGCAGGGTCAAAGGTTGCTTTTAATCTTTCTAACTCTCTACTGAAAGATAGAGATGCTTGGAAAGTTTTAGCATCAGGAGTTTGATTATGATACCGAGATTTTTGTGGCTCTTTAGAATTATTGGTAGCAAGAGAAGGTAAGCCACCAATCTGTCTAATGATGTCGTTAATCTCGTTAGCAATCTGTTGATTATCTAATATGTCGTTTAACATATTTTTTAATGCAGATTGATTATCAGGAGTTTGATTACCAGCAGTTTTACCATTACCAGTATCTTTATTTTGATCTGTTAAATCAATTTCAATTACTGGTTGTGATTTTAATTGTTCTGCCAATTTAACATCATCTTTAATAGGTTTTGTTTTAGCCCTATCACGATCACGCTTTTGTTGAATTGGTGGAACTGGGCGAGATGTTGATGAACTCTCTATACCTTCATGCGGTCTATCACCATGACCGAATGGAGATTTAATTGCTACAACAACTTTCTTGCCGTCTTTGCCAAGTAAATCTTTTTCCCAATTCGCTAATCCGTCTTGTGAAACTTCTTGTTTTGGCATTAACGCATCAAATCTTTTGATTAAATCTTTTGCTAATTCAGTATCGTTTGGAAAAACTAATAATCGATACTGGTCAACTATGTCGCAGATTTCATCTAATTGATCTTGATGTTTATATGCGTTGCGTGATCGTGCCAACAATTCAGTTGGTAAGTATTGCCGACCACGCAATAATGCATAAGAAGTTTCAAACGCTTGTGGGTCATCAACAAAGTGAATAAGAATTGTTGATGTGAACCAATCAATCGTTGAGGGATAACGAGTTGTAAATAGAGTTTCAATTCGCTGATCATCTAACGCATTGTAAGCAAATAAATAATCATTATCTCTACACCATTCAAAGATTTCAGAACCTTCTCTTGGTGTATAAAGAATGTGGCTAACTTCGTGTAAATCAAGTCCACGCAATCCAGCAATTTCTTTTGCTGTATTTAAGTTGCCAAGTAATCGAGAGTTAAAACAAACATGATTAGCACCTGACCAAGCAGGTGCATTTATATCTGCATGTTCCACTTTAACTTCAACCTTGCGAAGTGTTAATGCGGAATTAACTCTGCCAAAGAACTGGGAAAATCTTTCAATTCTTTGGCGTTTAATTTCCGCTTCTTGTTTCTCCTTATTTTTTAGATCAGATTGGGTTAGAGCCGTATCTAAATCTAAGAATGGATATTCCATTTATTTATTCCTAACTAAGCGTTAACTGGTTCAAGTAATCCAAGATCGGATTTGATGTTGTATTCGCTACCTTCTAGCAACATACGAACTGCTGGCTTCTCATCATCAGCAAAGTTATTAACGAACACTTCACTAGCAAACTCATAAGAAAGACCCTTAGCAAGTTTCTCGAATGTTTTTAGGATACGAGTTGATACTGGAGTTTCAAATATAGTTGATGAATTAGAAGCATCACTAACACGAAGCGTTGATCTCATGCCATTAGCAAGTTCCAATAATGAACCTGAATTAATAATTTGTTTTTCAATCTTTGTGTCGTAGTGATAAGTCAACTTAATTGCGAAGCGATCTTTCCATGCTTCATTAAGTAATTGAGTTCCACGATAGTTAGGGTTCATATCTGCAACCACTAATAGATCAGGGTGAGCATGTATAACTTCGTTATCGTGGCTCATTAAAGTAATTGATCGGCGATCATCTAACAAACTCATTAGATATTGTGAAAGATTTTTTGGTGCATTATTTAATTCGTTAATTAATAACACGCCACCTTCACGAACGATCTTTGTAATTGCGCCGTCAATCCATTTTAGTTCGCCCTTGTTATCAGGAAACAAACCGCCAGTTAGTTGTGTGAAATCAAGTGCATTATTTGAAGGAACTGCAAAGAAGTTCATTTTGCGTTTTGATGCGTAAGCCATAGCGGAAGTTGTTTTACCAGTTCCAGCATCACCTTCAATTAATACATTCATTTTGTTTTCAAGTGCATAGTCATACATTTGAGTTTCGGTAATACCGCCACCAAAAGAGCGTTCAATGTAATGCCCAGTTTGTTCCAGCGAAGGAACAAAGAAGGATTTGTTAGTTGTTTCTGTATTCATTTTGTTTTCCGTTTCTGTTAGTTAGTTTGTTTGTATTACTGGGGAATTGAATTGTGTTAGCAATAACGGAATAAAGACGATCTCTTTATCTATTATAGATTTCTTTATAGTCGAATTGGCTAATCTGTTGTCGTTCATAAATGAAGGAACAAGACGCAAATAATTAATAGCAATCATTTGATTTTCAGAAAATTGCCCAAGACTATTTAATCGGCTATTGCTAACACAAACTTATTTATTTGTATTCAGGTATTACTACATTAGGGTCTTTTTCAATAATTGATGAAGCAAGTAAAACATCATCAAGTTGGTTATCAACTAATTCAATGAAAGTTTTATGTTCATCAACTTTTGTTTCAAGAACATCATCAATTTGATTAAGTAAAGGTATAGCCATTTCAAGAAAGAAATCAGGAACATCAATTTCTTTCATTTTAATAATCATGCCCTTTAATGCGGTGTGAAGTAATCCCACTTCATCAAGAGATAGATTATTAATAATCAGTTTTTTATTTTTCATTTATTTTAGTCCTTTGACTATTTTGCTGATGTTTAAGTTTTTCAAAACATCAATAGTGTAGTTATCGGAACGAGTAGAAAAGAACCGAGTTCCGTCAAATAGAACAAGATCAATTAAGTTAACTGAGATTGTTCCAGTAGCAACGATATTTCCGTTTGTATCTATGTATGTTTGCGCTTTCATTATTTATTCCTTGTATTGGTTAGGGGGGGAAGGAATTAATAGATCGATATTAAGTTGTTATTAAGTTGTATTGAATACATTTATTTATGTATTCACCGCTATTACTGGCAAAGATAATTCGCAGATTATTTATCACCAGTAATAGCAGAAAACACATAAGCCATTCTCTAATTACTAGATAACTAATTTCATTGTGCTTAGATCAGATTGATTACTGTCGGCATCTCACTAGTAGAGAACAATCCATAGTTAGTTATTTTTTATTTCCAAGAATAGTTGCCTAAACTTAATCTCTATTCACAATTAATTTCTTAATCGTTGATCTGATGTTTTGTAGAACGCTCGTAATTTATTAGTGAAATAAATTAGTTATCGCCACTCCAAGTGATCTCATCAGATTTAATTACTAATTAGTTAGTTCAAAGTTGCTACACGCAAACTGTTTTTAATTGAACGGCAATAACTAATTGCCATAACTAATCGTTTAATCGAGATGTTTTAGTCCGTATGTAGTTTTTAAGGTTCGAGTTCTCTGATTAACTTCTCAAATTAAGAGGCGATCTGATGACCTATTAATTAATCGGAACTGTCCAAGCGTAGCACAAAATCCAGTTGACCTTGACCACCTGATAAGAGCGAGTTCCAGCGTGGGGGTGTCCGATTTGCCCGATTGAGCCTGAGCCTGAGCGTGGGGGCTAACTGGCGAACTGGGGGCTGTGGAACTAACTCCAACTTTCGGAGTAGTGCTGGCGAGTTAGTTGCGGACTAACTCATGGTGGCGGAAGCGGTGGCGGTGGGGAGTTAGTTGCGAACTAACTTTTATGTAGCCCGTAAAAGTTAGTTGGTTAAATGTGTGCGCTTTGTGGGAGATGTTTAGTTAATTAGTTATGTGGGAAATTGCGCCGAAGTATTTTTTTCTCAGTAATAACTAAATAGATATATAAGAGAGATAGATAGATAGATACATGTTCCATGTCTAATAAGTAGTTAATAGTTATGTGATGCCAAGAGATATTAATTAATACATGGAACATGTGGCTATGTAGTAATGCGTATGCGTTTGATCATGTGAGTTATTACAAGGAGATAAGGCACTAATGATGTGATGATGTAATGATCTGATAACAACTCGGAGAGTTGGCTAATAGGCTGGTGGTGGTCGTATAAGCAAATTGTTGCCGTAGTCAGTAGCCAAACGCTAATTAGTTATGCCGTCATCAAATAGTCATCAAGCCATGTGGAACACATAGTTATTGAGCGCATGTTAACAAGATCGCACCTGATTAATAGTCAGGTGTAATTGTTAACACTAATAAATTACCAAGACCCCCCCACCATTAAGCGTGAGCGCACAGAGGACCCCCCAGGTCAGAGACATGGTTGAAGGGTTTGGGCCTAAGCAGTAGCCAAGGAGTGGGATAATAGGGGTATGGAACAACATTCCCACGTCTTCGACGAGTTAAGAGCCAGTGTCCGTAGTGAGATGGCCAAAGAGATCATTGAAGGAATTCAGGCGCTTAACATTACTACCTATCTAGAGGCTCAGACAGTAAATAGGGCGATTGATGTCGTTAAGGGTACAGCGGGTATCGCCCAATAATTTTTTCTCAGTAATGACAAAAGCAGTAGTCAAGAGGGTATAGGGTGTACCCATGCGCCTATTTGGATTAGAGATACGTAAGATACCTAGAGTACGTAGTGATAGAGAGATGATCATGGTCACCTGTTACAGGTGTTCTATGAAGTTCTTCATAACTCGTCAACATCTGCGGGTGCATAATTACTGCCCAACTTGTAAATAGGAGAACTGATGGTCTTAGCAACTGACTTCTTAGCCTTGATCTGCGTGAGCGTCGTAGCATTATATGTATTGTGGATATCTCGCAAGGCTGGTCATCCCGTATATCTAGTAATGAAGATTTTGTCGGTTGTTATTGCACTCCTCTGGATTATTGCGGCCTTTTTATATTCTCAGCAATAACTAGATATGCCATATAAGGACAGGAAGTCCGAGAAGGCTAAGGCGGTAAATAAGAAGGCGAATAAGAAGTACTACAAAAAAAATAAGGGCGCCCAATTATTACGCAATAAGACCAAGAAGGATCAGATACGTGATTACATCCGTAAGTACAAGGAGCATCGTGGCTGTATGGATTGCGGCGTTAAATACCCTTACTATGTACTAGACCTTGACCATCGTGATCCTAATGAGAAGAAGTTCACCCCCGCCATGCTTCATAAGACTGGCAGTTGGGATAAGATGATCAAAGAAATAAGGAAATGCGATGTAGTATGCTCTAACTGCCATAGGCAGAGGACACATATGCGGGGTCACTACACCCATAAGAATGAGGAGATAGCATGAGAGATATATTATTGCAATTAGAGTGGAGCCTATTAGATCTAGAGATGTATAGGTTTATATTAGAGTGGTTTATTACTCTAGGTTTATAGATCTTTACTGAAACATAAAACAGCGCCCTATAATTTTTTTCAATAGGGGCGTAAGACAGTAGTCATAATGTCACAATACATTCATGGCCCAAAATCGCAACTTAAATCCCATGCAGTTCTACCATGGGTCAACTGCAGATTTAAAACCTGGCGATGTAATTAAATCGCCCAAAGCCATGGGCAAAGAAAATCCACGCCCTGATAATCCTTATTACAGGAACGATAGAGTATATGTAACTCCATTTGCACATCCAACTGCAGTCCTCTATACCTGGAAAGAACATGACACCAAAGAGAGTGGACCATCTGGTCACATCTACAAAGTAGATCCAATAGGACAAAAGCAACATGACCGAGAGGTTAAGTGGGGATTAAAGGGAGTCTCATACCATGTGCGTGAAGCAAAAGTTATTAGCAAACATAATCCAATGACAATGGAAGAAATAAAAGATTGAGCAATCTATCTAGACAACAATTTGGCCCCATGTACCATGGAACCAAAGCGGTAATCAAAGATCACCTAATTAAACCTGGTACAGGTGGCTTAGCATATGCAACTAGCGATCCAGGCTCTGCTGAGTTATTTGGCAAAACTAAGATGCCATCTGGTGAGGTTGGAGAGAACAAGGTCTATAAGGTAATGCCACTTGCAGATGATGTATCTACTGCAAAAGGTAAATTCAAGGGAGAAACACATTACTCTTCCTCTACAGGGTTCCTTATTATGGGAGAACATAAATGAGCGCCAAATATAAACGCAACGAGCCATTTAACAAGATGCAAATTAAAGATGGCTGGATAGTCATCATGCGAAAAGATGGCACAGTTAAATCACGTCTTGAGCCATACCGACCAAAGGTTAAAAAATAATGTACGAGTATCGTGTAAAGAAGGTTAACAAGATAGTTGATGGCGACACTATCGACGTCGACATTGATCTGGGTTTTGATGTTTCATTCTCCTCACGTGTGCGCCTAGCGGGTATTGATACGCCTGAGAGTCGTACTACCGATCTAAAAGAAAAAGCCCTCGGCTTGGAAGTAAAGGAGAAGATTAAAAAAGAAATAGCGGCGGCAAAAGACATTGTCATTAAGACAGAGAAACCAGACTCATCAGAGAAGTACGGAAGAATATTAGGATGGTTATTCTTAGACGGTAATACTGTGTCGTTAAATCAACAATTAATAGATCAAGGTTATGCATGGACATATGGAGGCGGCACGAAGATAAAAGATTTTGAAGAACTAGTCACAAAGCGCAAGGTGACTAAGTGAGCACAAAGAAATGGATTCCACATCCAACTCAAGATTATCATGTTGATTACCATGCACTTAGATGGCACAAGCACGCCATGAGTATGGAAGAAGGAAACAAGTTTATGTCCACCCCTAACGAGGACGGATCACGTAGGACTAAGTTTGATTATCATCAACACCTACATGACACAGGACAATTTGGCCTCGGCGAGCCTCACGAACACTTTACTCCCAAGGATAAGAAATGAAAAAGAAAAGTTTTTCAAAGAGTGGTTACTCTAGATCTTCTTACGGAAAAAAGTCCGTCCAGGAGCGGTTTAAAGTTAAAGATGTAAATGAAGAAGGCGGTAGTGATTATATTGCTGCGTGGGTAAATAATAATTTAAATAAGACACAAATGTCTAATGCTGAAGGAATTAAAGATCTTATGCAGGGCCCAAAGTTAGGTTACAACGTGAAGAAGCGCCAGACATCTGAACCAAAAGAGGATGAAGAATGATAGAAAATAGGCCGTGGGGCACTTACGAAGTGCTATCAGATACTGCTACACACAAAGTTAAGCGCATTGTTGTAAAGCCAGGACAACGTTTGTCGTACCAAGTGCACGATAAGCGGAGTGAGTATTGGGTAATTGTAGAAGGAATGGGGACAGTTACTTTAGACGGTCAAGAAGCAATGTGTTTAGGTGGTGACGCATTTGTTATTGAGACAGGTGTAGCGCATCGAATTAAAAATACAGGTGAAGAAGATTTAGTATTTATTGAGACACAACTTGGATTATATTTTGGAGAAGATGACATCACTCGTTTAGAGGATGATTACAATCGTGCCTAATTTATCTCCTGATCAATTTCGTACTTTATATCGTGGGTTAAGTTCTACTACCGATATTAAAAAGCCTTTAGGTATGCATTGGACAGATGATCCAGAAAGAGCAATGGGGTTTGCACGTAATCCAATACGAAGAGGTCCAGGTGTTGTAATTGAAGGTCAAGTGGCTAGAAAGAATCGTGAAACTCGTCCTGATGTCTTAAAGAAGAATCAAGTTTACGATGAGTATTGGGAGAATGAGATTCCTGTTAAGAAGGGCAGCACCGTGCACGTAACTGCTGTCACTAAATTAAGTGACAAAAGAGATCGCACACGCACATATAATCCACCAAGAAAGTGGAAAGCATAATGGCTGCTGAAGACAACTTATCTAAACAGTTATTTCATGGAAGTATTGAAGATATAAAGGAGGGCGCAATAATTACTCCTAGAACAAAGAGCGGTCATGCTTTTGCTACAGAAAGTCTTGGAGGAGCAATCGCTCATACTCAAACCAGACTTGGTACTGGTATGGGATTAGGTGATAAAAGTAAGAAT
>Ga0214923_10002552_pt1 | contig 24011 bp, 27 predicted proteins | sample LL1510_MetaG_FD_177993 | JGI IMG/M metagenome (GOLD analysis project Ga0214923, IMG submission 177993) | Freshwater microbial communities from Lake Lanier, Atlanta, Georgia, United States - LL-1510 | ecosystem: Environmental > Aquatic > Freshwater > Lake | place: USA: Georgia | collected...
TTTCATCTAATTCTAAAATACTTATAATTTTATCACATATGTCTTCTCTTTCTTTTTGGTATTTTTCACTTAATTTAATCCTCATTATATTAAATTAAGCATATTATCTTTATTATATTTTTGTCTCATTTTTCTTTCCGGTTGGTGTAATAACGCAATTTATATTATTTATAATACTATATAAATAATATAAATTATTTATAATGAGAATTGCTATATTAATATCAGGAAGAGCTACTAGATATGATGTTTGTTTATTACCTTTATTAATTCAAAATAATGATGTTAATATTGATGTTTTTATGTCTATAAATGATGAAAATGAAAATTGTGATTATTATAATGAAATGAAATTAAAATTAAAACCATGGTTAAAATCTTGTATCATCAAAAAATATATTATGCCTGAGGAAATAATAGATTTATTTAATCCAATTGAAAGTATTTCAAATGAAATACAAATTAATTTACAGAAAATAAATGGAAAATATTTACCACATAATTGTTTATCAATGTACTTCAATGATAATTTAAGTTTTAAAAATGCGTGTGAATATGCTGATAATAATAATTTTGAATATAATTATTATATGAAGTATAGAAGTGATATTATAAATACTACCATTCCCAAAATTTATTCAGAAAAGGAAGATAATATTCATTTATATAGTGCAGTGCCTATGTGTAATTTTATTTCTAAAGGTATATTTAAAAAACCAATCGTTTGTGATATTATTGCATGGGGAAATAAAAAAACTATGAGTATTTATTGTAATACATATTGGTATGTATTGAATAAGATTAATGAATATCATGGTAAATATTATGTTCACGGTGAATCTTCATTAACAGATAATATATATGAAAATAATGTTCCTATTTCATATTTTAATATACCTTACTCGTTAGATAAAGACAGGCGTATGTTTGATGATGTAAACAATGATTCTAGACAGCCTATACAAAATCAAGAATATTTTATGAAAATTACTGATAAAGAAAGTATAAATTATATAAAAGCAGAAAAACAGGAATAGTACAATTAATTTATTTTTTTATTATATTTGTTTGTTTATAAAAATAATATAAATAATATAAATAATATAAATAATATAAAAGTAATCTTTATTATATAAACATAATAAAGATGAGTGACGAAAAATTTGATTCTTTTTATAAAGATTTGATTGAAATTTGGAGAAGTGGGGGAGAAAATGGTGGTCCAGGTGGATGGGCTGCTTATTATTATGGAGTCTTTTCAAATTGTATTAAAGAAAATAATTTTAAAACTTGCGTAGAGGTAGGAATTGGTTATGGTTTTCATGCAAAAGAAATATTAGATAATACTAATCTTGAAAAGTTATATTTAGTTGATCCTATGTGTTATTATCCAAATGATGCTTTTGCAGATGATGTTTTAAAATATGGTGGATTTGAAAAACTCGTTAAGAATATAAAAATAAATTTAAATCAACATAATGATAGATATATATGGTATAGATGTCCAAGTTTAGATATTACGAATGAACAAATACAAGATGAATCGATTGATGCTGTATTTATTGATGGTGATCATAGTTATGAAGCTGTAAGCAATGATTTGCCTTTTTGGTGGAAAAAAATTAGAAAAGGTGGATGGTTGCTAGGTGATGATTATAATTCTTGTCATCCTGGAACAACAAAAGCTGTTGATGAATTTTGTTTCAAAAACAATTTAAAAATTGAATTTTTAAGTAAACCAAACACAACATACCCTATTTATAAATTTGTTAAACCATAATAATTTATTTTATAACTTTTGAAAAATGCATTTTGATCAATGTAATAAAAAATAATAATTTGTTTTTTATTAATAAGTATAATTTTAATTACAATATTTGTATAAAGAAAAAGTAAGATCATAGTAGGTTGTAATTCCTAATATTGATTTTACACTTTTTTATTTTTTAGCGTCTATAATGGGTGTTTTAAATGTGCAAAAGTGTAAAATGTGAAAAGACTTAATTTTATAAATATTTAAATATTTATATATTTAAATATTTAAATACTTTTTAAAAATAATAAAATATAAATGATTCAAAATGATTTATTCTATTGTTCTAACAAAGATACTTATCCTCCTTTCAAAAATGGATTATATCTAGAAGAACATTTTTTGAAAACAATTAAAGAACAAAAACCTTTATTAAAAAAAAAATATATTCCTGCCTTATGGACAAATTTTCAAATTGAAGAATGGTTTCCCTATAAAAAACAAGAAATGCAACAAATATTAGATGAATGGGTTCAACAAAATTCGTCTGAAAATGGATATTTTACAGTAGTTCAACATGATGATGGACCAATACTTTTATTACCAGAAAACACAATTATTTATGGTGCTTGTTCAGGAAATATTCCGATTCCTTTGATTTATCAAGATACTAGAAATACATTGATTAAAATTCCAAAAAAATCATTCTCTGAAAAAGAAATTTTATGTTCATTTGTAGGTAATATTACAGCAAATAATGTTCAACCAAATGTTCGAGAAATAATGAAAAATACTTTAATTTCTAATCCAGCATTTGTGTTTTTTGATTCAGGTGGATGGACACCTTCTGTTAATGAAAATTTACAACATCAATTTATAAATATTACAGTAAATTCAAAATTTGCATTAGCACCCAGGGGTTATGGGCGAAGTTCTTTTCGCTTTTTCGAATGTTTTCAATTAGGCACTATTCCTATTTATTTATGGAATGATATTGAATGGTTACCTTTTAAAAATATTATTGATTATAGTAAATTATGTATTTCTTTACACATTTCACAAATCAATGATTTAGAAAATATTCTCTCCTCAATTACTGAAGAAAAATACAATCAAATGTTAAATTATTACCAAGAAATTAAATATTTATTTGATTTAGAAGGAATGACTCAACAAATTATGAAAGAAAATAAATAATTAAATCCAATAACTGAATGCAGAATCAAAACAAGTTTCAAATAATAAAAAATATTGAATATTTTCTATATTTAGAGCAACGCGTATTTTAAATGCCGATTTAATCAACAAAAAAATACGAATGCTTCCTCCTAAAAGGATGATAAACTAAATTATATGTAATGGGTTTAACATTTGCTTACTTTATGGTAGATAAGCAAATTCCCATCTAATGTTATTTCATTTACTACCTTAATGAAACAACTATTTATTTTTAACTGCTTTTTTTCTCGGTTTCTTAACCTTTTCTGTTTTAATTACTTTTCTTGTAAATTGTTCTGGTCTTGTTTGACTTTCTAAAATTACACCAATTATAATAAACATTTTAACAACACATATCATATATGATTCTGATTTGGTAAATATTTAGAAGATGAAATAATTAATTCAAGTAAGTAAAATAATTTACTAATAAAAAAATAAGGAAAATTTTTATCGATTAATTCATCCTGTGGTATTGTTCCAAACCATATACTTGTAAAAAAAGGAACATAACATATAGCATCATAAATATCACTTTCATATTCTGTTAATGTATAATTTGTAATGCCATATTCTATTAATTTTTTATAATAATAAAATTTTGTTAAATTAAATATCAAATTAATATTTATTATATCGAAACTTTCAATGATAAAGAATATTAAATCTTGCACTCCTTTGCCTATAGCACAATGTTGCCAGTCTATAAAATAAGGTTCATATCCATTTTCTATATCATAAAAAATATTAGGAGATTTTATATCTCCATGAATAAAAGTAATATGACTACCTTGTGATAAACGGGCTTGAATAGATGAAAAATTTTTATAAATTTCATTACATATTTTTATTTGTTTTTCAGTTAAAATATTAAACCATTTTAATTTAAATAATTCATATTTATCATTAATAAAGTTTGGTAAAAAAGGATAAAATATATCATCATTACTACTTTTCAAGTCGGGAAACATTTTTTTTAAATTTTTATTCCAAAATTTACTGTGCATTTGCGCCATTTTATTTACAATAGTTAATGTTATATCTATACTTTCTACATTCAAATTCAAATTTATTTTATATTTTTTATCCAACAAATTTTCCAAAACAATACCTTTATTATTATAATTTTCATCAACTATTAAATTATAAAACTTAGGAATATTTATATTGACTTTACTTGATACATTTGTATAAAAATAGTATTCACGATCATATAATTTTAATTTTTTTGCCATAATTGATAAATTATTTTCTTGTGTATTTTCATATTTTAAAATTTGTGAATATTCATTATTATCATATGTTGTAATTTTAAAACTAACAACATCGGCTATAAATCCACCTTTTAATTTATTATCACTAATAATTATATCTTTTATGTTATAAATAGAACTATTTATTTTAATAATATTTTTTAAATGATTAATATTATTTGTTTCATAATAATTAATTAATTTATAAATATCAAAATTAATATAATCTTTAATAGATAAATCAACACCATAGTTAAATAATTCAATATTGTTATAAATTGTTTCTATACCTATTAGTAATTTTGAATTAGTACTTTTACCACTCAATATTCCTGATTTTGAATCTTCAAAAATAAAACATTTTTTTTTATCAATATTTATTTGTTTATCGCTTTTTCGTATGGTTCAGGATTAGGTTTTCCATTAATACAATCATTTGATGATATTATAAAATCAATTGATTTATCAATATTTATACGTTTTATTATTTCATTCGCAACTGTTTTATTACAATTTGTTACAATACATAATTTATATCCTAATAATTTAATATTTTTAATTACATCATACACTCCATCAATTATTCTAAGTTTATGTATATTTTTAATAAATAATTTATCTTTTAATTGAGATAATTCATTCAAAGATAAGTTATTAATATTTGTTAATAAAGTGTTTAATACATAATTATCATTATTACCTTGAATATATTGTTGAAATATTTCTTTTGTCAAAATAATATTATATTTAAATAATATATCATACCACACATCATAATAAATATCATCCGTAAATACTAATGTACCATCCAAATCAAATAAAAATGCATATGTGTTATTTATATATTTATCTACTGCCGATGGTGTTCCTAATGAAAAAACAAAATTTTCTTTTAATTCGTATCCTTTAAATATTATATCTGATTTTATCATTTCTGATATTACACAAGATGTGTAAGGTTCATTATTGAAAGTGATATTATTATCTAATACATATTTGCAATAATCATATAATACTTTCATATCGTTAAAAGCATACGCGCCTGTATTTGCATTATCAGAAATTTTTTGTTTTTCTTTTATATTTGTTATCGCAAATTTACTGTTTAACTCAATATAAGAATATATAGCATTCAGTTCAAAATTTTTTGTGTAAAATACGATATTATCTTTTGAATTTCTAAAAATAGTAATAATATCTTGTGTATAAAATGTATCACAATCTAAAATTAAACTTTTATTATAATAACTATGATTTTTAAAAATATAATCTATTCCCAAATACAAAGTTTCAACTGCTCCTTTTGTGTCCCCAATTTTAATTAAATGAATAAAAGAATATTTGTTGATAATGTATTCAGAAAAATGAAAATTATCTAGACTTGCATTGTAAATAATAAAAACATTATCATCCTTTACAATAGTTAAATTGTCTAATACATATTCAATCATACATTTATCTAAAACGGTTATTAATGGTTTTGGTTGTGTGTATCCATTTTTAGAAAATCTTTCGCCTTTTCCTCCTAATGGTATTATTATATTCATCTCTATATTATATATAATATATAAATTGTATATTGAAAAAAAATTTTATATATTTTCATATAAAGATTACTAAAATATTAACAACTAGTTAATTAAATAATATTCATTTTATTTAATTATAGTAAATATAATTAAATAAAAATATAATCAATATTATTATTAAAATAATAATAATGATAACAAAACAAGAATATATTCTTTTAATTATAAATTGTGAAAAATATAGAGAGAAAGCTCAATTGCAAAAAGAAACATGGCTTAAAAATTTACCACCATTTCTCTCTTATTATCACGTTTTAGGTAATCCAAATATAAGTGAACCTTTTATAATTGATAATAAACAAAAATTGTTAACTGTGAAAAGCATGGATGACTACAATTCACTCCCGAAAAAGGTTATCGCAGCTTTTCAAGCCATTTATGAAACCTTTCCAAATGTAAAATATATTTTTAAAACGGATGATGATCAAATGTTAACAAATCCAAAATTTTTCGATATTCTTATAAATATATTATCTTGTAAAAAACCCAAAACACACTATGGAGGTTTCATTGTAGACATAAAAATACCCTACTTATCTAAATTATGTTTGATTCATCCTGAACTTCCAGATAATTTAATATTGCGAGTAACCAAATATTGTGGTGGACGTTTCTACTTTCTATCTTTACAAGCGTTAATAAATCTGATTTCAAAGATTGATTTTTTTGAAAAGGAATATTTAGAAGATTATGCAGTTGGATTTTATTTGAGCCAATTTTATAAAGAAAATATGCTACATATTGATATTGATAAATATTTCAAGGAAATAACTATTTAGTACTATATTTATTTTTCAGTGTTAACGTTTGAATAACCAAGGTTTATCCAAGTCCGTCATTACACGTGTATAATTAGTTGAACGTTTTTCAATATCACTATAATCTTCTCTCTGTGTTACTGTTAAAGGTATAATTAAATACCATAAATGTTGTTGTTGTAATGAGAACCAGTACTTATCAATTGCGTACAAAATATGTTTCTCTGGTTCTCTCAATAATTTTTGAATCCCATTTCGAAAATTTTCAATTAAAAAATCATAATAATGACTTCTCACAATGTATCCGGTAGTTGTTTGACATTTGGATACTTTGATACATGTATGATCAATAGGTTGATAAGGTGATACATTGTTTCCTCCAATCAATAAAACATCCCAAACTTTGTGTATAGAGAGAAATTCATTCAATTGTTTTACAAATAGGTCTGGTTTCAAAAATGTAATATCATCTTCTACTATCATTATGTGTTCCAATTCTTTTTTTTTCGCAATTTCTAGACATTTTAAATGACTCATACTACAACCTAAGGCGCCATTTTGTAATTTTATAGCATTGAAACGTTGTGGGTTTTTGAAGCCAATATTTTCGAGTTGTTTTTCCACATGCAATTTACGATCTTTTCGTGTTTCTAAATTAATATAAAAAATGTGTTTTATATCAGAAAGTTGGTTCATTAAGTATAATTAGTTAAAATAGATTATTTTAAATAATTTACATCAGTAATAATGTTTTTAAATATTTTAAAAAAACAAAATATTCAAAATAATTCTAAACAATGGATTTCTATATTAATCGCGAGTTACAATACTCCTGAAGAATATTTAATCGCATGTTTAGATTCAATTCAATCACAAAAAGGTGATTTTAATATAGAATTAATATGGATCAATGATGGATCCAACGAAGAATCAACAAAAATACTTGAAAAACAATTGCGAATTTTTGAAAATCAGTCAAAAGAAAAAGGTAAATCAGTCAAAAATCAATATGTTAAAATGTCTCAAAACAAAGGATTAAGCTATTGTCTACATCATGGAGTACTATTATGTACATATGATCTTATTTTTAGAATGGATGCAGATGATATTATGCATGAAACACGAATACAAAAACAATTGGATTTTATGAATCAAAATCCAAAATGCGTTTTGTCTGGAACCAACATTGCTAGTTTTGTAATGCAAAATAACGAAATGCATTATGTAGAAAAGTCAAATCATCAAGATATTTTAAGATGGGAAGATTATATTCAAACAAAAAAATTCTGGATTTTAAATCATCCAACTCTTTGTTTTCGAAAATATGCTGTTATTAGTGTTGGAAATTATGATCAAAACCTTAAAAATCCATATGAAGATTTAGATTTAGAATTAAGAATATTGAAAAAATTTGGATTTGTATGCAACATTCAAGAAATTTTGCTTTATTATCGTATACACGAAAACCAAATCACATGGATTAATCGAAAAAATTCTAAAACAAACAATGATTTAAAAAAAGATTTGGTTGAAAAAATTATTCGATTTTATTGATTAAATTATAATCTCTTTGTACAAAAAAAAAACCATGATATTTTGCTTGTTCTTTATTCAAATTACATTCATGAATATATAATTTATACATTTCATCCCGATTTTTAAACACATAATTTAAATCAGGATCATTAAAAATACTTGTAAAAACAATCTCTTCTGGAAAACTACTTAAAAACGGTAACCCAATTTTGACCATTTCATAATATTTATTAATAAATTCATTTATTTTTTGTGAATTTAAATTTAAACCAAATACGATTGAATTAATAGTGGTATCATTTCTTATATCTCTATTTGTTAATTTATTTAATAATTCAATCGTTTTAGGAAAAACAATATTATTACATGTATCTGGAGAAAAATGATTTGGTGGAAATGTAAGAAAAATAGCATCATCTTCTTTTAATATATCGAATAAACGTTCTGGATTATTTACGGCATAACAAGCAGCATCTATCCATATAACATTCTCAAAACCCATTTTTTTTGCTTCTAACATCATAAAAATTTTAAAACAATAAGGAACACCTACATATTTCATTTCTTTTCCAGTTGGATTTGGAAAGCCACCATTTAATAACATAAAATGTCCATTAAACCCAACTTCTTCTAATGATTGAAGCATAGTTTGGGATGCCTTAAAACGATCTATAAATAAAGGAGTACAACATACAAAACAATTTTTTCCATCACCACCATTTCCTAATTTATATATTTTTTTTTCAGGTAATTTATTATTAGATAAATCAATAATTTTCTGACTAATACCTTTATTACATCTTCTTTTCATTTCATTAAATGAAGTTGAAAAATTTTCTTTTGGATATAAATATTCTAAAAAATTATCTAAATTTTTTTCTACCAACATATTTTGAATTCTACAATAATCTTGATAATTGTATTCTTCTTTATCTTCAATATCAATTAAAAAAGGGTTTTCAAATTTTTCAAAATAATCTATTTTCATTATATTATTTTTATATATTATATTTGATATATTTTAAATTATAATTAAACAAATTTATTTTCTCTCATTACATGTTAAATGTATTCTAATTTAGAAAAGGAAGAGATTGCTAAAAAAATCAAACCAATTACTTTAGAAAGAGCTTTGCAAGATTTTATAAATTTAAAAAATATCGGCAAAAATGCATCAAACATGTCTTCACGATGTCGCATAGGAAATGATATTGTTGATTATTTTACTTTTACAGAGCGTCTGAATACAAAAGGAAAATACAATGCTAGTTTTTATGATTTTTTACAAAATTTGAACGAGTTTAAGAAAAAAAAATTCATTCAAAATATGCTTACTTATTATGTTAAAGTAAAAAATAAGAATAACACAAAAAATGAATATGTTGTTTATAAAGAAGTTTATAATATTTGCATCAGCGCTATTAATATTTTTAGACCTATTGTTTCGATGGAAATTTACGCAATGTTTAAACCAACTTCTATCCTTGATTTTACATGTGGTTGGGGCGGCCGATTAATCGCAGCATGTGCTCTCGATGTCCCGCGCTATATAGGAATCGATATGAATACCAATCTAGAGCCATGCTATCAAAAAATGTGCGCATTTTTAAAAGAAAAATCTTTAACTACAACACAATTTGAAATGCATTTTTTAAATGCACTTGATTTTGATTATTCGGTTATAGAATACGACATGGTATTTACATCTCCTCCGTATTATTTTTTAGAAAAATATTCACATAATACATGTTATGAATCAAAGACAGAAATGAAAACACAATTTTATAAACCTCTTTTTAAAAAAACATACGATTATTTGAAAAAAGGTGGTTCATACTGTTTAAATGTAAATCAAGATATTTATAAAAATGTATGCATCGAATTATTTGGACAAGCATATTGCGAAATTCCGCTAAAAAAAAGTAAAAGACAAAATGAATACGGTGAATCAATTTATATTTGGTTAAAGAATGAATAGATAAAGAATAAATAGATAAAGAATAAAATAGATAAAGAATAAATAGATAAAGAATGAATATATAAAGAATGAAAACAATGAACAAAAACATCTAAAAAACTCCACCTAATCCAATACGAGCGCTCGTCCTTGCTAGAGTGGGTTGATTTCTTCGATATTCTTTTGAGAATAGGTGCGAAGTTTTTATAGATGGTTGTTGTTGAGTTTGCAACTTATTTTTGGATTGATAAATCATTTCTTTTGCACACATGGTTTGATCTTCTGATAATATACTTTTATTGAAATTATCATACTTATATTCTTCAATACGGTCTTGTTCCATTTGTTTTATTAAATAAGGAGGAAGTTGTTTTCCTTGACTTAGTAAAGTTTTTGCAATGTTTTCTCTTCTCTCTTTCATAGTAGGATAATATGGAATTTTGGTCCAATTATTAGTTGTAGATACAAGATTTTGTAGATCTTCTATTTTTTCAAATTTATCAGGTTGAACCATTTTGTGTTTTGGTTCTCTCAAATCATAAGAAAAATATTGTTCATCCTCAAAACGAAAATGTGTCAGAAAGGTTTTTATATTAATATAAAAAATACGCGAATTTTCTATAGAAAAAATATTATCGTCTGAATTTTCAGATTTTTTATCAATTGTATAACTTAATTTATGAATGGTTCTTATTCCGTCAAATCCATCATCTTGTTGCATTCTGGAATGATCTTTTTTGCTTATCATTCTGGATATACCATCAAATAATTGAAGAATTTCTGGACTACCAATATTATAAAATTCACTACGATCAATAATTAAACCATTGCGCTGACATCGCTTTTGTAAGCAAGCGTCTTCCATACCCCAACCCCAAAAACAAGGATAACCATTGATTTTTTCAAAATCACCGCCTTTTATAACTACAATCCCTCCTAAAGCATAATTGAAACCATAATAATGTTTAACAACACCAGGTTTTGTTTCATAACTAAATATTTTATTAAAAGGAATAGTATCTACATCATTAAAAATAAAATTAATATCTCTGTAATGTTCTGGATATTTGTTTTTTATTGCTAAAAAACCAATATTTCTTGTTGCACCCCGATTAAAGCTTCTCAAATCATATTGATGAGAGAAATAAATTTCATATTCATTATTGTCTTCTAACAAAAAACTCATATATTTGCTAAAAAAGAATTTTTGTTGTACACGATTTCTATAAGGAACAATAAAAACGTGTTTTGGAACATTAAGTTCTTTTGTTATTTCTGACATTATAAATACAATTTATTTATTAATTTAAAAAATTAAACCTATATGTATTATTCAAATAAAATGAAAAAGATTTAAAGATTATTTATTTTAAAAATATAAGTACAAAATGGTTATATATCTATTATTTCTATTTATTCAATTAACAACAAAAATATATGCATTAAAACCTTTGTGTTCACAATGTAAATTTTTTATTCCATATAAAAATCAAAATGATAATACAGAAAATGGATTTTGCAAAATGTTTATTAATTATCATCATACAAAAGATGAAACACTTGTTATAAATGAGTATGCATCTCACTGCAGAAAAAATGAATATCAATGTGGCCCAAACGCTTATTTATTTGAATCAAAAAATCCAGAAATTACAATGAATAAATATATTTTTAATAAAAAAACAGAAAAACCAGAAAAAAATGGAAACGAAGAAATCCATGAATTGCAAGAAAGAATAAAAGAATTAGAAGAACAGATATGTGGTGAAGTAAATGAAAAAAAAGATATAGAAAGAATTGAAAAAGAACGCAATCAATTATTCAAAAAAATTACACTTTTAAAATCAAAAATATATTAACAAATTTTTTATGATGTTTTTTATTATATATAAAATTTATATAATATGATATTTTTTTATTATAATTGCGGGAACTAACTCATCTTGAAAATTTTCTAACTTTTTAAAACATTTATTAATAGTTACCTCGCTTATTTCACTTATATTTTTAACGTCTCTTTTACTAACATTTAATTTAAATACTTGGGCTATAAAATACACAACACCAGCCGCAATAGAATGTGGTGTATTTTCCGGCATCAAATTCAATTTCTCTATTTTCATTGAAATAAATTGTCCCAATTTAGTTAATTCATTATTGATATTCAATTTACTACAAAAACGCTCAATAAATGCTTCTGGTTTGGTTTTACCAAAATTAGTTTTCTCTTTATTGTCCATATCTTTTTCTAGATTATTAATTATAGCTAATGCATTTTTACACCCCTTTGTAGCACTTGTAATATCCAAATTAAATATATGTGCTATTTCTTTTGCAGTACGTGGAAAATTATTGATTCTACAAGAAATATAAATCGAAGCAGCTAAAATGCCGTCTCGATTATCACCACGAAAAGTTAACTCATATTCAGAAATTTTTTTATGATAACGAATTGCATCATCAATAATCATTTTAGGCATTCCAGCATTTTGCGCCATGGTTGTAATAATTTGGAATTCATCATATTGTGATTTTTCTTTATAAGGCATAGCCTGCCATTCTGTATATCTTCTAATTTTTCTCATTTCATACAACATATTTCCAGTGCATAAAACTTTACAACCATAAGAAGACTCTTTTAAAAGCGGATTGATGGGCATACCACAACGTGTTGGATCCGAGTTTTGATTATCATCCGCACCATAATAACGCCATTCGGCAGATTGATCTACCAAATCCTTATAAATGATACCACATAAATTATTGGTACATGTTAAAAATCCTTCATCTGAAAAAGCTAAGTTACTTGTACAACGCTCACAGAATTCTCTATCTCCTGATTCTCTATAAATACATTCAAGTGGAATTTTTTTATTCACATCATCTATTTCTTCTTCAAAAATATTCCATAATTCCTTTTTGTTTATAGGAGGATGGTTCTTTTTCTTTTTACTTTTATCATTGCTCATTGTTATTTTCATTACTAAAGATAAAAACTTTTGGATTCAATTTTATTTTATTTGATTAATTTTATTTTATTTGGTTTTATTTATTTTTAAAAAATATTTTATAATTTTTAAAATGACTATATAATATATTATGGGAAATACACCTTCTAATACTAATTCAAATACAAATGAAACAAAAAAAGAAATTAATAATTTTTATGAAATTATTGATTATATAGCTACTTATTACATTTTAACAATGGATTTTAGAAGTTTACGAAAACTTTCTGAAAAAGAATATTGTGATAAATTAGTGATTTTAACTTCAGATATTGTTCAACGTTATTTCAATGATATAGATATTACATATTTAGCTCAACGTGTTAAAGATGGTTTAGAAGTAAATGAACTTAAAAAAGAAAAAATAAATTTTTTAACAAAAGATCAATTAGATAGTCTAGACATTCAAAACGATGCACAAAAAAATATTAAAAAGAAACGTGTTTGCATTGGTATTGCTAAATTTTATATTAAAATAGCTCATGTTTTTGCAGCTATTGTTATGACGATAAATCCTATTTATGTATATAAAGACCAATATGGAAATACTGTTAAAACTGGTTTACTAGAAAAGGATAAAATACCAAAAAATGTGCAACGGAAAATTTATAAATTGAATATTTGTGATAAACGAATCAATGCATTAATGGATAAAAATAAAGACGAACCAAATAAATTAAATACAGAAACAAATAATAAGATTGTTCCTAATAATATAGCAAAAATTAACCCCAATTTATGTGGAACAAATATAAATAAAGATGGAACTGTAAAAAACTTATCGGATGAACCTGGAATTACTGAATTAATGCAACTATATTTAGATGATAATTATGATTATTCAAATGGTATTTTTACAGGAATGTCTCCAAATACAGAAAAACAATTTATGAAAGATTTAAAAACTTTTTATACAGCCTTTACTGGTAATCAAAATATGCCTCCGGAAATTAAAAAATTCAGCGACATTAAATTAAAGGATTACAGGTTGAATAATGGTTGTGTAGGAGAAGATCCAACTTTTAATAAACCATACTTGATTGATAAAAATGATAAATTATTTATTGAATATGCAAAAAATATTAAAACAATGATTATTTCAGCCAGTTCTAAACAGCAAGAATTACTAAGTGTTATCAATGATTTATTTTCTTTTGTTGAAGATCCTTACAGTAAAAAGAAAAAAATTCGTGTAAATCCAAAATTAACCGAAGAATCTTTGCAAAAACTAGTGGAAAAATCGAGAAAAATAATTGTTGAATTGTATATAAAATGTGAAAATGACTATGTAAATGGTATTAAAATGTATGAGGCTATTGTAGAAGCTAAGATTTTAGAAACAACGAAAAAACAAATCGAAAATTTACAAAAACAAAGTGAAACAATAATACAACAATCAAATATTACACCAACTAAACAAACAGAAAATAATAATACATATTCAAATACGGATTCAATGTCTATTATAAATTCAACAATACCGCCAACGATGCCTAGTCAATTAACATCCAAATTACCAGATTCAAATAATAGTATTACTAATTATAAAAACGTTATATAATATCATATAAAATTATATTTTTAAATGATAATTTAAGGTCTTTGTTGTGTGGTTGTATAACCAAATAATTTACGAGCATTTGCTAAAGCTTGTGCTCTAAATGCAAGTCTTGCCTTGTTTAAACTCCCAGTTTTTTTAAAACTTTTTTCAGCACTCTCAATAGCACCTACTATTTTTTTACTTTTTTTATTTGTCTTATTTTTACTTGTCTTATTTTTTTTTCCACCTCTCTTCATACTTCTTCTTCGTGTATATTTCATTTATATAATATATATTTATAATATTTTATATTTTATTATGATATTTTTTTTATAATAAAATAATTATTTGTGAATATTTTAATAAATATTTATTTATACTTTACCAGCGGAAGCAGCCTTTGATGCAGAAGCAGATGCGGCTTTTGCGGCGGAAGCAGCCTTTGAGGCAGCAGCGGAAGCTGACTTAGCAGCAGATGCTGCCTTTGACGCAGAAGCTGACTTAGCAGCAGATGCTGCCTTGGAAGCAGCCTTTGAAGCGTTTTTAGCAGCAGAAGCTGCCTTGGAAGCATGCATAGAAGCGGATTTAGCAGCTGATCTGCGAGCACTCATTGAACGAGCTCTCATTGAGGAACGACGTAGACGACGTGACTTAGCCATTTTATATATATATCTTATAGAAAAAAAATAATATTATAATAATTATATTTTTATATTATTAAGTTTGTTAATTATTTTACTAAATATTTATAATGCATTTTTATTTATTCTTCCCAAACACGATTCATTGAAGGCCAGTACATTTTATCACCTTTTTGAATATTATAATTTGCTCTAAATATTGGGCTGCGTGATAATGGAACATTAGTTCTATATTTATCTAAAGGATGTGGATTCGTTTTTAATTGTGCAGCAATAGCCTTTTTACTTATTTGTTGTCTGTATTGAAATGCAAAATAAACAAAGAAAGCATTGTATGATAAAGAACGAATAGGTAAAATATCTTTGTTTCTTAATTGAAAATCTCTTAAATATTCTAAACATATTGCTAAACCTGAAATATCCGCTAAATCTTCACCAATACTCATTTCGGCATCAAATTTTATTCCGTCATAGGATGCAAATACTTCATATTGCTTAATTACATCATTTTGTATTCTTTTGAATATTTTTTTATCTTCTGGTGTCCACCAATCATGTAATTTGCCTTCATAATCATATTTACTTCCCCAATCGTCTAGTGCATGAGACATTTCATGACCCAATGTATAACCTATATATGCTAAATTATATTCAATACCTCTTTCATCTAAATCTACAAAAGGTTTCTGAATATATCCTAAAGGTATATAAATGCTATTTTTAGCAGGCGTATAACACGCATTTACTACATATGCTTGTGTACCAATAAATTTGAAAGGTGTATTTGCCCAGTCGATTACAGGAATATCAATGACTTGTTGACCTTCTAAACGGACCGCTTTACGATGTCGCCAGTAAGAATGTTTTAACAAATTATCCCATGCATTATCATTTGTATAACTTAATAATGGGTCCTCCCTCATATTTTTTGGTTTTCCAATAATAAAATCGAAATATTTGAATTTCAATAAAGCATATTTTTTTGTTTTTGGTTGTAACCATGTATTTCTTTTAATAATTTTTGTAAAAACCGATTTTAAATCATATGCTAAATTTCTAACATAATCAATATATTGTTTATTTTCATAACGATCGTAATATTCATTTGTTAAAAATGTATTAAATGCAAAACCAAGACCAAAAACAGGAAAAATACCCTGATTTAATGAAGATGTAGCCATTCCCCTTTCAAAATTACCACGAAATTCAAAATGTATTTTATTACCTTCAGGATTAAATTGTATTAATTGACGAATATAAATATATATCCAATATGTTCTCCATTGTTTGCTTGTCCATTCATTCATTAATAATTCGGTACCACATTTTAAATAATTTAAACTTGATGTAATAAAAAACTCAGGAGTTTCTTTAAAACCTAGGCCACTCGCAAAATCTGTCCAATTAAAATTATATTTTGTGTTCGCATCTTTTGCATATACTTTATTATAATTGTTTTCACCTTCTTTTATACCAGATTCACAACCCATTGCATATAAAATTTTTGTTTCTACTTCAAAAATATCGTGCACATTATGATTATGGTTCGAACCAAAAACAAAATTGAATAATTCTCTTAAATATTTAAAATATTCAGATTTATATTTTCTTTTATATTCAACATCTGTTCCGTCATCAAAATATACATTTATATCTAATAATGTTATTTGTGGAGCATTTATAAAACAGCGAAATTTTGTTGGTTCTTTATCATCTGGATTCAGTGACCATGTAAATGGTGAACCCCATGATACAATTTCATTTGTATTTATATAACCAAGTAATAACCATAAATTGTTTGGGTCCTTTCTAAAATTATCTATAAAATCTACAAGTTTACTAGCATAATCTACAATTTGTTGTTTTGTGTTTAATTTTAACATTGATTCATAAAATGTTTTGATTACTTTTGCCTTTTCAGTTTTATTTGTAGTTGTATAATCTTTAACAATTTCAATCAATTCACGATAAACCTTATCTTGCAATAAACGAAAATCATCTATTTGCACAAGATATTTTTGATTTTCTGTAATTTGTTTTTCTTGTAACCATTTGTAATTAATGTAAGAGTAAAAATCATCTTTTGCCTTAATTTCAGATGGTGCGATTGCTTTTCTTAAATCTTGCACTGTTTTTTTTTCTAAATTAACATATTCTATTTCTTCGGATTTAGTTGTTATTTCTTCAAATGGTTTATACTCATTTGCATATTGTGCACAAATCATCTTTTTTTCTTGGCTTGATAATTTTGGTAATAATTTACGTGTTTTATTATTTTTATTTTTCATTTTATATATATATATATATATATATAAATATTCTTTTGTATCATTTTTCATATGGTCTAAACTATGAATTGAATTTGTCTTCCATTTTATTCAATAAATCTTCATCATATATTAAATTACCAGACGGTTTATACGATTTAATAGGTGTATAATTCTTTTTTGGAATTTTCGATTGGTCTTGTACTGAAGATTCCTTGATATTCAACATAAAATCATTTGGATTATATTTTATTGATTGTTCTATATTGTTTGATTCATTATCAACTTTTAATCCATATTCATTGATTTCAATACCTGTTTTTTTTTTAAGTTCTGTTCTTACATATGACGGTACCCAATGCATCCAAGAAATAAACAATGTATTAGGATGTATATATTTAACATTGAATCCATTTGTTTTCAATTTGTCCAAAATATAAGCAATACATGCCGCTTGATCATATTTTGGAACACCCAAAATAATTTCCGGAACAACAAACCAACAAAATTGTTCATTTATTTTTTGACGCGAAGTTGTTTTAATGCGCACATGAATACGATTTAAAATTTTGTTGAAAAGTTCAAGTTTATTTAAATCGTATTGCTTTTTTTTTTCATAAAGTTCATCTATATTTATTTTCTCTGAAAAATTATTCACATTTTCAAGAGTAAAAATATTTGCCATTTTTAAATTAATTAGAAAATAACTAATTAAAATAAATGTATTAAATGTATATAATATATCAAATATAAAATATAAAGAAAATGATTATTAAACATCTTGTTCTATCTGGTGGCGGACCAAATATGATTCAAAAATTAGCAGCGATTCAATATTTAGATGAAAATTCCATTATAAAGAGAGAAAATATCAAAAGTATTTATGGAACTTCCGCGGGAGCTATGATAGGAGTACTATATTGTATGAATTTTGATTGGGAAACCATCAATGACTATATTATTAAACGTCCTTGGTATGAAGTTTTTCCAATTAAAATTCAAAATATTTTTGATGCTTACACGAAGAAGGGAATTTTTGATATCGAAACAATCAAAAAATGTTTTAAACCTCTTTTAAGTGCTAAAGATTTAAATTTAAACATTAATTTAAAAGATTTTTATGAATTTTCCAAGATTGAAATGCATTTTTTAACATTTGAACTCAACACATTTCATATGGTAGACGTATCTTATAAGAGTCATCCTGATTTGAGTTTAATCGTAGCAATACAAATGACTTGTGCATTACCAGTTCTAATTTCACCTGTTTTAATGAATGATTGTTGTTATATCGATGGGGGTGTTGAATGTAATTATCCATTAAATTTTTGTTTGGAAAATAATCCAGATGAGGTTGATAATATATTGGGTTTTAAAAATTATTATATCGAAGAAATCGATCATAATATACATAATGAATCTACTTTGTTGGATTTTTTTATGAATTTTCTATTTAAATTGTTGTTTAAAATTAATATTGACTCTACACAGCCTAAAATACCATATGAAATAATATGCAATACAAAACATATGAGTATCGAATATTTTAAAAATGCTTTAAAAAGTGAAGATGTAAGAAAAGAGCTTTTTCAAAGCGGCATTGAAACAGCTACATTATTTATAGAGCAAATAGAAAAACAGTTTGAACAAAATTTGGAAAATGATGCAAATATTTAGACAGCTGTATTAATAAATTGAATCAGAGTATTTTTTGTTGGTTTTGCATCATATTCAATTATTTGACCATCTTTTAATAATTTAATTGTAGGAAATCCCTCAATTTTGTATTTGTTCATTAAATTTTCAACTTCAGGTGTTTCATTTGTACAATTGATTTCAGTAAAAACCATTTTATATCCATTCACTGTTTTATTTTCATATTCTTCTTTCACTTCTTCCCAGGCTGGTTTAGCTGTTTTACAGTGTGGGCACCAATCAACATAAAATAACATCATTTCTGCTTCATTGCTTGTATTGTTTGCATTTGGTCCTAATTCGTTATTCGGAATAAATTTAGGGTTCATTGATGATTTTGCATATTGACTATAAATATAAACAACAAGAACAATAAATAATAATGCTATTATTAAATACATAAGAGTAGTTGTATTTAAAAAACGACTAGCACTACCACCAAAATAATTATTTGAAGACGATTGATTGAAATTTATGAATTTATTCATTTTATATATATAAGATAGAATAAATTTATGATAATGTTTTAACGAATAACATATAAAGATATGGTTGTATTTCATAAAGAGAGAATGATTTTCAGAAATAATAATGGTGAAATTATTATTTTGAACAAATATGATTTTAAAAATGATAAATTGTATTATCAAAAAATTATGGAAATCCAAAGATCTTTTACTAAATTAGATAAATCAGTTGAAAAAAATATTTTTCAATATAAAAATAAATAATACACATAAAAAAACAGTAAATATATAACTACATATTATATTAATATTTAATTGAGAACTTAGCTGTGGATTGTTATTCATTTGACTCGCATTTTTAAATATATTTACCTGAAAAATATTCAGATATATAGTATAAGCTAAAATTATTAATGAAATCAATTTCATGAAAAGTGATGTTTTGAAGAAATTACTCAATGGGCTCAGTATAAAGATAATTACAATAAAAATAGTTATAAATGTACAGGTACAAACTTTTTTTGTGATATCTAATGATTGATATTGAAAATTCATTTTAGTTATATATTTTAGTTATATATTTTTAATTTTGATTTTATATTTTTATATAGTTGTTTCAATTTTTATTTTGATTTTATATTTTTTATATTGATATTATATGACCAATATAAAAACTCATAAAAATAAATTCAGAAACAACAAAACAAGGAAACAACGTGTATTTAAGAATCAGGATTTTATTTCAGGTGACGGTATGCTTGTAAGTGTTTGGGGACCAAGTGTATGGCACGCCCTTCATACTATCAGTTTTAATTATCCAGTGAAACCTACTATAGAAGAAAGGAAAAATTATCGTGACTTTATTTTGAATCTTCAATATGTATTGCCTTGTAAATACTGCCGAATGAACCTTAAGACAAATTTAAAGCAATTACCCTTGACAATGAGTGATATGCGTTCACGCGATTCTTTTTCCAGATATATTTATAACTTACATGAATTAGTAAATAAAATGTTGAAGAAGAAATCTAATTTGACTTATTGTGATGTGAGAGAACGATATGAGCATTTTCGTGCTCGTTGTACCGAAGAAAAACCGAAATTGTTTACTTATAAACCATTGAATAAAACTTTGAAGAAAAAGGAGAAAGGTTGTACCGAACCGTTATATGGTAAAAAATCAAAATGTATTATTAAGATTGTACCACAGGAAACAAAGCAAGATACATTTCAAATGGACAAAAAATGCATCAAGACAAGAGATTGATAATTTTATATAAAATGAATAAAATTTTATATAAAAACACTTTATTTACATTCCGAAGCCTGAAAAATCGTTTAAGACAGGAACTGGTTGTTCTTCATCGCTGAGTGCTGCATAATTAGGTACTTTTTTGCAATCGAATGGAGGGAGTTTACATCTAGCACAAGCTGGGCACGGAGGACATTGCGCTGCATTTTGCGTCACAGAATTATTACATGCAGGACAAACTGGTGGTACAACCTGTGATTTTAAGATATATAAATCTTCATCTCCTGGGGGGATTTGACTAAATGGAATACCGGGTGGAAGAGAGCTTGCCCAGGCATTTGTATTCGATCCTGCGCCGCCTGCTGGCCCAGGAGGGTTCGCACCAGGTGGATTATAACCAGGTCCCCCAGCAGCTCCAGGCGGATTATAACCAGGAGGATTATTATAACCAGGAGGATTGTATCCAGGACCTCCAGCCATTCCTGGTGCATTATATCCAGGAGGATTATTATAGCCTGGACCACCTACAGCCCCCGGAGGATTGTAAACACTCTCTCCAGGTGTTCCTGTGCCCGGTGGATTGTAACCAGGACCTCCTACAGCTCCGGGAGCATTGTAACCAGGTTGATTATAAACTCCTGTTCCAGCTCCAGGTGGGTTATTTACACCGACTGTTCCAGGTGGATTGTTTCCAGATAGATTATAAACAGTTGTACCAGAAGAAGTTTGAACACTTATAGCATCTTGACCATTGTTACCATTAATTACAGTAGCAGTTGCACCATTTGGTCCATAGAAAATAGTAGCTGAACCATTCTCTCCTTCATAATTTGTATAACCTTCAGTAGAAGTTGATTGTGTGGTTGTATAAATTGTTGGGGTTTGACCACTCGCAGTTGTGATTTGTAAGCTTTGAGAACCATCACTATTTGTTTGAACAGTTACAGTACCGCCATTTGGTCCAGTAAATACTTGACCATTTGTTAAAGGTGCAGTGGAGCCAGAATAATGATTGTAATGGTCGAAATTATTTGATGAAGAATTGTTACCATTTATATAAGTTCCTTTTTGATAATTGTTGTTATTATCATTGTTATAATTATTATGATGATGATGAGAACCATTGCTACTATTATAATTGTTATCATGATGTGAACTAGGTTTATTGTTATTATTATAATGATCACTTGAATTGCTCTTATTATTATTATTTTTATATCCTTCTTTATTGCAATTGCCTCCTAAAAAAGAACATAAAACAAGACCCAATAATAAAATTAGAAAAAGAAATAAAGCTTCAGTATTCATTACTATAATTTATATAGTGAAAAAAGATTTTACAATATATAAATAAATAATTGATTTTATTTATTTGTATCTTTTATAATTATAAAAAATATAATACAATGATACAAGAAACATCATCCTCTGAAGAAACTATAACAAAAAAAAGAGTAAGAAAAATACAAGAAGCTTTAAAAAAATGTTATCAGGAAAATACTTCCATTTTAGAGATCGGAGTAGATGAGGCTGGACGAGGACCATTATTTGGTAGAGTATATGCTGCCGCTGTGATTTTACCTAAAGATGATTCGTTTGAACATTCAAAAATGAAAGACAGTAAAAAATTTCATTCCAAAAAAAAAATAGAAGAAATAGCTGATTATATTAAACAACATGCAATTGCTTGGTATATTAGTTTTGAAGATGAAAAATCAATTGATGAAATAAATATTTTACAAGCTACACAAAAATGTATGCATACATGTATTCAAGAAGTTAAAAAACAAATTCAAAAAAAATATACATTAACAAATACACATTCAATTCATTTATTAATTGACGGCAATTATTTTAATCCAATTACACATTTAAACAAAAACACAAACAAGCTTGAAATTATTCCTTATACAACTGTAGAAGGTGGTGATAATAAATTTACTTGCATCGCAGCAGCATCTATTTTAGCAAAAGTAGAACGCGATAAATATATTGATGATTTATGTATTCAAAATCCAGAATTATGTGAAAAATATGGTATTGATTCAAATAAAGGTTATGGCGCAAAAAAACATTTGGAAGGAATAAAAACACATGGAATCACTATATGGCATCGTAGAACTTTTGGTATTTGTAAACAATTCGTATAAGTAAATATAGATTTTATTTAAGAATAGATTCTTTTTTTACTATATATGCAAATGTTCCTACTGCGAGTATACCTAACAAAATATTTATAAAAGAAAACCCATTACTTCCACCTTGATCTAATATTTCTAAACTATATTTTTGTGTTAGATCATTCATGCCTCCTTTTACTTTGATTGTTTTATTTTTTGTTTGTTTTGTTTGATTCTTGTTTGATTTTACAGACATTTATTATTATAAATTATTATTATAAATTATTACGAAAGATAAATAAAAAATATCAAAAAAATAATACTATAAAATTTCTTGATTTCCCTCCGATTTCATTAGCAGGGAAATCTATATATATTTATACGAAACAAGAATACCAAAAAGATTTGATTGTAGAAAATCAAAAAAAAAGAAATTATCAAAAAAAAATACACGAAAAAATAAATCAAAACTAAAACTAAAAAAATAAAATTGATTCATTATTGAATTTATACAAATTTACATAAGAAAAATGTTATTAAAATTAAATTCTTTAATAGAAGGAAACGTTGTAAAAAGACCATCCAAATTAATAAAAACGCCTTATGTAGCTGATATATTACCATTCAATAGTGAAAAAGAAGTGCTAGCACACACAGCTTCACTTGGTTGTTGTGGATTAGCCGATCAAGGTGCATCTATATTGATGTCTCTTATTCAAGAAAGTAAAACAAAAAGTAAAAAATCGGATCTACCAGATAAATTAAAATGTGAATATAGAGTTTATCTTTCTATTATAAGAGAGAAAAATACTGAAATTATTGTTGGAATATATCCAAAATTAGCAGAAGAATTGACTGAAAGCGCATTGAAAAATAATTTGTTACATAATTTACAAAATGTAAAAAAATATAAGAGAGAAACACCTATATATGTAGAAGGGAAAGTAGATTCACGTT
>Ga0214923_10002553_pt1 | contig 24011 bp, 21 predicted proteins | sample LL1510_MetaG_FD_177993 | JGI IMG/M metagenome (GOLD analysis project Ga0214923, IMG submission 177993) | Freshwater microbial communities from Lake Lanier, Atlanta, Georgia, United States - LL-1510 | ecosystem: Environmental > Aquatic > Freshwater > Lake | place: USA: Georgia | collected...
CCCTGGCGCGCGCTAGGTTTTGTTTAGCTAGCTCAAGTCGCGCGATCGCTCCCTTGAGATTGCCCTCCTCAACCGAGCGATCGAGTTCAATTAAAATCTGCCCCTCGCTGACTTTAGAGCCGGACTCAAATCCAACCCGCACCACATTTCCAGACTCCTGCGTACTAAGGGTAGCACCTTTGACTGCTGCAAATGAGCCAACCGTTTGAAAAAGATCTCGCCATGAGCTGCGCGATACATAGGTGGTAGTAACAGCAGTTGGAGGTGGTTTAAAGCTTGAGTGCTCGGCTATGGCGATTCGAATCTGAATAAACTTAACGATCCCGAGTACAAGAACCACAAACAACATCACTACGGCGGTGTACGTTATCTGCTTCTTAACAGGTGCTGTCATAGATACTTCCTCAATCGGGTTGTGGGGTGGGGGTATCGTACTGCGTGGCGCCTAAAAAGTACACGGCGAGTCACTCTATATACTTGAAATAAATGAAGATTACTTTATGGATGACACATACAAGCGATGTTAAGGCCGTAGTAATCGGGTCTTTCTGATTGATCATCGCATCTTATTCTAGTATAGAAATATACTAGAATACTACGAGCGGGTGATATGTCAGCGCGAAAAGAGAGTATTACAAGATGCGGCGCTCAGATTATAGACGATCTCTCCACGCGGGGTCTCGTGTGGTCCGGCTCAGGGCGCACCAGTACCCCCACTTTTGACGATTTCGCGCCATATGCAGCGGCGATCCCGCTTGGTATTCCCGAGATCGATCAAGCCCTTCCAGGTGGGGGTCTTCAACGTGGCTCTATTCATGAGTTCTTTTATAACGATCCATTACAACCACGAGCTATTCCAACTTCTCTCACGTCAGTTATCGCTCACAACGCTCACAAACTACTAACTACACAAGGTGTTTGGGATGAAGCCGCTCGTCCACGCAGTACGCTATGGATCGGGAAACGATCGTGGCCGACACCATACACCCTTGTTGGAATGTCACAGGATCGGGCAAGCGCTACATCATCCCTACTTCATTCAGCTCTCTTTATTGATACAACAAACGATCGCATGACTCTATGGGCGCTTGAAACCGCGCTACGTTCACCAGCTGCACATGTAGTTATTGCTGACTGCCCTCGCCTCTCTTTAACAGCTACAAAGAGGCTCCTACTCGCCGCGCGAGAGCGCGGAACAACAGCGCTACTCATACGAAATAGTAAAGATAGCAAATATCCTAGCTGCGCCACCACCCGCTGGGCTCTTTCTCCCACTCCCTCGCTCTATGACACGCCGCTCTGGGAGCTTTCACTCCTTAAAATACGGGGCGCTGCTCTGCGATCTTCCTCATGGATTATAGGTATTAACGAACATGCATCGAGTTTATCTCTGCGCGTTTTTCCCCGAGTGGTCGATCGATGTCACCAAGAGGAAACTACGCGCGACAAATACGGAACATAACCCTCGCGCCGTACTACTCACGAGTGCTGAGTCTCAACAAGCACTCGTTATGCGGTGTTGTCGCGAAGCGTTTAGAGCTGGTGTGCGTCCGATGATGCCCCTTCCCCTTGCGGAGGCGCTTATCTCTGGTGCTTATACTGAAGCGTTCGATCCGATCAGGGATTATAACGCGCTCTATGCCCTCGCAGTATGGTGCCGACGATTCTCGCCCCTTGTCAGTATTGATTATGAGCTTGCTGTTGCACACAAGCGAAATGAATTAAGAACTCTACCGTCTTTACACTATGGAATCACGATAGATCTGACCGGAACCGAGAAACTTCATGGCGATATCGATCTCTTGTGTCAGCGTATCGATGCTCTTTTTCAATACCGCGCTAGGATCTGCGCCGCTCCGACTATTGGAGGAGCGTGGGCGCTTTCACGATACGGACCTCATACGCCTTGTGTCGCGAGATCAATTCCGGCTCTAACCGAAGCGCTCACAAACCTTCCAATTCGTTCGTTACGGCTAGATCGGCTATGTGTTGAGCGTTTAGCTGATGTTGGAATGTATACTATCGGCGAATTACTTTCACTACCGCGACATACCTTAGGACAAAGGTTCGGGAAGCCCTTAGTATATAGATTGCATCAGGCGCTAGGCTCACTTGATGAGCGACTTAATCCAGTGGAAGAACGCGCGCGCTATGAAAGGCACAGAATATTTGAGCCACCTCTAACCAATCGTCGAGCTATCATTATCGCCATTGAAGCTCTTTTTCATGATCTCGTGCGTCATCTTCGTGCCGAGCAGATTTCAGCTGGCCTGTTCTCTCTTATTATTTGTGACACCACTTTTCAGAGCATCTGCAAAGAGTTTCCACTTTCCTCGGCAACGAATGACACAAAGCACCTTCTTTCTATTATCCAGCCAATTATAGACTCAATGCGATTTTGTGGTGAGGCTCGTGAGATTATACTACGCGCTCAGGATACCACACGCTCTATCAAGGAACAGAGGAGCTTTACTGCGCAGGACTTTGATGCGAGCGAAATCGCGCGCTCATACCGCGAACTTCTTAATACGTTTGGTATACGAATTGGAAAAGATCGTGTGTCGTTTGCGCGCCTTAATGATTCATACATCCCTGAACGCTCATTCTCATACGAATCAGCTATTGGAGCCTTACAGGAGGCTCATGATGTCGTCATGGAGTCTCCTGCTCCCTATACACCACGCGAAAGGCCTTCCACACTTTTCTCAACGCCAGAGCCGATCACTACGATCGCCATGCTACCTGATAAGCCCCCTTCCTGCATTCAGTGGCGAGACACGCGGCTCCCTATAATTTCAGGATATGGACCTGAACGAATCGCGCCTGAGTGGTGGAGGGGTGAATTACGGCAGGAACTATTCTCAACTCGTGATTACTTCATCATTCAAGATAATACCGGTCGTTGGCTGTGGGTTTTTCGAGATCAGCGTACTCATGAATGGTTTATTCATGGTTCGTGGACATAACGGTGAGATATGTCTACATTTCTTTCCTATTCCGAACTCCAGACAACCACAAACTTCTCTTTTCTTCGGGGAGCGAGCCATCCGCACGAGTATATTTGGAGAGCCGCCGAATTAGGCTATGAGGCAATTGGCATCACTGACCACAATACCTTGGCTGGTATCGTTCGAGCACACACCGCTGCTCGAGATGCAGGGATACGAGCTCTCATTGGATGCAGACTTGATATCGACTTTCAGGGGCATCATACAAGTCTCCTCTCCGAGCGTGGATCGGAATACGAGCGCACATCACTCCTCGTCTATCCAACTAATCGTGCATCATACGGCTCCTTGTGCACGCTTCTTACTAAAGGAAAGAGCTCTGTTTCAAAGAATGATTGGTTTCTCAGCCTTCATGATTTCCTGGAGGTTCAAGATCAATTTGTTACTATTCTTATCCCTCCATTTTTTCAAACGCGGCTACACTCAGCTGCCTCTGAAAACCACCAGGGAGCGCTCTTCTATGAGATGTGTAAGATTGTGCGTGATAATTCAACGGACAGGCTCCTTTTATCGATCGCTCTAACCCGCAACTACACCCCATCGAACAGGAGCTCATGCGCCATCGCTATCGATATTGCGCGCTCTCTCGATATATCGCTCGTAGCGACTAATGATGTTTACTACCATCTTCCTGAACGAAAGCCGCTCCAAGATGTCATAACGTGTATCCGTGAGGGCTGCACACTACCCCAAGCTGGCTTTCGACTCTTTCAAAACAGCGAGCGTCACCTCAAAACACGACAAGAAATGCACCGTCTATTTCGAGATCTTCCACAGGCTCTCTCTCGCACGAGCGAAATTGTTGCGATAGCCTCCTCTTTTTCACTCTCTTCCCTCACCTACACCTACCCTGAAGAAATCTGTCCACCACACACAACCCCCGCGCAGTACCTGGCTGAGCGTGTGAGCGCTGGCGCGCGGGAGCGCTATCCGGGTGGTGTTCCTGAGAAGGTGCTCAATGCGCTAGATGATGAACTGGCGCTCATTCGAGAGCTCGACTATGAAAAGTATTTTCTCACCTGCTACGACATAGTCGCATTCGCGCGCAGTCGCCGAATCCTCTGTCAAGGACGAGGCGCGGCTGCCAACTCCGCAGTATGTTACTGTCTTGGCATAACTGCTGTAGATCCCCAACAGATTGATCTCCTCTTTGCTCGCTTTATAAGCAAAGAGCGCCGCGAACCACCCGACATTGATATCGATTTTGAACACGAGCGGCGCGAAGAAGTTATTCAATACATTTACACACGTTATGGAAGGAATCGTGCCGCTTTAACAGCCGAGGTGGTCACGTACCAAGCTCGCAGTGCGGTGCGCGATGTTGGTAAGGTGTTCGGTCTCTCGGCTGCCATCATCGACACGCTCGCAAAGAGCGTTCATCGCTGGAGGGGTAGCGTTATTACAGCGGACTCATTACGGGAAATGGGGCTCAATCCCTTCGATACCACGATTCAAAATACCCTCATCCTTGCAAGTGAATTGGTTGGCTTCCCCCGCCATCTCTCGCAACACGTGGGCGGCTTTATCATCTCACACTCTCCTCTTCACGAAATCGTTCCCATTATTAACGCTGGTATGGAGTCTCGTACCATCATTGAGTGGGATAAGAATGATATTGAAGAGCTTGGAATGCTCAAGATAGACATACTTGCTCTTGGGATGTTGACCTGTATTCGCAAGGCTTTGGCCCTCATTGGAGCGCGACGGGGTGAGTCTTTTGAGTTACACCAGATTCCTCGCGAGGATCCCTGTGTATACGATATGCTGTGCGCCTCCGATAGTATCGGCGTATTTCAGGTCGAATCGCGCGCGCAAATGTCGATGCTACCAAGGCTACGACCACGGTGCTTTTACGATCTTGTTATAGAGGTCGCCATTGTCCGTCCCGGACCTATTCAAGGCAACATGGTGCACCCATTTCTACGACGACGAAATGGGCTTGAAAAGCCGTGGTATCCCGATGAGCGCGTGGAACAAATACTCGGAAAAACTATGGGAGTGCCGATTTTTCAGGAGCAGGCGATGAGGCTCGCTATCACATTAGCGAATTTTTCCCCAGGTGAAGCTGAAAAGTTGCGCAGAGCGATGGCAGCCTGGAAGGCGCACAAAGGAGTCATTGAGACCTTCAAGGAGAAGATAACTCAAGGGATGCTCGCCAATGGATACTCAGAGGAGTTTGCTGAAACCTGCCTCAATCAGATTAAGGGTTTTAGTGAGTACGGATTTCCTGAATCACACGCGGCATCGTTCGCTCTGCTCGTCTACGCTTCGGCGTGGATAAAACGACACTATCCAGCCGAATTCGCCTGCGCGCTTCTAAATAGCCAGCCGATGGGTTTCTATGCCCCTGCTCAGATCCTCAGAGACGCCCAGAGACATGGAGTCTCAGTGTGCCCAATAGATGTCAATACGAGCGCCTGGGACTGCTCGATAGAATATGAACGCAGCGATTCCAAACAACACCTGCGACTTGGCTTACGCCTCGTACGAACCATTCGACGCAGCCATGCTGAGGCGCTCCATAAGTCGGTCTTGGAGGACGGCCCATTCTCATCGATAAACGATATTCAGGGGCGGGACATTAAGGTTTCACACGCAACCCTTGCTACTCTCGCGCGCGCCGACGCTTTTACCTCTCTTGGCACAGCACGGAGACCCGCGCATTGGAACATTCACGCGCTTCCCCCTGAAACAGGGGCTCTTGATTCACTCTTATCAGAGCGTGATAGCGAAACACGTGTTTCGCTCCCCCCGATGTCATTACAACGCGATATGTTCTCAGACTACGCAATGACTGGAGTATCTCTTAAAGCTCATCCACTCCAATTCCTGCGAGCCGAGCTCTCACAGCGTCGAGTCTCTACCGCTGATTCACTCTCGGCGCGATATGGAATTCCAGTATCAACGCGAATATCTGCCGCTGGTATCGCAATCACACGCCAGCGGCCAGGAACAGCCAAGGGTGTTGTTTTTATAACGATAGAAGATGAGACAGGCTCCATTAACCTTATTATTAGGCCTAATCTCTTTGAAGCAAATCACCGTGTTATCATGATGAGTCACGTTCTCATTGCCCACGGAAAACTCGAGCGAGTTGGAGAGATCGTGTACATTGATGTTGAGAAAGTCGGGAGCCTTGATCACATGATCTTAAAAACAGCTCAAAGGGAGGACCGTGGGTCTTTGCCCCATTGAGGTGATGTATCTATACGCGTTTGGATCTCAGGCCGAGACTAGATGCAAATTACCTCGCTACACTTGAGAATTTGCAAGTGTCTCCATCCAATTGCTATCTCGAACTTTGCACTTTTGTGCTAGGTGTAGGCTTATCTAACAGGGTGGTGAAAAATGATTTCCTGTTGCGCATTTCGATAGTTTGCCTGCAACGTCGTTGGAGACGCCCAAAAAAATCCTAAACGTATCGCAGAGGATACGTCTGCGGTTTTTTCGTCATCTCCGCCTCGTTTCGTCAAAACTCTCAAAATGCTCACGACGCAACCCTTTTTCACCACCCTGCTAATTCGTCTTTAACGCGCTCACCAACCCCTCACACACTTTTTTTGCGTCACCAAAGATGAGGGAGCAATTGTCAAAATAAAAGAGATCGTTTTCAACTCCAGAGTACCCGGGATTCATTGACCGCTTAATGACGTAGACCATTTTGGACTTGTAGGCCTCAAGGATCGGCATGCCATAGAGAGGGCTCGACTTGTTATTGCGCGCAGCTGGGTTTACCACGTCATTTGCGCCTATAATCAGCACCGCGTCCGCTCTGGCGAACTCAGGGTTTACCTCCTCTAATTCGAGAACATTATCATACGGAATCTCCGACTCAGCTAGGAGCACATTCATATGTCCCGGCATCCGTCCCGCCACCGGATGAATCGCAAACTTCACCTCAACTCCTCGCTCATGCAAATGGTCGTAGAGCTCCTTTACCGCATGCTGCGCTTGGGCCACTGCCATTCCGTATCCGGGCACTACTATCAAGCTTGAGGCGTTCTCAAACATAAACGCCGCGTCTTCGGTGCTCGCAGCGCGATATGTCTTGTCGGTTCCACTTGAGGCACTCGTATCAACACTCGTTCCAAACCCGCCCAGAATGACGTTAATAAGCGAACGATTCATCGCCTTACACATGATATAGGAAAGAATAGCGCCGCTCGAACCGACTAAGGCTCCTGTGGCGATCAGGAGGTGGTTGTTGAGAGTGAATCCGGTCGCCGAGGCTGCCCATCCTGAGTAGGAGTTGAGCATCGAGACCACCACCGGCATGTCCGAGCCTCCAATCGGAAGTACAATAAGAAAACCCAAGAGCAACGACACACCAGTAACCAGAGCAAATATCTCTACGCTGTCATGCCGAACAAACATGACCGATCCCACGACAATCACACTTAGTAGGATGGCATTAAGGAGATGCTGCCCTCGGAAAACAAGTGGCGCCGATCCGAGCACGGCCTGGAGCTTTCCAAAGGCGACTAGCGATCCTGTAAAAGTGACAGCGCCTATTGCGCTTCCAAGGACAAGCTCGAATAGCAGTACTCCATTGAGAGCTCCCTCATGCGCGTGAATAAGATACGTCCCAGCTGCGACCAATACCGCCGCGAGCCCAACAAAGCTGTGAAGAGCCGCTACAAGTTGAGGCATCGCGGTCATTTTTATCAAACGCGCGAGCGGTATCCCGACTACAGCGCCGAGCATAAGCCCCAGTCCAATCATGTCTAGGTGACTTATTTCCGGATGAGCTACCGTTACAACGATCGCGAGCGCCATTCCTAGCATTGAAAATCGGTTGCCACGCAAAGCCGTCTTTGGATGACTCAGACCCTTCAGGCCTAGAATAAAGAATATAATCGCAGCCAAATACGTAAGGGATAGGATATCGGAGCTGAGGCGCATAGCGGACTTCCTTTACGATTTCTTTTTAAACATTGCCAAAATCCGATTTGTCACCACAAATCCTCCGAAGATATTAATCGCGGCCAGCGCAACAGCTGCTACCCCGATCGCTTGAATCCAGATCGAATCAGCAGTGTGTGCGGAGCCAGCCACCATCATTGCTCCAATCACCAGGATCGCACTAATTGCGTTCGTCACAGCCATGAGAGGCGTGTGCAATGCGGGCGTTACTCCCCAAATTACATGGTACCCAATAAAACACGAGAGCACGAACACATAGAGCGATATCATCGTCTCTGACATATGCTTATCGACCTTTTTTTCTAAATAGTCCCTGATGCACCACGAGCGCCGCCTCAATGATGTCATCATCAAGGTTAACCAAAAACTGAGTGCTTCCGCCCTCTTTGGGCGCAACAAAAAGATTCAGTAGCGAAACAACATTCCTGGCAAAAAAACTACTTGAATCGGCAGCCATCATCGATGGGTAGTTCGTATGGCCAATTATCTTGACGCCATTCACCTCCACAATCTGGTCAGCTTTACTCAATGGGCAATTGCCTCCACTTGGAGTCGCCATATCGACTATCACCGAGCCACATCGCATCGCAGCGACCACGTCTTCACTTATCAGGGTGGGCGCTCTTCGACCCGGAACGTTGGCAGTGCTTATGATGATATCACTCTTGGAGAGCTTATCATCGAGGCCGGATTGAAGCTTCCGTTTCGATTCCTCTGAGAGCTCCTTGGCATAACCACCTTGACCACTTCCTGATTCACCAATATCAATCTCGATGAATTTTGCTCCCAGAGATTGAATCTGCTCCTTTACCTCAGGCCGCACATCATACGCCTCCACAGTTGCTCCAAGCTTGCGAGCAGTCGCGATGGCTTGAAGCCCGGCGACACCTGCTCCTAGAACAGTGACTTTCGTCGCTTTGGCTGAGCCGGCCGATGTCATCATCATCGGGAAAAAACGACCGTAATGATTTGCAGCCTCCAAAACCGCACGATAACCCGCAATTCCAGCTTGAGAAGAGAGAACATCCATCGCCTGGGCGCGCGATGTGCGAGGAATCGCCTCAAGGGCAAGCGCGTCGATTTTACGTTGCGCGAAGTTTTCCAGGAGCGACTCGTTTCGAAACGGCTCGAGGAGCGATACCAGCATTGAGCCTTGACGAAGAGCTAAAGCCTCATCATCTTTCGGGGGCGCTACCTTGGTCACTATGTGAGATGACCACGCCTCCGATCGTTGAACTACCAAGGCTCCTGCTGCTTCGTAATCACGATCCGGAAATCCTGCAGCTACTCCCGCTCCACATTCAATTGCGACATCGAAGCCACATTTCAGTAAGCGCTTAACCGAATCCGGAGTTGCCGCTACCCGCGTTTCGCCTGAACCCGCCTCTCTTGGAACACCAACTGTAATCCCCATCTTCATAACCTTGGAAGTAGCCTGTGTGGTGATGTCACGGAGCATTGCATTCTGGTCCATATTTACTTGCTTTGCACCATCCACTATGAACCGTCGGCGATGTAACTAGCTAACTTTAGCTAAGCTCGCCTCGAACAGTGTAAATATGCTAAAACAACGTTTTTAGTGTTGGTAGTTTATGTGTGTTCACACACACATAAACAGGCTTGAAATCAGCTGAATTCAGCAGTTTTTAGCAGCTCCAGCGAACACTCACAATCCTCTACGAGCGTGTTGGGCTAAGCCTCTCCAGCTTAATCTCTCTATTGCCAGAGGGAAGCACTTTAAAGATCTCGACGCTGTTCTCCCCCTCCTTAAAAGCCTTGTCTAGTACAAAAAAGACAAAGTTGCCGGCGTGCACAGTTGAGGGAATAAGCCGTGCAAAGCTCTGAAGTACTCCGTTAATCGCAACCGCTACTTCCTCTCCCGCGTGCAAGTCTGATCCGATCACCACTCCCTGAAGATTACATGGACACACTCCGCTCCGTGGATCATAACGAAGCACCCCATCAACCCGTTTCGGATCGGGTTTGCCGCTCCGGGTATGGAAGACAAATGAGGATCTAGATTCCTTGATAGCAAAGTCACTCACCGAACGACCTAGAAGATTGCTGTGTGGCCCTAGATAGTATGGGTTGTACGAACTAGGAGAGGAGTATCCTTCGATTGTATACTTCCAATCGATTGTTAGGCGCTTTCTATCTACCATAGGAGAAAACGAAATCAGCTGCCCCTCGAGAGCATGCTTTTTTCGCTCTGATTCCTCCTCGGCATTTTTCTTCGGAATTAGTCCCACAAGCAATAGCTGCTCCGAGCGATCTTTCTCTGCCTCCGTAAATAGTGGATTAAAGAGCGCTTTACCATCGAAGTCGATGTTGTAATCCAATCCCAGGAGAGCGAGGATAGTCGGCACTATATCAACTGTCTGTGCGAGCTTGTCACTGACTCCCCCCGGTTCACCAGCGGGACGTTTGATAAATAAAGGAATGTTCATAACATCGTCGTAGAAGGCCTCGTGGCTAATGTCTCCTCGACGGTGTGTCCCAGGTTGGAACGATATGCCATGGTCAGCTACTGCTACTAAAACTGCCCGGTCGTATATACCAAGCTCTTTGAGTCGATCGATAAAATCGCCTACAAGTCGATCGGTCGCCCCTAACTGCATCAAAAACTGTTGATACGACACCTGCCTTCGAGCCTGATCTTCAACCCAGCGGTCACGTACATATCCGTCTATTAAGCCCGGCGCGTACATCCGCCCTGAGGGAACAAATTGATGTGGCATGTGTGGGAGAATAATATGAGCGAAGATGAATGGGGGCCGATCTGCAGGGATCTTAAGCCGCCGTATGAATCGCCGGAAACTCTCTATTCTATCACCTCGACTAAACCCTGGCGCATCCCAATCAGCGGCGTTTTCTGACCAAAAGTCTCCCCACTTACCATCAATATTTGGGACGCCGAGATCAAGATCCTCTGGCACTATGTAATTCAAATACACAGCACCAAGGTCTAAGAGCATAAGCCTCATGCGACCGCGCCAACTAGTACGACGATTTTTTTTGCCGCACAGATCGTCGGAGCACAAGCGGGTAAAAGGCTCATATGCGGTAATGGCATGGCTTCTTCCTAGTATAGTAAAGAGGTTCGTCGGGTAGCTCTCAGCTGTTGGAAGCTGTTTCAGAGAGCGCGGCATCCGCCCAGAGAGGATTGCCGGCAGCGCGATCGGGGTAAACTGATTGACTGCCGCGGCGTTACGAAACCAGGTTGAGTCCTTGGCGAGCGCGGCGAAATTCGGGAATCGTTGGGCGTCGATCTGAAGCTCCTTGTTAAGCAGTCCATTCAGTGGAAACTCGTCAAATACAAGAACTACAACAGGGGTAGCGCTGCTCTTCGTATAACTACTCTCTCGTTGCTCTTGATGTGGCGAAACAAGGGTCTGAATTCCATCACTAAGAAAAAAATTGCCTGCTGATACAACTGATAGCAAGGAAAGAAACGCAACCCACTTTGAGGCGGTCGAAAAAAGAGCCACCCCCAAAGCCACTCCAATTCCAACGGGAATAGACAGCGCAATAGGCGCCCACCCGCTCAAGCCCAAGGAGCCTATGAGTGGGACCATAACCAGAGAGACTAATATAGCCACACAGGCGTAATGCACACATCGAGAAAATCCCGCTCCCACCACCCGCGCGCAGCTCTCGAGAACGAGAAGAAAAAGAGGCGGAACAATAAGAAGGATGGCAACCAGACTAACGATATCACCCGGTAAAGCGCGTCTGTTTACGAAAAACTCCGGGCCATCGTGAAGAATATTTAGCAGAGGAGAGCTCGCTGCAAGGCCGGTAAGAGCAAAAAGCTGTAGAGCGCGTTCGATCAGACTTGATCGTTTCGTAGAGTTAGTCACTGAATCTTACGCCGCTCTCATTAAGTATATAGTGCGACTTGACTCCGGAACCGGAATGGATCGCTCAATTTTAAAATACCTCGAAAAAGCACGCTCAAATCCCTCCTGTGTGTAATCCGGAAATATATCTTTCCGTGACGCGAGAAGTTTCTGAACTTGGGAGTCGGCTTTTGGAACGAACTCAATAATGAGAGACCTTCCACAGGCAGCGAAGAATGTGGCTAGCTTTTCAAGCGGTACGTTATTTGAGATTGCCAGATGATGGATCAATGCCAGAGCTAACGCGAGGTCCGCTGGTCCTCGATCTAGGAGAGAATCACGCTCCGAGTGAGCCCAGCCAAGGGCTGGTGAGGGATTTGTCAGATCAACGATCAGCGGAAGGATTCGTTCATTTTTATCCTTTCGACATGCAAGGTAGTGTTTCTCAACGGCGCTCGGATCAACATCACAAGCAATTGTGTACGCACCATGAGCAACAGCCCTACGACTAAAGAGCCCCGTGTTAGCTCCGAGATCCCATGCCAGATGCGGGCGTACTATCTTAACAAGTTCATCTACAATTTTCTCTTTCTCTGATAATGCGCGAGTCGAGTAGTTAGTATCCTCGTAGTAATCCGCCCACTCTGTTCCACCGGCATTCCACCGCAAGCTCCGAACAGAGCCTCGGAGGCTATCAAGAATTCCGAGGAGCGCGGTCTTGCTAACGGGACGAGCTGGTCTGGTTTTGCCAAGACCAGCCGCATTTGCGTACCTGCGCTGAGACCGTGCGTGGAGATGGATATGGATCAGGTGGGAGAATTTAAACCACGACCGTCGGGGCAAAATAGCGCTCGCCAAGGATAGTGGAGTTCCATTAATAAAAGGAACTCCAAGCACCCTTAAATTCACATCTCGCTCAGCCATCAAGGCTAGTGGAGCCAAAAAATGTTGACAAAACTGCTGGTAGGCTGCCCAAGGGGTTCCCTCGACGTAACGCTCAAAAGAGAGCGTATCGATGAAGATGGGTCGTGAGCCTAGAAATTGAACATTAAAGGCGCTCGCATCCTTAAGGGTCAAGCCGTGACGCAGAGCCTCAAGTTGCACATCGAGTGTTAGCAGGGCGGCATCCCGAAGCTGCGAGAAGCACCATTCGTATGGATATGAAATGAAGGGGATGGGTTCGGGCTTGATGACACGATATGCGCTTGAGGTGGCCAATTGCACGGCTACCTCTTGGTGAGGAATGAGGGTGCCTTTCTTACACAAAGACTCGTACAGACCTGAGGACATCAAGGCATCATATTCGTCACGATATCCTTGATTAACTTGACGATACAACACGCCATCGGCGTGAAATAGAAAACCGCTCGGATCTCGAAACGATCCGCTTACCACTTCAGCTTCAAGCATCGGATCCGCCACCCTTCTTTCCGAATAAACCGGCTACAAACGAGGTCACGGACTGCGCGTATCTCTTGAGCGTAAAGATCGCCCCTAGGATGCCAGCAACAACAACTTGCAGCACTACGCTCCCCGTGCCTGGATCCAGATATGCATGCGCACTAACCGGGGTGGTCACGATAATGAGCCCGATCACAAAGATAGTCAGGGTGCTAATCGGAGCTGATCGGTTCAAATTCACGTTACAATCGGATGTAGTGTTAGTTTTTTATTAAGGCATAAGACACCCCTGGGTCTTATCACCCTAAGCCAGTTTAGTAAAGCCAGCTAAACAGCGTCACACGACCCAGAAAGAGGCCTAGATTACTGATACTAATGGCTTTTTGCTGAAGCACTCGGGCCCTATTCGTAAGCGTAGTGAACCTCTTAGCGAGAAACTTCTACCTCACTGCCAGATCGTGGACTAGCATGGGGAGAGCATCAAAGACGTGCACCTCTGGTAGGGACCTCATGACAACAAAGATTCTTATACTGCTTGGACCAAATTTGAACCTGCTGGGCATCCGCTCGCCTGAGACATACGGCTCGCTCTCAATGGCCCAGATCCACGGCGAAGTTCAACAGCGAGCAGAGAAACTTGGAGTTGCCGTCGACCTCAAGCAATCTAACGAGGAGGGAGAGCTCATTGACTGTCTTCAAGAGGCCTCTCAGTCCTACTCGGGAGTTGCGTTTAATCCTGGCGCCTACTCTCACTACAGTTACGCCCTTCACGACGCTATTAAAGACACGCAGTGCCCTGTGGTTGAGGTGCATTTTTCGAACATTCATGCCCGCGAGGAATTTAGACACAGATCCGTTACTGCAACAGCATGTAGGGGAGTTATCGCCGGCTTTGGTTGGTATGGATTGGTGCTAGCGATAGAGGCGATCCTCGCTTCATCGTCGACGCGTTCGTAGTGCATACGCTTTACATCGTGGCTGGACATCTTATTTCCCCCTCCCCTGATCCTCTGTTAGCAACATTTGCTAATTGTACTGGCCTAATCATAGGCGAAGATCGCGGTGAAAATCTTTCTAAGCTTCTTACTGCCTTCGCGCGCATCCCCTACGAAAACCTCACTAAAATCATCTCAACACATGAGCACAGATCTAGAGTAGTTAAGCACACTCCAGAACAGGTTATTTCCGGCTTCATAACCGAGGGAACCGGTGGCACCTGCTTCCCTCTTACTTTAACTCTCCAGAGACTCGTCCAAGCTCTTGGATATGAGTGCTTCCCGATCTTAGCGGACCGTCGATATGGTGTGGACACCCACTGTGCTCTCATCTGTCGATGCACACCGGAGACCTGGCACCTGATTGATCCAGGTTACTTGATAACAGCACCCTGTCCGGTCTCGCATCACGGCACCACGCGTCATAATCTACCCCTTACAACAATTGAACTTCGACCCGTTCCTGAAACTCGCCTCGTTAGCCTCTATACCAGAATCGGTTCAGATCCAAAGGCTGCCGATCTCAAATATCGCCTCACATACAAGGTCATCCCTGTTGATGACGAGACATTTCACGCAGCATGGGATCGGTCTTTTGACTGGGAGATGATGACCTACCCCATCGTATCGATACTCAAAGGTAATACGCAGGTGTACCTACAAAAGAGCAATCTAATTATTCGTTCACCAAACAACTCTCAAAGGACCCCCCTGTCAGATGCAAAGATCATCTCTGAGCTAAGTCGCCACACTTCAATATCGGCCACTGTTATACAGCGAGCGCTGGAGTGCCTGCGCTGACTCTTCGAGGGTATAACGCAGAGCAACCTTTACCTCCACCAGGGCACCGATGCTATAGTCCGTTCATGGTTCCTAACGTCAAACTTTTCATAGCTGTTCTGTCAGCTCCGAGCGTCTCCCCAGAATACGTGGGTCAGCTCACCTCAGAGGTATTCGGCTCAGTTGAGTACTGTGGCGCCGTAATACCATTTGATGTCACTAGCTACTACGAGGAGGAGATGGGGACCGGACTACTCCGTTACATTCTCGGTTTCACGGGCCCGCACCAAGCAGATATCCTTGTGGGCGCGAAGCTCGCCTGCATTGAGCTTGAGAGGGGTTCAAGCGTAGACGCCAAACGAACTATTAACCTAGACGTGGGATATCTCGATCACAATAAGATAGTGTTAGCCAGCACTAAGGAAGCCGGTCAGAAGATATACCTCGACTCAGGGATATACGCGGATTTCGTGGCTCGCTACGCCCGGGGCACGTACAATCCCTTTGATTGGAGCTTTCCTGACTTCAAAGACGGTCGCTACAATCCTGATTTTATAGCTCTTCGAGCTTCACTCTTAAACCAAGCAGGACGTACACATGACTAATATGCTCGGATTAATCTCGGACACCCATGAAGACACTCGCATGATCCGTAAAGCTGCTCGTATCTTCAGGGACCGACCGACGGCTCTCATTGTTCACTGTGGGGATATCATATCGCCACCCGTGCTTGAGCTCTTCGCCGGTCTGCCGATGCGGTTCGTATATGGTAACAATGATGGCGAACGAGCAGGGCTGAAGAAGAAATGCGCCGAGCTCGGATTTATGGGAATAGAGGATATAGCGACATTTGAACTAGCTGGTAAAAGCTTCTTTGTAAACCACGGAACAAGAAGCTCCATAATTGACGAAGCTGTCGGGTCGCAGCGCTTCGACTATGTCCTTCATGGTCACACTCACATGCAGAGAGATGAACTTCAGGGTCGAACGCGAATTATTAATCCAGGAGCCCTATTCTCGGCTGACGTCTACTCGATTGCTTTTCTCACGCCGGAAACTGGAGCAGTAGAGTTTGTCGAGATCCCAGAATAGCTCAACTCTTACCCGGAACCGGGATATTATTTCTTCTGCTCCACTTGAACAGGCTTTAAGCGATCGCGGAACGGATCATCTGTAAAAACTCCGCCGATCATTATGGCCAAGAGCACAAATGGGATCACAATATACGTCCACAATATCCTGTTCTCGTACTTCCCGTGCATAAACACCAGCACAACAAGTGTTGCCTTGATCGACGCGACCACGAGTGCGCCTACAATATTCCACTTGCCGAGGTCGACCTGCGCAACTGCCACCGTAGCAACCGTGAGAATCAGAAGCGCTACTAAGACCTTAAAGAAGGTTGAGACTGGAACCACATGCCCTTGCTCTCCGTGGTGAGCGTCTTCGTGTGAATGTGCCATAGTATCTGACTCCGAAACCCTAAACTACAAACTATCCCACTAGGTATAAAAGCGGAAAGAGGTAGATCCATATCAGATCAACCAAGTGCCAGTACAACGCGCTTAACTCGACCGGAGTGTAATACTTAGCGGAGTAACGATTACGCAGAGCTGGTTTAATCCCATATATAAACATCACCACCATACCGATGATTACGTGAAGGGCGTGAAGACCAGTCATGCAGTAGTAGAGGCCTAAGAAATTTTTGAACTCATAAAAGTTCTCGGTAGCCCCGAACGGAAACATGCCGTGATGATATTTGCCGGTATACTCAATACTCTTTATCACCAAGAACCCGGCTCCGCACACAAAGCTATAACCAAAGTTGCGCACTACTCCTGGGTTATCCCCCTGCTGAGCCTTCGTTACAGCAACTGCTGCCCAGTAACTCGAGCACAAAAGAATGATAGTATTGAGACCTCCCCACCATACGTTCAAGTGATGACTGCCCTCGTGAAACTCCTCGAGATGGTAGTAGCGCATGATCGCAAAGCTACAGAACAACACTGCAAAGAGCAGGACCTCTGTAGCTAGAAATAGCCACATCCCTAGCTTCGCGGCGCCGTAGGCCGTTTGGCTGTCCATGTGGTGAATGTGCGGGGGCTCACCGGGAGCTACGTTGTGGTCCAGGGTTGCTGCGTTTGAGCTCATAACGTCCTTGTGTCTTACTAAAATCCCTTTTTCCTCTCGATCCTCGTTAGGCGTGCGCGTGAGTCCCGTAGTTGTAGGGCTCCTCGTTCACTATGGGAGTGGTCTCAAAGTTCTCATGGATCGGCGGAGACGCCGTCTGCCATTCCAGGCTCTTTGAATTATACGGATTGCGGGGGGCCTTAACCTTGCCAAACAAGGCTGTCCCCAGGAGGTTTAGAAGGGAGAAGATGTAGCCAAAACCATTCAAGAACGCTCCAACCGTGGAGAGAGTGTGAAGCGTTTGATACTGAGGTGGATAGTCGTAGTAACGACGCGGCATACCGTCCATTCCTAAAATAAACTGGGGAATAAAGGTAAGATTGAATCCAAGGAAGAGCATGGCAAAAGCGATGCGCGCCACACGCTCGTTGTACATCTTTCCTGACATTTTTGGGAACCAGAAGTGTAAGGCGGCGATCAATCCGATTACCGCACCTCCCTGGATCGTGTAGTGAAAGTGGGCCACTACGAAGTACGTATCGTGATAGTACACGTCAACTCCGAGCATGGCGAGGTAGATGCCAGTAGTGCCGGCGACCATGAACAGGAAAACGAACGCCATCGCGTAGAGCATGGGGGTCTTGAAGGAAATCGATCCCTTGTACATCGTACTCACCCAGTTAAACACCTTAATCGCTGTTGGCACCGCCACCAAGAAGGTAACGATAGAGAAGAACTTGGCTGAGAAGTCCGAGATACCGGCGACAAACATGTGGTGCGCCCACACGATAAAGCCCACAGCGGCGATCGCCATTGAGGACAACACGACCATCTTGTAACCGAAGAGGGGCTTCCTTGAAAACACAGGGATGATCTCACCCACGACACCAAAAGCCGGAAGAACCATGATGTAAACCACTGGGTGTGAATAGAACCAGAAGAGATGCTCCATTAAGACTGGGTCTCCTCCCTTTGAAGGATCAAAGATGCCGGCCCCGAACATACGCTCAGCAATCACCAAGAGCAGAGTCATACCTACGACAGGAGTCGCTACAGTTTGGATCACAGCTGTCGCATATGAAGCCCAAATGAACACGGGTAGCCGCATCCACGTCATTCCTGGTGCTCGCAGCTGATGGATCGTGACGATAAAATTTAGTCCCGTAAGGATCGATGAGAATCCCAAGATGAACGCGGCGAATACCATCAAGCTAACAGACGTGTCGGTAGTCGTACTGTATGGGGCGTAAAACGTCCATCCAGTGTCGACTGGATTGAGCATAGCCACTGCTCCACACGCCGCTCCTAGAACATAAAGGTAGAAGCTAAAGAGATTGAGCCTCGGGAATGCCACATCTTTTGCTCCAATCATGAGAGGGATGAGGAAGTTTCCAAGGGTGGCAGGGATTCCAGGGACCACGAAGAGAAATATCATGAACACGCCGTGCATAGTGAACAGCACGTTGTAGGTGTGAGGATCTTTGACGATTCCAGGAATCGTGGGACCAGCAGTTGAGAGCTCCAATCGCATCAAGAGTGCAGCGATTCCACCGGCTACGAAAAAGATCATGATAGCGAAGAGATACAAGAAGCAGATGCGCTTATGATCGGTGGATGAGAGCCATGACCAGAGGCCTGTCTTCCAATTGAGGTAATTCACCTCTTCGTTAGCGTGTGCTGCGTGAGTGTGAGCTGACATACCCTTAACCTCTCTCTATTACTGCAAAGTCTTTAAGTATTCGATGATATCGTTAAGATTCTCATCGGTGAGTTTCCCCTCGTACATGGCTGGCATCGCGGGGCCGTATCCGGCAACGATCTTAGCTGCAGGCTTCCAAACGGATTCCTTGATGTATGCGGCGTCGACCTGAACCTCGGAGCCATCGGAGAGCTTCTCTTTTCGACCCCAGAGCCCCTTGAACGAAGGCCCAACGACCTTGCTTCCATCGAGGCTGTGACATGTTAAACACATATTACTCGAATCAGCGACAAGTGCCTTACCGCGCTCCGCTGGAGTCATGCTGGCCAGAGCTGCATCAGCCTTCTTCGGTGGCGCGGCGGGAGCAACCTCAATTTTTTGAGACCCATCAATCGTCTTAATGAATTCGATAATTCCTGTAAGGTCATCATCAGAGAGTTGCCCCTGATAACTTGGCATTCCCATCGCCGGATAGCCGGCCACAGTCTTAGCTTGGGGATTCAATATCGACTCCCGGATGTAATTCTCATCCGCGGTATATTTGTCGCCACTGGCTAACTGCCCCTGCTTGCCAAATAACTTTAACCACGAAGGACCAACTCGAGGCGAACCATCGAGGCTATGGCAGGTAACGCACTGCTTAGCGACGTACAGCTCTTTACCGCGATCGCTTGGCTTCATCGCAGCAAGCTTCCTCTCTTCGCTATCATCTGCCAGCCAACGCTCGAACTCGGCCTTTGGTAGAACCTTAAGGCGAGCGAGCATCTTTGAGTGCTCATTTCCACAATACTCGGTGCAGAACACTTGAAAATCGCCGGTCTTGATCGGACGGAACCACTCATGGGTGTAGCGACCAGGTATCACGTCCATCTTAGTCCTCATCACTGGAACGAAAAAGGAGTGGAGTACATCTTTCGATGTCATGATGAGTTTCACCGGCTCGCCCACTGGCACAACGAGCTCGCTCGTTGTGCGCTTACCGTTCTTGTACTGAAAATCCCAGGCCCATTTCCGGCCGGTTACATTCACCTCCATCGCGCCAGGGGGAGGGGTGCGGAGATCGACAAACGAGTCATAGCCTAACCAAGCGACCCATATGCACACCAAGGTTGGGAATACGGTCCAAATAACCTCCAAGGCGTTGTTTCCCTCGATCGCTGGCGTCTCATGATCGACCCCATCTCTCTGTCGATACTTGACTGCGAAGTACAGCATGGCACCAACGATCGCCACCGTGCATACGACTGAGATAATGGTAACTATGTCGTTGGCGTAATCAACCTTGTACGCGAAATCCGAACCCTGCTCGCCTAACAATCCCAACATAACTGTCTCTAACCCGCTATACTTTCTAACGCACGCTCGCCGCTTAATGTCGAGCTATTCAAGGCCCGCCTCTTTCTCGCAAAGAAAAAGTATACAAGCCCCAGACCAACAAGAGTCAAAACTCCGCCAATCCTCAAAAGACTAACAACCGCCCAGGTGTATTTTCCTTGGAGAGGGTCGAACCTGAAACAATAGAGCAGTAGGTGATCGACCGCTGTCCCTATCACTCCCTTCGAGGCTTCGACGAGGGACAACCGGACATCCCAGGGGGCGAACATAATTCCGGTGAAATACTGCGAGATCTCCCCGGTCGGCGTCAATATCATAAGAGCTGCAGAGTGCGCGAAATCTCTCCCGTCTTTCACAAATTTAAACCCTAGCGCGCTCATGAGAGCGGTCGTCTGCGATGGCCCTCCAACGAGGTACTGAATAGATCCAGCGCCATGACGGGCCGAGCCAACCAGCCTTTGATCGAACTTACTCTTAATCTTGGCTGCATCCTGTGGCGATTCGGATGGATCGAAGCCTACAACGAGCACTGAGTAATCTTTAGCAAGCTCTAAGGGCAGCTCGTTGAATAAATTGTAAGCCCCATCCAGCAACAACCCACACAACCGAGGACACTTGTAGTACACCGGAGCTATGACCAACGGTTTTCCTGGAACGGCGAAATCCCCTAGCGCCCGCCGCTCGCCATTAACGTTCGTAAATTCTTGAGATAAATCAACTTTTGTCCCGAGCTGGGTGAATATACCCACCTCTGTGTCGAGCATCTGCTCGGGCCTCTCAAGACCAGAGGAGAGCATGGGCCGCAAAAAAACAAGGAGCACCAATGCGGTTGCAACGCGCCTAAAGCGGTTCAAAGTAACACTTTTTGAGAGCTCCTCTATTAGCATAATTAACCCCAGAGCATCGCAAGCCCTGGCAAAAAATAAAATAGCACCGAGTGAGACGTTATCAATAAAGCTGAGCAGATGCTAATGTAGGCAAAGCAACGTTTGACATACATAACAAAAACTAGTACCGTTGTCGGAGTGGTTGGATAAAGTACACCTTTATTCAAAAGATCCGGAGAATTACATATGGAGATCTGGAAAAAATTCGAGGAAAACAACATCACTCACAGCGCTGCACACCATCTGCTGGCGATCCTAGAGCTCCGAGAAAAGCGCGGGTATGCCCGTGTCACCGATGTAGCCAAAGAGCTTAGCATCACCACCGGCAGCGCCTCGATCAACTTAAAGTCACTCAAAGCAAAATCTTTGATCCTGGAGGATGAGAATAAATTCCTCTTTCTATCCCCGGAGGGTGAAGCGATTGCGCGCGCGGTCCACCTTCGCAAGAACATACTCAATGACTTTCTCGTTCACATTCTTAAAGTCAGCCCGGAGCAGGCTGAAATCGACTCATGCAAGACTGAGCACCTGATCAGCGCGGAAACTGCTAAGAAGCTGCAGGAGTTTACCGAGCGCTATCAACTCGAGAACAAGAGCAAAGCTGCTTAATGGCGTAACGCCCTCCTGATCGATCTCAGTTGCTCTTTTCGCGCCAGAGCAGTATGAGTCCTCTCATGAAAGCAACTCTCAAAGAAGCCCTCAAAGCCGCCATGAAAAGTCAGGATCGTCTCCGCATGGAAACGATCCGTTCTGTTTTAAGCGAAATTCAATACGAAGAGATGAACAAATCTGTTGACGAGCTTGCAGCGGGAGACATCGTACTCGTCTTGCAAAGAGAGCTCAAAAAACGCCACGAGGCGATCGGGTTTGAGGAGCAAGCTAACAGACCTGAGGCCAAAGCGAAGCTTCAGAGTGAGATAGCGATTATTGAAACCTTTGTGCCCAAACAGCTTGACGCTACCGAAATAGAGAAAATTCTGACCGATTTCAAGCAAGTTACTCCGGGTGCGGCTCTCAACGCAGCCATGAAGTTTCTCAAGGAAAAATACGCCGGTCAGTATGACGGAAAGAGCGCGAGCGAGATCGCGAAGCGAATCTTGGGCTAACCGGTGGCTCCAACGACGTTCTCTTGGAAAAGCACTCTGCCATTTCCTGTACGAGATGTTTTCGCGTGGCACACCAGGCCCGGAGCATTTGATCGTCTGAATCCCCCGTGGAGACCGGTCACGATAATACAGGCGCCCTCTTCTTTGGAGTCCGGCTCCCAAGTTTCGATTCGTCTTCCGATCATCGGACCACTCAGCCTGCGATGGGATCTCACACATACCGGATACGTGGATGGGGTCGAGTTCTGTGATGAACAGGTACGCGGTCCCTTTCATTCGTGGAAACATCGACACCGATTCGTAGAGGTAAGCCCACGCTCGACTGATATGATCGATGAGATTTCATATAAACTCCCATGGTATGCTCGGCCACTCGCGCATTTATGCGCGCAGGAACTAGCACGCCTCTTCGCCTTTCGCCACGCTCAGCTCGCCTCTGACATTGAACTTCATAATCGCTGGGCGGCGGCTCCACGCAAAAAAATTATTATCGCTGGATCCTCTGGTTTTATCGGCTCAGCTCTGACCTCATTCTTGTCGACGGCTGGGCATTCAGTTATTCAACTGATTCGTCGGAAGCCTGAAACAACCGATGAGCGCTATTGGGATCCAGAACGCGGAATTCTCGACCCGAGCATATTCAACGAAGTAGATGTCGTCATAAATCTCGCGGGAGAACCGCTGCTGGGAAGATGGTCGAACAAAAAAAAGCAATCTATTAAAGAGAGTCGTGTGAAATCGGCGGCTCTGATCGCACGAACAATCGCGTCCCTACAAAAACCACCTGAGGTAGCGATCATGTCATCCGCTATAGGCATTTACGGAGACACTCACAACACGCATGCTGACGAGAGTAGTCGCTCAGGCTCAGGCTTTCTCGCCGACGTATGCGCCGCATGGGAGAACGCATCTCAACCGATCGCTCATTCCTCCTGTCGCCTTGTCAATCTCCGAATCGGGACAGTGCTCAACGCGCGTGGCGGCGCTCTCAAGCAGATGCTTCTGTCTTTTAGAATGGGGCTAGGGGGGCCGCTCGGACTGGGCTCTCAGTACATGAGCTGGATAGGAATGAGCGATCTCTTGGGAATGATCGAACATATTATATACAGCCCAGCTATCAGCGGACCATTTAACGCTGTAGCTCCGTTAGCATGCACTAATCGACAATTTGCTGAGGCTCTTGGCCATGTTCTTCGTAGACCTACGATCCTCAGAGTGCCAGGGGCAACTCTCAGATTGGTCTTCGGTGAGTTAGCTGACTCGATGCTTCTCTGCAGTTCACGAGTTTTAGCAAACAAATCTTTAAGCAGTGGATACTCCTACCTGCGCCCGGACCTCCAATCAACGATCGCTTTCGAATGCGGCGTATCAGCCTCTACATGACTCCGATCATATCTTAGCACGTCGATAGCCGACAGGATGCGCCATGACCGTATAGCCCCAAGATTGAGGCGGAAGTCTCTCGGGCGCACGTGTGGATTTATTCGAGCATGCTTAGTTCAACTCCCGACTATGAGATGAGGGGCCCCCTTCCATACCCTCACTCCGCTATGAGCACGGTCTCGATATCTGTGCTCTCCGGGGCGCTCCTTGCTCTGGGCCTCCATTACGTCTTTGGGCAAGCTCCCCTGTGGGTTCCTGCTGTTGTTATTAGCATCGCTCTGCTCGCTCTCTGCATACATCGACTGATACAGAAAAGAGCGAACGCCGAGCACACCGTCGGCAATCCCGACTCGCACTCAATACTGCAAACTTTTTGCGATCGGGTTCCAACGATGCTCGGAATTCTTGAGCTTCACGATTCGGATATGCTTCACATCTATGACAATCCTGCAGCGTGCCGTTTTTTTGGCGTGCTTCCGGGTGATACGAGGGGCAAAACCAACTCCGAGCTTCAATTTCCGT
>Ga0214923_10002554_pt1 | contig 24009 bp, 18 predicted proteins | sample LL1510_MetaG_FD_177993 | JGI IMG/M metagenome (GOLD analysis project Ga0214923, IMG submission 177993) | Freshwater microbial communities from Lake Lanier, Atlanta, Georgia, United States - LL-1510 | ecosystem: Environmental > Aquatic > Freshwater > Lake | place: USA: Georgia | collected...
TAGTGAATCTATTTATTAGTTTAGTTTTCCATAGGATTTGGTCAATTTGAGGAAACTTCCGCTTTTACTTCCCGTAGCGACGTTACTGTGGAGTTGCGCCCTCGAGCCGACTGAAAGGGATCTCCGGCAAGCAGTTAGCGCTGCAATTCAAGATGAAGTCTCTTCAGCTATCAAAACAAAGTTTCTTGGTTTCGAGTTGATGACAGCGGTCGGATTCGAGGGGATTGATGTGATTTCCGTGGAAAAGATTAGTTGCGAACCAGCGGGTAAGAATGCTTTTAACTGTGAAGTGGCGGTTGCGATAGCTGTTCGCGTAAAAGAGAAGAGTCTAGCCTCAATGTTTGGGACGGACGGTCGCTCAAAGGGCGTACATCGCTTTCGGTTCGTCAAGACTGGCGCCGGTTGGATCTTAGCGAGCTAGGGTTTCTGAGTCACGAATCCATCGATTGACCGTCTAGGAGAAATGAATGGATAGGGAGAAATCAAAGTTGGGCAGCGAGAAACTCGCAAGAGGCTTGTACGACCAACAGTTGAGGATTTCAAAGAATATCCTAGCCTCTCTCTTCTTTGCCCTATGCCTTCTCTCTACACTTTGCCTAATCTACGCTAATCGGGAAGGGGAGGGTTTTGGCGATCTAACCTCGTCGATCTATCTTGCGATAAGTCTTCTTTTTGGCGAACGCGTCGTCGAAGAAACTACAGGCCCGTTAATGTTAGAGCTTGTCCGAGTGATTGCCCCACTGTTCACGCTAGTAATCGGCATGTACGCATTTTTGCCTCCGATGAGGGCTAAAATTTCGTTATTATTATTGAAGTATATTGATAAAGACTCCGATGTCATATTAATTATCGGGATTGGTGGAAAAGGTATAGAGGTACTCAAGGGGGAATTGTTATCAGATGGAATGAAAAATGATCACGATAAAAATGGTGAATTTTCTGAACGCTATTTGATTCTCGAAAAAGATCATCTCAGCCCAAATCTGCCGATTGCAACAGGGCTAGGAGCCACCGTATGGGTTGGGGATGCCGAAAATCTCAGTGACCTTGCAACAGTGTTGGTACGAGCCCCGAAGACCATTTGGATCATGACCGGCGATGCCGATATTAATGTACGGATTCTTTCAAAAATTAGATCATTAGTCAAAGATGTACAAAATGATTCTCTACTTGATGGTACGTGTATAAAAGTTCATGTCCCAACCTTCTGTAGTGTGCGGTTAGCTCAAAATTTAGCGATCTTAAATCCTGCAAACGTGTTCGTTGGAGGACCCAAGGCTCGGCCGAGCTACGAAGTTACCTTGTTCAATCAGGAAGAAATATTCGCGCAGTGGCTCGCTAAGCGCTCGTTCATCCATGATGACGCAGTTGCAGAAACTAATCCTAGATTTTTGATTGTGGGTATGGGAGGGATTGGCTGTGCGCTACTTCGCGAATTGCTTATGCTTGCGCACTATCCCGACCGCTGTTTATCGGAAGGTCCGGAATTTGTACTGATTGACGGTTCAGAATTCATTGAAAACTCAATAGTCGACGAGGTTCCGATTGTTCGCACAACCCTAGTAGCGGGAAACCTTTGGAAGGCTGAACCTGAGTCGATTTCTTCCGGGTCGATTTTTAAGGTTTGGTTGCACAAGGTTGACGCAACAAAGGTTACTTTTGAAGACTATGCTTCTAAAATTCGGGGCCTAAAACAATTCACCCATGTTTACGTGTGCCTCGGGTCGGAACTCCTAAATCTTTCAGTGGCACAAAAGATTAGCGCGTGGGAGTCACTAATTGGTTCAATCCAAAGTCCGGAGTTGCCCAAAACTAATGCAAAGCTTTTTCCTGTCGTCTATTCGGATTACCCGAAAAATTGGGCATTTGGGATCGATGGGCAGGATGTTGATCCTGTCGAGATATTTCAGATCTACAAGAGTGAATCTTTAAGGTGGTTTGAGCATCTACGCACAATGGCAACAAGAATCGATCTTCTCTATAGAACGAACAGGGATGAACTTAGTGTTGATCTACCTGGCTGGGAAAAAAAGCTCGAAGTTTGTAGCGACGAATCGCTTTGGTTCCAGAAGATCAAGTACGACCAGCGTACCAATTTAGCTTGTGCACGATATATCTACTCACGGTTTCAGAGTCGTGGTAGGGACTCCGCCAGGACGCAACTTGTTCCCGATAAAGGGGACTGTAAGTGGAAACCTTTCCTAGCGCATTCTGAGGAAGAATTGGAACAATGGGCATCGAGCGAGCATAGACGATGGATGACATTTGTCCGAATGGATGGCGTGACGTCAGTGGCTATGGGACAGGCACTTGATCCGGATGGTAATCAAGCCGTTGGGTTAAGAAACCTTGGGGATAAGGAAATTCCGGCCATTCATGAGTTCGATCTTTATGGCCAGTCGCAGGTTGTTTCAAAAATTAGAAGAGACAATCTGATTCGTAAGCTTGCTTTCGTGAACAAGAATTTGGAAGACTTTGAAATACTATCAACTGCAGAAAAAGGGAAGGACAAACGTATTGTTGAAAATATTGAATTGATCTGTTTCGGGATAAAACCTCAAGTGTAGAGCGTTTTAGTGGAATTGGTATGGAGGCGGACTTCTCATTGCCCTCAGAGCGCGTGATCCGAGAGCTTAAGCACATGATTGCTTGGCGGGGCAAGCCTCAGGTTATTCGCTGCGATAACGGTCCGGAATACATCAGTGCAGCCATTCAAGACTGGGCTGCAGCGTCAGGCATCAAGCTTGAATACGTTCAGCCAGGCAACCCACAGCAAAATGCTTACGTTGAACGATTCAACAGAACGGTTCGCTATGAATGGCTGTCACAATATTACTGGGGTCGAACTTAGAAGAGGTTTAAGCATTTGCCACCCAGTGGATGTGGTACTATAACAATGACCGTCCGCATATGGCTCTGGGTGGTTTTACACCGAGGCAAAAACTGGCCTTGGCTGCATAACGTTCTACTTCTGAGCCCTCTGCAAAAAGGGGGGATTACCGTTAGAATGTTCGAAGGATCTTCATCCTAGTTTAATGAAGAGACAGGCAATACTTTTCGATAGAGTTTTTAGCTTTAAATCTTTAACTTTCAGCCCTTTTGGTTCAGCAATCAGGCACAAAATCGCAATCATGAAGTACCTACTCGCAGCGATAGCTCTTTCCGCTGAACTAACGTTTGGACACCGATCGGTGTTTGCTAATGATGGAATGCTTGTCACCCTTGAAGAGGCTGAAACCGCGAGGTCATTGTCCCCCCATCCGAGACCGCGAGCGGTCGTTTTGCCCGACGCTCCTCGAATTGTCTTTACAACACCAGACCTAAGCGCACCGATCGCAGTGCCAGCAAGCATGGAGATTCGCTTTGTAAGTGCGGGGTCCGCGGACATCGTTCCTGACAGCTTTAGAGCGTTTTACGGAATCCGTAAGTGGGACATAACGGATCGTCTGTTGCGCATCGGGTCACTTAGCAAATTTGGTCTTATGGCTTCATCTGTCTCGCTTCCTCCAGGGGAACATCACGTTACATTTTCAATTTCTGATACCTTCGGCCGACAGGCTTTACAGAACTTCAAGATTACTGTTAGATAGGCACTTTAATCCGTTGGTGCTGGTTTGATCAAGGTTCAGATAGATTTCCCGTTCATGCTACGGATTAGGGATCTCAGTGGTATTTGCAATCCATCAAATCTATGTTAACCAGCCGGTTTTCAGTTCAATGTGTAATAGCGCTATGTATGTTCATAGTCGGGACGCGCGTAGTAGCCCAAACCACTTCCGTCGGCGATCCGCCTAAAGTGCCGATGCCGCCGTGCCGAGTTGGATCTCCAACAGCGTGGGATCAGTGCATTGGCTCGCAGATTCTCAAGTCTGGTCGGTATATTGGCCAGTTCAAACAGGGGCAAAGATCCGGAAGGGGCAAACTAACCGAGCCAAATGGTGATGAATACGACGGTGAGTGGAGCGATGGCCGACGCAACGGATACGGCGTAACAACTTACTTTAACGGTGATCGCTACGAGGGCCATTGGAAGGCTGATAAGCGGGACGGGCGCGGGACATATCGATTTAATAACGGGGATACCTACGATGGAGATTTCTCGGTTGATATGAGATCCGGTTCCGGTATCTGCACCCGATCAGATGGAAGGGTCTACCGTGGACAGTTCTTGGCGGGCAAATTTCAGGGCGATGGCAGAGAAGAATTGCCAAGTGGAACCGTATATGAGGGAAAATGGGAAGGAGGCGAACTTCGATCCGGCGTGATGACCCATGTCTCTGGACTCAGATATGAGGGTATGTTTAAAACAGTTGACCAAAAGCACGTTTTTGAGGGTCAAGGCGTGCTCCGGTTTGTCCAGGGAGATAGGTTTGAAGGCGATTTCTCTGCAGGAGTTGGTAAGGGTAGAGGAACTTACTTTTTCAAAACGGGCGATATTTTTGAAGGTGACTTTGAGTCAGGTTTGATGTCTGGCAGGGGACGCCTTACGTTTAAGGACAAGCGTGTTTTTATTGGATCAGTAAAGCAAGGGAAAGCGAACGGCGATGGGGTGCTTTACTCGGAGAGTGGCCGGATTCTCGCGTCCGGGTACTGGGAAAACAATCGGCTGCTAGTTTCAGAAACTTTTGATTCGGGCAGGTTTCCTTTTAAGAAAAGCGAAGTTCGCGAATAGGTGGATTCGGCACGCCCATAACCTAGAGAGGGTCTTGCTCAAGTGCTGCTTAAGCTTGACCAAATATGCAGAAAAATGGGTAACTTTTTCCCCGTGACCATTGACGCGAATCTGGGTCGTGGCGATGTGAATCGGAATTTCCTTGCTAGGACGGTTTGTCGGGTAACGACGGTAAGGCTTCACGGGGCTTAGCAGGTCGTGTGGGTTGCTGATTGGAATCGGGCTTTCGAAGGCGCTCAGTCGCTGCCAACAGCAGACGGTCCGCATTTGGACGATAAGACCTCTTTTCTCTTTGGCTAGGACAGCAGGATGCGTCGCCTTCTGCGAAGACAAGAGTTTCAACGACCACTAGCCCGGATGACAGGGAAAGCTTTTCAACAAAACCGTTAACGGGTGCCCCTCGAGTCACTGAAGGCCGTCCCTCAACCGCTTTAAGAACTAGCAGGTAGTTCGTTGGTACGTTGGTTGCAAGACATCGGGCTATGCTAATCGCTTGGACGAGTACATTTCCTTCCCCGACTAGTTCTCCAGTTACTTGTGGGCGACTTGGTCCCGCGTCGATTGCGCACCCTTCGGTGCTGAACTTCGCGTAGGCCCTGAATGCGCCGACAACATCACTTTCTTGAAAGGTTGGCAAAGATTGTTGTGCTGAGCGCTGGCCATTGGTCCTGGCATGGCTTCCAGAGTTTGAACTCGATTGTTGCGAATCCAGCCCGGGTCTTGGTTGATCTTTGAGGGATTGGGTTACTGATCCTGGATTACGCGCTACACCACCGTCTTCCGAAGGAGAGGTTTTGAATTGCAAGCGTCTGCCAATTTCGGACTCCTTCTCCTTGATTCGCCTTTCCCTTTCTTCGAGTTCTCTTCTCCGAAACTCTAGATCTAATTTTTGCCTTTCAAGCTCGAGTTCTCCTTCGCGACGCTTTAACTCTAGCTCTCGACTGTCTAATTCACGCTTCCTATCGATATCATTTCTTTGGGCGTCAGGTTGCTGCGGTTGGGCAGAGCGTTCTCTCCGTTCTAACTCCTCGCGAAGCTTTCGCGTTTGCGTGTCTTCAACAGTTACCGATGATTGCGCTTGGCCATCACAGGCTTGGGCAGATTTAAGACCTCGCGAAAGATTTCTTCCCTTGACGCTTACTTGATATCGGCCTGGTGATGCGTACAAAGCCGAAAAGGTTGGCTTTAGATCATCGATTCCTGCCTCGCCAATGCGAATGTCTCTGAAGGTACCATTCCCAAATTCAATCCTCAGACCGCACCAAGCAGTCCCGGTGGCTTCTTTCAGAGACAACTGAAATCGCGTCGCTTCACCTAGTTCGGTGGGGTTGTTTTCAACACGTAAAGACTCGATCGTTTGAGCATTTGCTGAACAGGTTGCGATGGCCATCACCGTAACTGCTACACCCACACAAACTTGGGTCAGGGCAAGCAGCCGATCGGAGATAAGAAAATTCTTAAACTTAATAATCTACTGAAGTTCTCGAACGATGGCAGCAAGAGAATGAAAGCGCTGATCATTCGATGGTCAATAACACTTTGGTTCACCGCACGTAAATTAGTTTATAGTTCCTAGGAAGACTTGTCTCGTCAACTAAACGACCGTTATGAATGGTGCATCGCGGATCAAATCTCAAAAGATAGGGTTACATGTGCTTTTTTGTAGGGCTCGCACTACGTTTGAACCCCTGAACGATGGACCAAGATTATCCTAATCGTTGGGTTGAAGGCGACTTTGACGGCGACTTTGGTGGCGTGCCTCATGACAGCGGTGATCCTTTGGGTAGCGTTAAAACCGTCGGGGAGATCTTCCGCGGTAGCCTCAAAAATGCCCGTCTAAGTGATGAATTCCCCAGGGGTCGGTCGTTTGACGCAAGGGTGGTCCGCCAGAGCCTTATCCCCGAAGTTTATGCAAGTTTTCAGGGAGAGGGCAGTGACCAGACCCGTTACGAAATCGCTCTTGCAGACGTAACCATAGATTCGCTAACCATTCGCTCAAGCCGCGATGGTGACCCTACCCAGCAAGTGCTACTTGGCAGGATTCAGGGCCGACTTCGAGGCCGGCTTGTTCGCATTCCTAAAAGAGCAAAAGAACGTCATATTCAGAACCAAAGGCCGGAGCAGGATGAAAAAACATCACTGCCTCTCGATACTTCCCTTGAACCATTAAAACGACTGGATGATGGTTTAAACGCCCAAGTGAACTCGGAAGGCAATGGGTCGCTAGACCGTTTAAGTGACTCTCAGTCGTCCGAAACGCAACCTACCAGAGTAGATGAGTCATGCCGTTTCTGCCGATTGGGAATCATTGCGGGGTTGAGTGTTTGTTTGGGTGTGCTTTGTTGGATTCTAAGTAGTGGTAGAGAGGCTTTTGATGCTTTGCTGTTGTTCGCCGTACCTGTGTCGGTCGCTTGCATTATTGGGGTAAACCGAGTTGCGGACACGATGGTTGTTTCGCGTGAGTTGCAACCAAGAGGATCTCCTTTGGCAGACTTTTCTTCCCATTCGGCGATGGCCGTTCCCAACAACCGGAGTGGAAGTGGCCTTAAAAGTAAGATGGAGCGTCGCCTCCATGAGTCTGCGAATCAAGAACTGCGATCTCCAACTGACAGGTTGCCCTTCGATTCGCCGATCAGGCGAAGCAAAATTGATGTGCTCAATCAGCCGGATCACAAGACTAGATCTGTTTTTAGAGCGCAAGCACTTCTGGATGCAGAAGGTCACGTAAGCACTGATAGGATTATTATCACGATTCAGAGCTTGATTTTCGGTTTAAAGCGGGAAAACGCAAAGGTCTACCGTGAATTACTCTTAAGTATTAGTGAAGGTGGCCATTTGTCAACGGAACAGGTAAAGCTAACTGTTGGAACTAATGATGATGACTTGGGCGAAATAATTTCTAGGACTGAACTCACCCAGAGATTACTTTCTAAACTGAGGGGAGTTGACCCCTTTTTACACATGGAAGTCTGTGAACGCATCTGCAGCGAAAAGTCGCTATCAGGGTTGCCCGGATAAGGCATATGCGATTCTTTGTCTACGATCTACGTTTGGCAGATAGAGCGACGTTAACGGGGTCCATTAACCAACCTAGGCTAAATGGGCGTTCAGTCAGATCAGGAAAAGCGCATCGTTTCGAACTGACTGCGCGTACATCCGTAGAGTCAGAAATTGTTTTCTCTAGTTGGGATATCACCTGAGCAACATGCTTAAATCATCCGAGCGAGGTCTAGGCCCTACGACGCTAGAGTTGTTCGGATGGGTTCTAATTTTGTTGTTCGTTGTGTTGTCGTGGAGAGTACTTGTAGATGGCTTAACCTTGGGCTGTGTGGCCGGGTTGAAAGTCTCTCTCCTCGCACTTGGGTTCATCACGCTGTTAAGTGGGTTCGCTCGATGCTGGGTAAGGACAACCTTAGCACTCGCGTTGTTTTTTATTTTGTTGCTTAACTGCTTCCATGTTGAAGACGAATGTTCCATGCAACGAAGCGTTGGGGAGGCGCTTCCGTTTGCGGAGCCCCTACAAGTGGTTCAGCCGGATGAACCCAATCAGATTCATTCAAATCAAAGTCCACATCAAAGTGGTGTTGATGATCAACCAAAGGACAGAAAAACCGGTGACCAGAGCAATGTGGTCGGCTTCATTGAGAACGGTCTTAATGCGCTCAGAAGAATTTCCAGTACTGTCTTTAACTGGTTTCGCGAGGTCCGAGATTCACAAGCCGATGAAGTTGATCGACTTAACGAAGCCGGGTTTACGATGGTCGATGGTTTGAAACGGGTTTCACTTGAAAAGGCTCTCGCGGCACCGAAGCGATATCTCGATTGCGAGCAGGGTGGGACGTCCACCTCGGCACGTGCGAAGTACAGTGTTTACTTGGGGGAGGCGGCGATGTTTGAGTTGAACAGCGCAGAACTCGGTCCAAAGGCGCAATCACGGTTACAAAAGCTAGGCAAATTGATCTCGGAGGCTGGTGATAAGCCATACGTTGTAGCCGGGCACGCAGATCGTTCAGGCAATGCGGTGAACAACTATTACCTGAGCCAAGACAGAGCGACAGCAGTTGCGAGTTGGCTCGTCGATGGTGGCTTCTCCGACATAAAAAAGCTGACAATTCGTGGCGAGGGCGATAGGATTCCGATCATCCCAGTAGATACTGCTGAGGCAACTAACAGGCGCGTCGAGATTCGTGTCGACTGCGATCGGTTGAATGCAAGATCGTTGGGGCGCTAATTGGTAAAAGGATATCCATCATGATGAGCAAGCCGACCCTCTCGCTAGAGAGGACGCAGCGAATACTCCCGATGCGTACCCCTGCCGTGAGTTCAGAGTCGGTGCTTGTCGCTATCTCTGGCTGGGGAGTTTATGAAGTTCGCTACCGAGAGTCTGCGACTTTGGGCTACCAACTACTGTTACGTAACTGGTTCGGATCCGATCAATCAGTTGAATTGATTCGGTCATCCGATGCGGAACTTCACATCCGAGTCTTGAACCTCTTCGGGAAATCAGAGCTGGCTTTAACGCCTATCAAGTGGGCTGACGATAAAGATGAAACATTGACGTACGCAGATTTCGCCCCACAAACCGGCAGCGTTGCCGCTCACATCTCCTTCGACGTCCCAGTACCTCTCATCTCGATAAAGTCATTTACACATAGATTGTCGATTGACAGTAATCCAGTTTTCAAAGGAATTTCTGACAGGGTCCAAATAGATTTAGCAACGATCGAGACAGTGCCTGCGGACATATTGCACGTCGATCAGTTTTCGATAAATGTGCCACCTTTGAACGTATCACAATCAAGTACAAAGTAACTTCGGAGCGATCCTATGACTGACATCCCCAACCCTCAAGTTACGGACTTGCAAGGCACAGCGAGTGAGCACGAAAGTCAGTTAAAACACATTATTGATTATGAATATGAGGGAGAACCGAGTTGGTTCAATCGGTTGCTTTACTTTTCAGCAGGCGTTGACACGCAGTTACTCAAGTACTGTACCAACTATGATCGTGTAAAAGCGCAGGGTATAGGAGGTATTGTTCTTGCAACTGCGACGCTTGCATTTTTCTCTGGATCTTACGCTTTTTATATCGTATTTAATCCGAAGAACGGAGGGCCGTTATCAGCTGCCGAATCTGTAGTAGATATACCCTATGTAATCTTAGCAATTGTCTTTGGTATTATTTGGGCCTCTGTGATCTATAATTTAGATCGTTTTATCGTGTCGACTGGTGGACATGGGGATGGTACAGACAAAATCACTGGCGGGGAGGCTGTCAAGGCTTTGCCTAGACTCTTGATGGCCTGTGTCATTGGTCTCGTCTTATCAAAGCCCTTAGAAATAAAGATCATGGAAAGCGAACTAAACGCTGCCATACAAGCGGAAGTTAATCAAAAAAGCTCAGAGTTCAGAGCAGAAGAATTGAAGCGTTTTGAGCAAAGAAAAGCTGAGCTGAGCAAAAAAATTCAGGATTTGCAGAGTGAGCGAGCAAAGGAAGAAAAAAAAGTTGAAGGGCGTAGGGACACTCGGGATAAAGCGATTCAAGAATACCAAGCCGAACTCACTAGACCTGGCGCGTTTGGGAAAGGGACCATCGCCAACGAAAAGCTAAGGATAAAGGAGGAAAAAGAAGTTGAATACGCGGCTGAGCGGGCGAAGATAGAGCCGAAGTTAAAGGAGTTAGAAGAAGAGCTTAAGACATCTAAGCAGGATTTGGACACAAAAGCAAAAGGATTGGAGCAAGCTCTCAAAGACGCAGATAAACGCGCACATCAGTTCGATGGACTAATTATTCGTATTGTTAAAGCACACGAGTTGTACTTTTGGTCAACAACGGCAATCATGCTTCTTCTGATCATGATCGAAGTTTCGCCAATCTTCTTTAAGATGATGCTCTCATTGAGCCCGATTGACTATTTAACCGAAAACCAGAAGCGGATTGCTATCGCTGCGCGAGGTATTGAGCTACGACATAAAGTCGAAAACTTTTCTGGTGGCGAGGGTATAACGGATTTAAAAACGGCTGTTTACCACCGTGCGAATCTGGTTTCAGAGATTTCAAGCGGCGCTTTGAAAACTCAATATGAGCTAACTCAGTTGGCCAATCAGGCTTATAGGGCACAAACGGCGGAAAAGATTGAAAAGGACGTTAATCAGTTTGTGGTGAAAACAAACGATAAATCCTGAATTTTGGTCTGTCCAGGAAGTCATCCCCATGATCACTCACCTTCGTAGAATGCGAGTGCAGCTTCAGGAGAGGATTGGCAGACTTCTGGATCTTGTGACCGGTACATTTCCAGTCGTCTTTGGACTAAACCCTCTGGTACTGCGGGACATGACAAGCGACGAAACCGGAAGAATCCTAAGGTACAGGTGGTATACGGTAGTGCTGATCCTAGCTAGCTATGCGGTTCTAGTCTGGGGTGTTCTTTTTGTGGCTGACTTAACACCCAACGCGGTTTTCGTAGGCATGTCACTTGCGTCGCTCGGAATCTTGGTTTACGCATTTGAGTGGTTACTTTGGTATCACGACTCACCAGCGTTATCGATTCCGATTGAAGATTTGATTAGTTGGAAACCGTCGCCGATAAGAAGTCTTGTCGTATTCATTTTGTTCGGTCTCTTTAGCTCGTTTATTATTCCCATCCTTTCCCGCCATAATATGGGTATTGAAAATTTAGATCGTTCTCCATTTAGTGCCCTGAAAATCGGGAAACAACTTGATGCCGAGTTATCTCGTAGCAAGTCCCAACATGATCAAGAACTAGCTTCTTTTGAGCGCGATTTAGTTCAAGTCGAAAATCTGTCGAGGGATGCCAAAGTCAAGTTACAAGAAAACAAGCAAATCTTTTTAAGTAGAAAAGCACTTGTCATCACCCTTTCTGATTATAAAGACGCAAAAAAACTTCCCGGTGTCAAAGTCGATGCAAGTGTAATAAAGTTGGGTCTTGAACGCGCTGGTTTTAACGTCTCAACCTTGGACAACGTTGACAGAATAGGCTTTGAAGCGGGGGTCCAAAGTTATATCGGTAGTCTCGATCACAATGATGTCAGCATGGTCTACGTTGCGGGTCATGGCTTGCAAAGTGACGGTCAAAACTATCTGTTACACCTCGATTTTCCGTTAGACCGTTACGCTTCGGAAAGCAATGACACCCGTAAGCTCGTTAAATTGTTTGCGGCACATGCTATCGATCTAAATCATTTAATTGAGCGAGTGGCGTCTTCCAAAGAGGTCAGGTTTACCTTTTTTGTTATTGATGCTTGTCGGGAGGTTGCTGGTCGAGTCAAAGGATTGGCTGATTTTACAACCTCACGTACCAATCTATCGGTGCTTGCTGCAGCATCTCCTGGTCAACTTGCGATTGATAGCTTAGAGAAGATAGGTCATGGTGGCCCGGTGGCTTACGCGCTAGCCAAACACCTTGTTCGCGGTATTGACCACGTTGATCTTGGCTTGGCCGTAAAGAGTGAGGTTCAAGAACTCCTGAAGGATTTTCCACCTTATGATAAAGGTGAATGCACTTCGAGCAACAACACGCCTTGTGCCAACGTGCCCGGATTTACTGACTATGCGGTTCGTCGCTTTCAAATGGGCTTGCCGGCAGTGATAGCTGAAAAGGGGGGGGCATCAACAGCAAAGGCCGCATCAAATACGGCCTACCTTTCTGGGAATTCTTCGGATGCGGTTAGAGAGGTATCCATTCGCTCGATTAAGCAGATATGTAGGCAAGTCCCCGCTGAAGACTGTTATCTGGCGCTAAAGGCTTGGAATGATCGGGCACACACAAATCGGGTTGAATGGTCAAACCGCGTTAAGAGCGCTTCAGAAGATCTTGAGCAGAGTTTTACTGGGTCGAGATCATCGCTAAGTTATCAGATGCAGTATTGGGAAAGCGATAAGTCGGCGCTGTTAGCATGGGCCTTTCTTTGGGTGTGCCTATTTGGCTCCTATATTCTACTTCAAAGGCAATGCCAGCAGGCCGTTACTGCTTACAAACTTGAGTGTCACAGGAAGAGTCGGTGGCAAATTAAACATACGCATCATTTGGTCGATGAATGGATTGTGACAGCTTCACTATCCAGCCAGAACCGACTAGCCGCACCTGTAAGCTTGATTGAGAAAAACTGGGATTCGGTTAAAGATTTTTATCCCGAATCAGATCGAGTACCCGATCAAAGTGGCGGTCAAGTGTTAAGAGGAGAGTTAGGGCACAGTGAGTTTGAGAAGCGGCTAGGGGTCGTAATCTAAGGTTTGTGGGGTGAGGCAGGCTTATGTCAGTGCAGAAAAGTACCCGATGGTTTGAGCGTATTGCGGGCGGTGATGACCCCTTTCTTGACTATGAGAGTCAACAAACACTTGAGGTAGTCCTCAGGTTCAGGCTGCTCGGCGTAATGTTGTTAGCCGTGGCTACACTATCAGGCGTCTCAGGCTCAAGCCTAGCCTGGTATATCTCAGAGGGCACCAACGTTCCATTTCGGCTTTTACTGTGTTGCTTGCTGTTTATTCTTTTTAGTTTGATGGTAATGAATCTTTATCGTTTGTTTCTTTGTGTGATGCAAGGTTCTACATACCCCATCTCGCTCGAACAAAGGCTCTTGCGTGCTCTCCCAAGTCTTACATTGTTTGTAGCGATCGGTTTTTTTGTTTCTCTCCCGCTGCTCTATATATCGGTGAAGGAGGAGGTTAGGAACATTGAAAATGAAAGTCGGTTTTTGCGGCTTTATCGAGACCAGATTGTGAGACATGATGAAGAGGACCGATTGATTCGGGGGTTGTATTTGAGCGGATTCAGCAGTAGTCAACGACCTTCAAAGCTCGAGCTTCCAAGTTTTGTCTGTATCGAGAAGTTGCGAAATAGTGAACTCGTACGAAGTCTGAGTAACGAACAAGCCACAACACTTTCACAGGATTGTCGTGCAGAGATTGATCAATTCCGTTACCTCGCCGAAGCAGGCAAGATTCGTATTTCAGAGAAGTATAGGGATTGGGATGGCGACTGGGAGAATCCTAACTTAAGACTCTTATATCTTGAACGGCTATCTAGTCACTATCAGGAGATTCAGAGCTTTGAAAGGGGTTTTCTTCCGCTTGGATTGATCACGATTTTAATACATATTTTTTCAATCTGGCCAGAGTATTCAATTTTGTTCATCAGTCTTTTCCTCATTTTCTTTTTGTTTCCCTTCTGGATATCGATGCTTATGAGTCGACTGCCAATGTTTTACTATCGTAGGGAAATGTGGCGTCTCTATTTAGCTTGCAAGTTTGGCATATTTATTGATGCATTTAGGATTTTTGATCGACGTGGGCTTCAATCCTATGTCGATGTTTATTCCCAAGATAAATACTCACTTGAGAAGGCTTTAAAGAATCTTTCAAATCACCAGGCTAAATGACTTGTTTCTAAATTGGTAGAAATGTCACTTGAGGCCGTAAGGAGATTGTCTTCATGAAGCTCAGTCATTGTCTTAGGTTGGCTTTGATAGCTCTTTGCTCAGTACTTATCTTTCCAACTATGGGCTTTGGCGTAACCCATGGATTGATCATCGGGGTTGGGCAGTACCCGGATAATTCTGGTGTTGATCGCTTGGAGGGCACAAGTAAGGATATCGAGAGGGCAACGGAAATGGCACGTGCACTGGGAGCAACACCAAACTCGATAAGGATACTGCGCGATGCTCATGCAACTAAGCCTGCGATTCTCAAAGAGTTGGATCAGCTGCATTCAAGGGTTAAAGAAGGCGATTTTGTATTTATTTATTTTTCATCTCACGGGGTCCGTTATGAATCCGGGAGAGGGCAGTGTAGGGAGGCTATCTTGCCCTACGTGGCAAAGGGGTTTACAACAAATGATGTCGTACATCAGGACGATATACAAAAGAGAGCTATACAAATCAGTAAGATCGCCGATAAGGTGATCTTAATGGCGGATACTTGTCATTCTGGTGGGCTCGTCGCGGTCCGGTCACTGAGCGGAAGCCTATCCAAGATTAAAGCAAAGTCTGCGAATGTAGGTAAACAATGCGACGTTCAGGAAAATAGTTCAACCCCCGTAAGAGGGTTACTTGCACAAATTCGGGAACAGGGATCCCATGAGCAAAATTTTGTTCAGATAGCTGCTGCGGGGCCAAGGGAGGCAAGTTGGGACACGCCTGATGGGGGCCTCTCAACAAAGGCTATAGCAAGTTGCCTTCTCGGGGAGGCGATTGACTTGAACCGGTCTGGAGCTGTAACGGTCGACGAAGTACGAGATTGTGCGCAGAAGAAACATAATCAGGAGATGCTACCCTTTGCCAAGGAAGGCAAGCGTCCGTCAACGATTCAAATTACTGGGTCAAGGAACATTATTGCGTCTGTTAAACCCGTTAACGCTATTAAGGTTGCCACAAACTCACAGATTGGATCACCACCGAAACCTTCAGAGAAGCCTCCATCGACCGCACCGGACCCCCAGGGCACATCACAAAGAGAAAAGGAGCCAGTGCCGCCTAAGGATCCAGACTCGAAAGCCGAACCATCAGCGACAACTTTTCCATCGATTAAGCCACCCTTTTCAACATCGAGCGGGACGCAGGGTGCTGGAAATCCTGTCATTACACAACCTCAAGGAAGTGATGACAAAAAGGGCGCCGTACAGGGCGACAAGCAACAACCGCAAGCACAATCGCCGTCAAAATCCGAGGTGGCTAGCCAAGCTGTGACGTTCGAGCAGGCGTCAGTTGGCATGATGGAAGAGATTTTTGAGAACCGTAATCCTAGAATTCAGGTCGAAGTCGTTTCGCCTACCAAACTTAAAGTCGGCCAAGATGAGATGCAGTTCACCGTTAAATCGTCAATTGACGGTTATCTATACGTATTAATGCTTGGGAGCGATAGGGAGAGCTTTTATATGCTTTTCCCAAACGGAATTGACGATAACAATAAGATCGTTAAGGGTCGTCAGTACGCCTTCCCAAGACCTACTTGGTCGCTCCGATCCGAGGGGCCCCCTGGCCTAAATCGTATGCTCTTTGTCGTTACAGAAACACCACGATTCTCGGACGTCTTTGTCAATAGTCGCGGTGGTGGTGACATCGCGCGGTATGCATCAAGCGATATAAGTCGGTCCTATATTATGAATCACTTTATGGGTGCGGGAGTGAAAGGTTCATCCAAGCAATATGGAGCAGTTTTGAGAACAGTAATGGAAATTCAATGATGAAAAGGATCTACCAACCTAATGGTTTATTCGCGTCTTTAATTGTAATTTTCGCACTGAATGCTGATGCGTTAGCGCAGCAAAGTAATTTTCGTTCGAGTGAGGATATTGTCAGAGCGTTAGAAAAATCAGAGGTTTCTCAACAATCCCCATTAGGTACTCGGGGAGCACTTACGCGGAATCCTATACCAAGACCTCGGAGTATCGATCTAACCATAAATTTTGAATTCGATTCTGAACGGGTTGTTATGGATAGCAAACCCCAACTAGAGGCATTGAGGGTTGCGCTTCAAAACCCAAAGCTTGCTAAAGAGCGATTCGCCGTTGAGGGGCACACAGATGCTAAAGGAACTGAGAGCTATAACCTGAGGTTGTCACAGAGAAGAGCGCTTGCTATCGTCCAATTCTTGAAAGATTCTGGTGTTAGTGAGGATCGATTAAGCTGGGAGGGGAAAGGATTCTCTGATCTCAAGGATCAGAATAATCCAGAAAGTGCTGTTAACAGAAGGGTAAGAGTAAAGGCTTTCGATTAAATCTCGGTATAGTAGGGTATGGCGAAGGTTAGAAGTTGTTCAGTTCTTATGTTTATCATGCGAGACAAGTCAGCTACAGGGCCATTAGGTAAGCCTCTAGAATGGTTTATGGGATAAATTGTTATCAATGTTATTGCTCAAAATGGGATTCTAACTGGCCGAGCGCGTTGAAGCCTCAGCCAAACCATCGTTTCACGAAAGGCGCCATCGGCGAGGAAGCGGACAATTTCATCAAGTTTTGATCCTCCGGCTGTTGGAAGTAAATCGATTGCAAGTCTAAATTTTATTACTGCCTGCCTAAAGCTGTTAGAGTGTTCATTGTGTCCTGATAAGTAGGAAATTGACGCACAGACAGTGCCCACCGACAGTAATGACCAGTACACATAAATAGCTGCCGTGCTCAGTCGTCCCGACTGTTCTGCTGCTGCCGGCAAACAAAAAATCTCGAAAGTAAGGATTAGCAGGTAAACGACTAAGGCAGCAATTAAGGTTAAAGTGGAAACCTTCTGATATCGCTTTGCCATAGTCGAGTGATAGCAGATTTTACTTTTTTCGCCTTCGAAATAAGAGATTTGTCCCGTACACCATTCAGTAATAATTGCTCTTCTGTCGAGTTCTGCCAAGGTAACCCTTGGAGAGTGCAAAATGCTCAACGAGTGAATAGACTTCCATGCGATTGCAATCCAATCATATTGATCTAAACCCTCCGATACTAATTTTCTAGGATTAAGCATTCTTTCTCCCATCTTGCTTAAAGTTAGGCTAATCCGAAGGAATTCAGCAATCACTCGGGTGCCCACCCAAAACTCGTCTGATCTTTTGACTCGCTGCAAAGAGTACAAAAGTGAGGAAGCCCCTAAAAAAATGAGGCCAATCACTAGGGGTACTGGTCCAGAGGCTAGTCCATCATATAAAAGAGTCGCCAAATTGAACAAGACAAAGCACAACATTATCCAGATCAAACTAACTGTGCGGCACCATTGAGCTTTGGCTGAAATATGCTCTAGCCGATTAAAGATCATTAGTGCGTCGAAAGCGACTTTTTTTGTCTCTGACTCTTGGTTGAAATTATGTTGTTCCGTATTAGCTTTTGTTGAAGTTCTGCCATTTAAACGGCCGTTTACTTGATCCAACAGTACTAGTGATTTATTAAACGCAGAACGATCACTAGCACTAGATTCGACGTCGTTGAATTGATTGTCGGATTCATGGCGACCGGGAAGCCAACGAGTTGATACTACAACCGGAGATCGACTCTTTCTGGCGCATGCAATGTGTATGACTGGTCCTCCAAAAGGATAGTTAATGTTCGAGTTGTCGTACACACAACACTCCCCCGATCGAAAGAGGCGAACTGTATGTGAAGTGCCACCGGGTTTCTCCTCTGGATTTCCATCCCATACTGCAATTAACAGGTTCGCTAGAGACCCCAAAACATTTGCCGTATCAACATATATGTCCGGGCGAGCATTTGAGTGTCGAGATTTTCCGAGCGTCAGTGGTGCGCTTATCACCTCTGATGCACATGACTTGAGGTGGTAGTACTCACTGATGGATTCTTTGGATGAAAAATCAGTCGTATATTCTTCAGACTCTGTGGGCAAAACCGCCCAAAGTTTGCAGTTACAGTCAAGCGCAACTTGAGCAACCAACCTGTCAGCACCCTCGGCTAAGGCTGATATGACCACGACTTCAGTATTTGTCATCAGCTCCCGTTGTTGCATTAGTACACGTCTTACTGCTTCGGTTACTAATGGAATGGACTCTTCTGACACATCCCTATGGCCAGTTACGGCGATGAAAAATGGAATCATTGTTTTGGCGTTGTCTAATTTGGAACAGCAGATTCTCCGGGTCTAATGAAGTGCTGATGCGGTCAATATTGAGGCAGCACTTTCCCCTGTGAATTTGATCTTGGTTGGAACTGAGATCGTGCTTTCAGTCACTTGACTCGTGGGCTGCTTCCAAGTGTTTTTGAAACTGCCGCGCCGTATCGAAGACGCCCATCAGTGTACTCAACGAGCACTCGATCTCAGGACTTGAGAGGTAACAGTGATTCGATGTCGATCCTTTTTCAAAACTTACATCGAAACCAAAAAAATCAATCTGTGCATGGCATTTCCAGGTGCGCTTAACAAAATCAACCGAAACGCGCCCTACACCTCTGCGATCGTGAATACGATTTACGAGCTCGAGTATCAGTGTGTTGTTCGGGCATGCTTTTGGCAGCTTCGCGGAAACCTCGAAGTGGATCATGAGAGCATCTGCGTGTGACTGACCAATCACTAATTCTTGGGTGGTCGTTAGCCCATCGATCTGCACATCATCACGGATCTCAGGCAGACCTAGCGCATTTGGTGAAACGAAAATAGAATTAATTGCGGTGTTGGATTCATCGTTGATTTCATGAATTGATTCGAAACTACCACTCTCGTAGCACCTTCTGTACGCAGTTTCAATAATGTGTGCAATTGTTGTATTCAAAACAATGTAGCGATTTAATTAGACGAGCGATGGCGCAAGCAAAGGGTACTACAAATGACAAGCCGGCGTATACAAATCGACGTTGGTCCAAAGACGTGTTGAAGGACCTGTTTTTTGCTAGGTTTGGTTAAGGGGGAAGCGTGGTGCTGACTGGTACGGTATTTCGATTATTTGTCAGCTCGACGTTCAGTGATTTTGCTGCAGAGCGCGAGGCGCTGCAGAGGAGGGTGTTTCCGCAGTTGGAGAAGTTTTGCGCCGAGCGTGGGGCGCGCTTCCAGGCCATCGATTTGCGGTGGGGGATCACGGAGGAGGCGCAGCAGGAGCACGACACGCTGCGCATTTGTCTTGAAGAGGTGCGGCGCTGCCAGGTGTTGTCCCCAAGACCAAACTTTGCGGTACTGCTGGGTGACCGGTATGGATGGGAGCCGGTGCCGGCTCGGATATCTGTGGATCACTGGAATCGGCTTCTCGCTGCGACGGCGGGTCCGGATGGCGACATTATCCGCAACGGTTACGAGGGGCCAGATCTGAATGCGATACCCCCTGTCATGCACCTTAAAAGACGCCAAGGCGACTGGGCTTCAAACGAGAGGCGTGAATCGTTGTTACGGACAGCGCTTCGTCGTGCTGCTGATGCAGCTGGATTTACCGGGGACGAACGCCTGCCTTATTTCGCCTCGGCCACGCACCAGGAAATCGCGCTCGGTGCCCTGGATACAAAGGACGAGGAAGGAAACCCGCTGCACCCTGAGGAGCATGTGAACGTTTATGTGCGCCGCATCGAGGGGCTACCCAACGACGCCTCGGCGCGCGCGTTCTTTGACTGGGATGAGCAATCTCGGGCTCCGGTGCAGGGAGCAAGGCAGAGGCTAGCGGAATTGGAGATTCAACTGCGCGAACGCCTACCCGGCAAGGTGCACGACATCCAGGCGCACTGGGGCATCGACGGTACCGACGACTCTCACCTCGATGCCTTCTGCGCGCAGTTCCTGGCTGATCAGAAAGCCATCATCGAGCGGGAGTTGAATGGCAGGCAAAGGCCTCCCGACAGTGAGGCCCGCAATGCCCAGCACCACTCCTTTGCAAAGGAGCGGGGACGCAACTTCGCAGGGCGCAAGCCATTGCTCAGACGCATCGCTGCCTACCTTGGTCGCCACCGCAAGACCCCTCCATTGATCGTTCACGGCAGCGGCGGCTCAGGTAAATCTGCGCTGATCGCCAAGGCTTACCTCCAAGTTCGAGAGGCGGCAACTGAGGCTGCGGTAATCTTTGCGCGCTTCATCGGGGGTGTCCCGGGCACCGAGTTACTTATGACGTTGCTGACTGAGTTGACTGCCGATATCGCGGCAGCCTACGGCCGGCCCACTCCGCCCGTTCCAGAGAGCATGAAGGCTGCTCGTCAAGCCTTCGAGGAAGCCCTGCGAGGGTCCACAGCCGAGCGTCCGCTCGTACTTTTCCTGGACGCGCTGGATCAGCTCGACAGAGCTGATGGAGCTCTACTCCTGGAGTGGTTGCCCAAGGAGTGCAGTGAACACACCCGAATCGTGGTCACCACCCGTGAGGGGCAGACCCTGCTCTCGGCTCAGCGCCGTTACCCGAAGGCGCTGCTCGAAGTGCAGGCCATGACACCCACCGAAGGCGGGCAGATGCTGGATGCATGGCTCGCCGACACCCGAGAGGCGCACTACAACGCCGGCGTTGTCCCAGCGCGCGGGCGCAGGCTCACGCAACGACAACGCGAGCAGGTACTCGGCATCTTTGAAAAGAACGGTAAACCGCTGTGGCTCAAGCTCGCTTACGAGGAGGCTCGTGACTGGCCCTCTTGGGCGGACCCGAGAGTGCTTCCCGACACGGTGGAGGCGATGGTGGAGGACCTCATCACTTGGCGTCTGCTCGAAGGTGAAAACCACCCACGCGCATTCGCCACGCGAGCGCTGGCGTATCTCACCGCGGGCCGCTTCGGGCTATCCGAAGAAGAACTCGATCACGCGCTGGCCACTGACCCCGAAGTCAAGGCCGAGTTTAAGGCGCAGAACGCTAGGACTGACCACAAGTGGGAGCCAGACGAGAAGCGCCCACGGTTACCCCCCATCCTCTGGTCACGCCTGTACTTTGACCTGCAGCCCTACCTGACCACAGCGCAGATCGACGGGACCATCGTCTATCGATGGTTCCACCGCGAGTTCAAAGAGGAGATCACCAAGCGCTATCTGGCCGAAGAGAACAGCCGGCAGACCACGCACGGACATTTGGCGGAGACTTTCTTCGCGCTCGCACCATTCGGAGATGACTTATTCAAGTACACCGATGCCAGCGGCACGCAGCAGCCGGCTGCGCTTCGGCGAGTGATGGAGCAGCCTTGGCAACTCGCACAGGCAGGAAGTCTTGAAGACTTTCAGACGCTTATTGCCGACTTTGGCTTCTGTATGGGGAAGTGTGCAGCTAACGCGGGGGCGGACCTAATCGAGGATTACAAGTTGAGCGGCATTTCTTCAGTTACAGACTCACACCTGGGTACTTGGCTGAGCCTCGTTCGGGAAAAGGGACACCAGCTGCGAAGGGGGGAAAAAAGGTGGCCTTGCCACAAGATTTTATTGCAAGTGGCTTTGGAGCATGCAGATGAAAGTGCGGTGTCCTTGGATGCTGAGAAGTGGCTGGATAAGGACCTCTGCGATTGGCCTTACGCTAGAAAGCACCCCCGCCCTCGTCGCTTGTTGCGCAGCGGTTGTATTGGTGTATTCGAGGGTCACCAGTCGCGAGTAGATGGTGCCTTGTACATCGATGAGGACACCCTCTTGAGTTGGTCGCGGGACCATACGCTTAGGACTTGGGATGTCCAGATGGCAGCGCCGCGTGACACCTTGGTGGGACACTCTTCAGCAGTTTTAGGTGCATTACTGCTGCCCAGCGGCAATATTTTATCTTGGTCGAAAGACCGGACGTTGGCCATTTGGGAGGTGTCAACAGGAACCTTAGTCAAGAGGTTGGAGGGCCATCGGGGTGAAGTAATAGGCGCGCTCTTGCTAAACGATGGCAATGTTCTTTCGTGGTCAAGTGACTGCACACTGCGAATTTGGAACCTGACGGATCGCTATCACTCGGAGGTTTTGCACGGGCACTCTTCGAAAGTAAATGGGGCATTGGAACTTTCTGACGGCAGCATCATCTCTTGGTCAAAAGATACAACACTTCATTTATGGAACAGGCACTCCCTCAAAAGCCCGACTGTATTTCGTGGCCATAAAAGCTCGATTGGTGGCGTGTCCGTTGTTGGAGGAGGCCGCGTGGTTTCGTGGTCCGGCGATCCGGAGAGCACTTCACGGAGAAGAGGTGACAGAGCATTATGTATGTGGGAGTTGAGTTCGGGTCGGTTGATTTGGTCAACCGTAGCCCATGAACGAATAATCAGAGGCGTAATTCTTTTATCAACAGGAAGCATATTGTCTTGGTCTCTAGATGGAACATTAGCGCGCTGGAACGCAGACGATGGTCACCTCGAACGCAGGTACATAGGCCACAATTTTTGGGTAAATGGTGCTTTCGAACTTGACTGTTCTCGGCTCATCACCTGGAGTCAAGATGACACCATCAGGATGTGGAGCATCGACAACGGCACGAGTACGATTGTTGAACAAGTTGCGCGAACCGTATGGTCAGCATGCCCTATCAATTCGAACAGTTTTGCCGTCTGGGCGGATGGGCTCACAATCTGGGATGTTCGAGATCTTTCTGCACCGTCATTAAGACTAGACGGCCATTCTCAAACCATGACGGGTGCTCTCTTTTTTCTCACCGACAGGGTTGTGACATGGTCGGTCGATGAGACCCTGCGGTTATGGGATTTGTCGACCGTCGAAACTTTAAACACGACAAAGTCGCCTGTGGCTGGCAGTTCACTAATTCCATGTAATGACGGATATGGTGAACAGCATGTTGAATGGGTTCGAGGTGCAACCACCATTCAAAATGGTGAAGTTGTTTCATGGGCGTACGACCACAGTCTGCGTGTTTGGAATCCAAATACAGGCGAGACAAAATTCGTACTGTGCGGGCATCGCGGATGGGTTATGGGAGTCCTGGAGGTAGCAGGGCATCGCTTGGTTTCTTGGTCGGCCGACTGTGATGTGATGATATGGGATTCTCGAGATGGCTCCCAAATAGAAACTCTTAAAGGAACCCGTCGCCCAAGAAAACGTCGCTGGTGGAAGGATGCTTCTACACACGATGCTTTTGTATTGGGCGTTGAATTAGTTAACTCTGAAACGATCGCATCATGGGCAGAGGACTGCACCTTGCGTATTTGGGATTTAAATTCGCTTGAAGAGGTCAACTTGATTGAACTTGACTCAGCGCCCGATGGCGTAATCAGTTTAGACAAAAACTCGCTAGCGTTATGGTTTGAACAAAATCGACAAGTTGAGGTCTGGTCAATCTTTTCTAGAGTCAAAACGTCACGTCTATCCCTGATCGAATTCCGCGAACAATTTCCTGTTCACGCATCGGCGTTCGGCGAAGAGAACTCCGAGGACATAGCATCGCTCATGTGCGATGACTTCGGTGCAAGTGTCGATCAAGGTGCGCTCAAGATTAAGCACAAATTGTATGGTGACCTTTACTGGCACGGCGATAGAACACTGGAGATCTATTCCCTTTCTCATCAAGGAATAATCTGCGCTAGTCTTTCCGAGAAGAATCTTGGTTTCATTCGAATAGAGCCGTCTTTGCCTTGTACAAATGTGGTCTGTTGATGAACAATCGCTCTATTCGTATATTCCTCTCCAGCACCTTCCGAGACTTTGGTGAAGAGCGAGACCTGCTGGTGCGTCAGGTCTTTCCGGCCCTGCGCGCCCGGCTCAAGGACCGCTTTGTTGAAGTGGTCGATGTTGACCTGCGCTGGGGCATCACAGTCGAGCAAGCTGAGCGGCGATGGCGGCATAGGCCCGGGCCGCGGCGCGATCAAACGCCAGGATGCGATCGCGGAAGTCTTCGTCAAGCAGGCTCTCGATTGCGGTGCTTAGTGCCTTGCGACGCTCGCCCGCAGGAAGCAGGGCCACGCCGTGCCGGAGTTCGGCTTCGCCGACCGCTGTGAAGTAGACCTATGCGCCGTCCTGCGCCGACA
>Ga0214923_10002555_pt1 | contig 24002 bp, 21 predicted proteins | sample LL1510_MetaG_FD_177993 | JGI IMG/M metagenome (GOLD analysis project Ga0214923, IMG submission 177993) | Freshwater microbial communities from Lake Lanier, Atlanta, Georgia, United States - LL-1510 | ecosystem: Environmental > Aquatic > Freshwater > Lake | place: USA: Georgia | collected...
CTGTAAATTTAGGGCTAGGCTATGCCTCATTTGTTGCCTGGACTTGCGACCTCAACGAAGAGTATATTAAAATCAACAAAGACTACAGAAGTTAGGTTTTTAGACAAATCACCTTCTTGCAAGAAGAGGTGGCACTGAGTACTAAGGTAGTGTTTTTTAACAGAATTAGATATCATCACCCTCCCCCTTGCGGGAGGGTAAATTTGCTATCTTTGATAGCAAATTTGGGAGGGGAATGTTATTTTTCGCTAAACTAAAATTAAAAATATATCAAAATTAATGAAAATTATAACTATTTAAACACTTTATGCATGCACATCAAAGATCATTAACAGAAATATTTACACAAAATCATCAATTTACCATTCCAATTTATCAAAGACCTTATAGTTGGCAAAAAAAACAGTGCGAAAAATTATGGGAAGATATACAAAATGCTGCTAAAAATGATCGTGAACATTTTATTGGATCAATAGTTAGATTTGAAAATAGTCAAAAAGAAGAAGTAACTATACATACCATTATCGATGGTCAGCAAAGAATAACTACTATTTTATTATTAATTTCAGCAATGATTCTAAAGCAAGAAAATAAACATCGAGCTCAAGAATGGAAAGAGCTTTATTTAACAAATCATCATAAAGAAAACGATTTGCTTTATAAAATATTACTTACCGATAAAGACAAATCTTCTTTGATTAACATTATTGATAACAACAATAACAAAATTGAATCTACAAGAATTAAAGAAAATTTTGAATTATTTAAAGATCTTTTAAAAAAAATTAATGATCTAGATATTATTCACAAAGGCATTAGAAAACTTAAAATAGTTGATGTTGTATTAGATCTTAAGCATGACGATCCGCAACTTATTTTTGAAAGTTTAAACTCTACTGGTTTAAAATTATCTCAGGCAGATTTAATTAGAAACTTTCTTTTAATGAAGCTAAGCCCGTCTCAACAAGAAAAAATTTATAAAAACTATTGGCACCCTGTAGAGAAAAAATTTAGCTCTAATTCAAAAAATTCAAAAGATGAAGATAAAATTTTTAATCGTTTTTTTCGCGATTACCTCACAATAAAAAATGAAGGCTACATTCCTAATCAGAGTAATGTTTATGAGGAATTTAAACTATATATCGAGAAGCAAAAAGAGGAACAGCAAGAAAAGATTGAAACAATAGTTGCAGATATTTGTAAATTTTCTGAATTTTATACCAAAATAGCCTACCCAAGAGAACAAGAAAATAATCCTAAATTAAAACAAGCTTTTATAGATTTCAACAAGACAGAAGTTAATGTTTCTTACCCGTTTTTAATGAGTGTTTATGATGATTTTAATAGTAAAATTATTGATGATAACACATTTTTAGATATTTTAAAGTTAATTGAAAGCTATGTTTTTAGAAGATTTATTTGCGAATTAGAAACTAATTCTTTAAATAAAATTTTTGCCAATTTGCATAAATCAATAAAAAAAGAAAACTATTTTGATAGCTTGCAATCAACATTAGCATCTTTTCAAAGCTATAAAAGGTTTCCAAGAGATGAGGAATTTAAAGAAAAATTAAAATTAAAAAATCTTTATGACACTAAGCATTACAAAAATTATTGGCTATATAAATTTGAAAATTTTAATAAAAAAGAACCTATTTCAATAAAAGATTTTTCTATAGAGCATATCATGCCACAAAATTTAACACCACATTGGCAACAAGAACTCGGCGAAAATTATCAGCAAGTTTGGGCAAAATATTTACATACCCTAGGAAATTTAACTCTTACAGCCTATAACTCTGAACTTGGTAATAAATCTTTTGCTGATAAAAAAAGCATTTTGAATCAAAGTCCACTCAAATTAAACCAAATGTTTAGAGATTTTGAAAATTGGAATGAAAATTCTATAAATAAAAGAGCAGAAATTTTAATTCCCGAAATGTTAAAAATTTGGCAATATCCAAAAATTGATGATGGTGTTTTAAATAGCTTCTCAACTAAACTTAAATCAAATCGCTATGATTTATCAAGTGAAGATGATTTTACAGGGCAAAAACCAGTGGCAATATTTTTTGAAAAACAAGAATATAAAATAAAACACTGGAAAGATTTGTTAAAAAAAGTATGTTGGTTTTTTTATAGACTATCGCCTACCGAATTTGATATGATAATGCAAGATTTACCACTTATTTTTGCAAATGAAAATAATAAAAACAACTTAAGAGAGCCTCAAGATTTTTCTACCAATAAATATGTTGAAACTAATCACCCAGCACAAAAGATATTAAAAACTTGCAAAGAAATCTGTGAAAAAATGAATTACGATCCAGAAAAAATCGAATTTACTCTTAGAGTATAAACCATCTCCTATTAAGAAATGCTCGTAAGCCAGCTTTTGTTTTTTAAATTTAGAAGCAAGTATCTCTACTATCTCTGTTATATTTTTTGATATATTTTTTCTAATTCGCAACTGGTGATGCAAAAATTTTCAATAAAACTTTTAGCATAAGATTTGTATCCGCCTTGATAATCTCTGCTGGTTTGTTGAATATAAAAAAACATTCTTTCAGAATTTAATATTTTCGCTAATTCTTCTAAGTTGCCATCAAATTTTATTGCATAGCCCGAATAAAAACAATGATCAGCTAAATGAGAAACAATAAAATTTGGTTTATGATTCATGGGCGAGGTGAGTATTTTATTGCCAAAAGAGCTATCTAAACCTTGCGATCTGCCAAAAGCATACCAAGCAACACTATTTTTTTTGCCAGAATCTCTGTTTTGTAAAATTGTTTTAATATTGCAAAAATAATTATAGCACTTTGGAAAATTTTCTTGCAATGTTTTTTCTGCAATAATTTTATGCTTACCATCGGTTAATTGATAAGGAAAAATAATATACTTTTTTTTGTGAGGTTGATTTTGTTTTAAAATTGAAGCCTTGATAATTGGTTTTAAAATTTCTGATTCTATTTCAAAAACTTCGCCATTTTTTAACTGAATTTTGGCATATTTATCATCAAAAATAACATTATCAAAAATATAATAAGCATCGGCTAGTGTGGTGATGCCAACACTTATTTTTGCTACATTTTTTAGCGGGATTCCGTTATTTTCTATGTTTTTTATTTTAGCTAAAATATCGCTTTTTACCAATTGCCAACAATCTAGCTTAAGATCGGAAAAATTTATTTTTTCTATAAATTGCAACTGATTATCTTGCCATTTATAATAATGAAAATAATCTTGCTTATGTTTTTTATTAATAATAGTAATAATAGAATAAGTTATGGCATTTTTAAAAATTTGATAATCGCCAAAATCTATTAAACATTCGATGTTTTTTTGTTGCTGTAAAAAATAACGAAATGATATTGCGGTTTTAGTTTTAAGATAAGTATTAGGAGTAATAAAACCTAATTTACCATCTTTTTTGAGTAATTTATGAGCAATCTGAAAAAATGCTATAAATAAATCGGTGCTTCCGTTTTTGCAAAAATGCCAATCTTGTTGTATTTTTAATCTTCTATCTTCTCCTAAATTTTGGATTCGCACATAAGGCGGGTTGCCAACAATATAATTAAAATAATTTTGATAATTTGTTAATAAATTTTTATCGAGGCAATCAAAAACTTTTATTTGCCAAAAAACATTAGGTATAGAATATTTGCTTAAAAGAGAATTAAGTTTATCTTTTGCTAATAAAATTGCTTGTTCATCGATATCAAATCCATAAATGTTTTTTGCTAAAATTTCGGAGATTTGATGATTTGCTAAATTTTGTTTTTTTTGCTTCTAAAATAATTATTTCGGCAATTTCATACAAAAAAGCCCCATCTCCACAAGAAGGATCGAGTATGTTGTGAGTGGCAAAATTTTCTGTAAAATCAATTTTTTCAATTATTAAATCGACAATCCATTTTGGAGTATAAACAACCCCATTAGACTTAATTTTGTTTTTTATGCTTTGAGTTGACATAATGCAGTGATTTTTTTAACAAAATTATTAATACCATGAGATTGCAGTAATAAAAGATCTTAGTGCATTACTATAAATATAATTTGAGATATAGCGACTCTATAATTGATTATAATTATTTGGCATAATTAAATAAATTTTTTTCTTCAAAAATTTCAATTATTTGTAAAATGGTGTATTGTCTCTTAATTTTTCTGGAATTTTTTTCTAAAAAAGTTTCAATTTTCATCTTAATTTTTAGTTTTTCATTACCGCCTAATTTAATTATATTTTGAGTATATTTATTAAAAAAATCTTTATCTTCCATTTTACATTTTATTTTTCCATCATTTTCTTCAAATTCCCAAAAACAATCTTTTTTTGAGGTTGGAGTTAATAATTGATAGATATCAATACTTTCACGAGTATTCTGCAAATCTTTTTCTTCATCTTCCATTGCCTCAGTTAAAAAATCTTCTTCATTTGCCATAGACGAGTTTATTTTTATTTTTTTTTCAGTTTGACTAGGTTTATAAAAAACATTATCACCAGTTTTTTTAACCCCTTTTGAAAAATGTTGAATTGCCTTGGCGAGTCTTGATCGATCTAGATAATAACCTTTTAATTCATTATTTATTCCGCTATTATTTAGTTCTTTTGTTATAGCTTCTTCAATTTCTTTTAATTTTTCTTTGTTATCAGTTGATTTACTTTGAATTGTTATAAATACATCTCTTACTTTTTTTAAAATAATTGGAATAAAAGAAGAAAGATCTCCAGTTGCAATTGTTAAAGAAGAGGCTGCTAAAAGCTCTACCGCCTCTTCATCATTTTTTTTTGTTTTTTTAACTTCGTCTTTTAATTTAAACTCAATAGAACCAGCCTCTAAACTTTCTATATAAGAAACAACTTTTATTGATGTATCAATTCCGCCTGCTACAACATTATTTATCTCTTCTAATGCTGATAAACATTCTTGCATTCCTTTAGCAAATTCATCAACTGAAATTTGCTCTTTTTTTGGTATATCAAATATTATGCTATATGTAAGATCTTGTTTTTTATGCATCATTTACACTTGTTAAAATTAACTCACTAAGAATATTATGATTTTTAATTATTACTTTACTATATTAGATAAAATATCATTTTAAATGTCAATATTTAAAATAAATAAATTTTGAAGTTTTTTTTATTACTTCTTATTCTAAACTGTTGCTCTGTGTTCATTTTTTTCAACTACAAAAGGGCAACAAGTTTATTGGCGATGGCATCAATAAATTGTTCGGTGTAAAGATAGTGTTTGCCAGGCTCCACCGCATTACCATAAACCGCCACCGCTAAATCTTTGGTAAAAATACCAGATTCGATGGTTTGTAGGCAAGACAGCTCTAGTTTGCAGGCAAAATCGGCAAGTTCTTGATGCTCATCGAGTTTGGCTCTAAATAACAAGCCTTTTGTCCAGGCAAATATTGAAGCGATTGGATTGGTTGAGGTTGGTTTGCCCTGCAAATGTTCGATAAAATGCCTTGTTACCGTGCCGTGAGCCGCTTCGGTTTCGGCGATTTTGCCACAAGGTGTAGTTAAGATAGATGTCATAAGGCCAAGAGAACCAAAGCCTTGCGCCAGAGAATCAGACTGTACATCGCCATCGTAGTTTTTGCAGGCCCAAATAAAACCACCTGCAGATTTCATAGCAAAAGCTACCATATCGTCTATCAAGCGATGCTCGTAGGTGAGATTTTGCTCTTTAAATTTAGAAGCAAAATTTTTTTCATAAACTTCGGCAAAAATATCTTTAAACAAGCCATCGTATTGCTTTAAGATGGTGTTTTTAGTAGAAAGATAAAGTGGCAGATTTTTTTGCAAAGCCATATTAAAGCACGAGTTGGCAAAGCCAAAAATAGAATCGGTGGTGTTAAACATAGCCATCACTACTCCGCCGTTTTGGTTAAAAGAGTAAATGTTTTGCTCAGAAGAATTGCCGTTTTCATCGGTTATTACTAGTTTAGCGGTGCTTTTTTGGGTAATTTTCATTTCGGTTGCTCGGTATTGATCGCCAAAACCGTGCCTACCGATGATAATTGGTTTTTGCCAGCTAGAAACTAGCCTTGGCACATTTTTGCAAATAATTGGCTCACGAAAAACTGTGCCATCAAGAATATTTCGAATAGTGCCGTTGGGAGATTTATAAATTTGTTTTAAGTTAAATTGTTTTTTTCGGGCTTCGTCTGGGGTGATAGTGGCACATTTAATACCAACTCCGTATTGCTTGATAGCATTGGCAGAATCAATGGTGATTTGATCGTTAGTTTTATCGCGGTTTTCTATGCCTAAATCGAAGTATTTAATGTTTAAATTAAGATGTGGAAAAATTAATTTTTCTTTAATAAATTGCCAAATTATTCGAGCCATTTCATCGCCGTCTATTTCTACTATTGGCTGGTTGACAGTAATTTTTTTCATAGAATTTTAAGTTAAAAGTTTATGTTTTAGTGAATCAGAAACATTTGGCAAAGCTTGGTTAATTTCTTGCATTTCAAGCATATTGCCGTTGCAATGCAAAACTATATCACAACCAGCTTGTAAAGCTAAAACAGCATTTTGACCAACACTGTTTTGTAAAGCCTTCATAGAAAGATCGTCGGTGATTAAAATGTTGTTAAAACCAATTTGTTGCCTAATTATGTTAATTACTTTACTAGAAATGGTGCCACAATTTTGAGCATCGAGTTGCGAGTATAAAATATGGGCAGTCATGGCTAGTTTTTGCTGGTTTAAAGCCGCAAAAGGCAAAAAATCGGTTGTTTGCAATTCAAGCAAGGCGGTATCTACATTTGGCAATTCAAGATGACTATCAGACATAGCTCTGCCGTGCCCTGGAATGTGTTTTATTACTGGCAAAATATTAGCTTGCAACAAACCATTACAGGCAGATTGAGCTAAATCGGCTACTTGTTTAGGATTTTCGCCAAAAGAACGATTGCCAATAATTTGGTGAGTATATTGTGTTAAAATATCAAGCACCGGAGCACAATTAACATTTATGCCAAGCTCTTTTAAAGTAAGCCCAATTTGGTAAAAATTTTCTTGAGTTGCTTGCAAAGCAAGTTGTTGATTTTGTTGATACAAGCAAGCAAAATAGCTAGCAGAAGGAAATTGAGGCCACTCGTCGGCATGAAGCCTAGAAACTCTACCACCTTCTTGGTCGATTAAAATTAGTGGATCGCCTTGCAAAACTTGTTTTAATTGCGAAGTGAGTTGCTTAACTTGATTTTTATTTTTGATATTTCTAGCAAACAAAATAAAACCAAGGCAACCATTTTGCTGAAAAAATTGATATTCTTGATGGGTAAGAGTTTCGCCAGCAATGCCGTATATTACAGGTTTTTTTGCTAACGGATTATTAGCTAAATTAGCAAGCAACATTTATAAAACTCCTTTGGTTGAATTGATGGTGTTATTTTGTAAAAATATAGCTTGTTTTAATGCTTTGGCAACAGCTTTAAAAACTGATTCGGCGATATGATGATTATTGATGCCGTAAAGGTTAGAGATATGCAAATTGCAACCAATAGTATTAGCAATAGCAATAAAAAACTCTCGAAACATTTCGGTGTGAGTATCGCCAATTTTAGCGGTGGTAAAATTGCAATCAAAAACCACATAAGGCCTGCCCGATAAATCGATAACACAACGGCTAAGAGCTTCGTCGAGTGGCGCATAAAAAAAGCCAAAACGAGCAATGCCAAGCTTGTTGCCCAAAGCTTGTTTAATAGCAAGACCCAAAGCTAAACCGCAATCTTCGATGGTGTGGTGCGAATCGATATGTAAATCGCCCACAGCCTCTAAAGAAATATCGATGCCAGAATGACAAGATAACTGCTCAAGCATATGATTAAAAAAGCCTAAACCAGTGTTTATTTGGTATTTACCGCTACCATCGAGATTAATTGCTACATTTATTTTAGTTTCTTTGGTTTCTCTATTGATGGTAGCGGTTCGCATAAAAAATTAATTAGTTTTTAAAGTTTTGAGAAGCAAAATCCCAATTAATGAGATGATTTAAAAAAGTATCAATGTAATTTGGCCGAGCATTTTGAAAATCTAGGTAATAAGCATGCTCCCAAACATCGATAGTAAGTAGCGGTTTAGCATCGGTAGTAAGAGGAGTTTCGGCATTGCCAGTTTTTACAACTTTTAATTTATCATTTTCAAGCACTAACCAAGCCCAGCCAGAACCAAATTGAGTAGCTGCTGCATTTTTAAACTCGGTGGCAAAATTTTCGTAAGAACCGAAATCTAGTTCAATTTTTTTAAGTAATTCACCAGAAGGCTTGCCACCGCCATTTGGCTTGATAGAGTGCCAATAAAAAGTATGATTCCAAACTTGGGCTGCATTATTAAAAATAGCAGTTTTAGATTTATCGGAAGCAGAAATTTTAATGATTTCTTCGAGAGTTTTGCTAGCCAAATCGGTGTTGGCAATAAGATTGTTTAAATTAGTAATATAGGCTTGATGATGCTTGCCGTAATGATAATTTAAAGTATTTTCGCTAATGTGCGGAGCTAAAGCATTTTTCGCATAAGGCAATTGAGGCAATAAAAAAGGATAGTGGTTTGACATTTTATTTTGTGAAAAAAAATTATTATTAGTGGAAGTAATTTTATTAAAGCCAATTTTACAAGCACCAAGTATAAAAACCGGCAACAGCAAAGTAGATTTAATAAATTTTCTTTTGAGTAATTGCTGCATTAACTATTTTTATTTTTTTATAAAATTGGCATTACAATATTCTTTTAAAATTTTAAAATGACAAAAAATAATGTCAAACCTATTTTGAAAAAAATATTTCGAAGCTCTTATGATAATATTTTTATCAATAAAAACAAAGTAAATTTAAATAATTTGAGATGCAACCGCCCCTTAAATAATAGACCAAGTATCAATACCCAAAGAGTATTTTGGTTTAATTTTTGGCATAGCAAAAACATTGCGATATAAAATGCGATAAGTATTGTTATGCCAATGCGGAATAACCAAATAATTTTCTAACAAATATTTATCGAGTTTTTGGCATAAATTAATAAGCTCGGTTTTATTGGTGGAAATAGCTATTTTTTCAACCAAATCATCTACCAAATTATCTTGTAAACCCAATAAATTTCGCCCTCCTTTAATATTGATTTGCGAAGAATGAAAATAACCATAAAGTTCTGCCCCTGGTGTTGTGCTTTGTGGAAAAACTCCCACCACCACATCAAAATTAAAATTATTCAACATTTGCTGATATTGATTTTCTTCGACGAATTTAATTTTAGTGGCAATACCTAACTTTTTTAAATTATTAGCAAAAGAAGCTACCACCATTTCAAAAGCCTTGCTATCTATTAAAAACTCAATAACTACTGGTTGTAAATTAGTATCGAGTAGTTGATTATTAACCACTTTATAACCAGATTTTTGTAAAATTTCTTGGGCTTGCAATAGATTTTGCCGATTAAAACCATCAGTACTGCCATTTGGCAAGAAAAAATCTCGATATCCAAAATTGGAGTTGGCAAAAAAACTGGTTGTTTTTTGATAAGAACCATAAAAAATATGTTGTTGTAGCCATAAAAAATCAAAAGCATAATTTAGAGCCCTTCTTAAGCCAAGATTTTGAAATTTTTCTCTTCTTAAATTAAGCACAAAAGCCTGCATTGGAGCTGGTAAATTGTGTTTGATTTCGGTTTTGATAATATTGCTATTTTGGCTTAGATTATAGGCTGTTGCCCAATTTCTGGCAATATTTTCTTGGCGAAAATCATATTTTTGGGCCTTAAAAGCTTCAATTAAAACATTGTTATCGCGATAATAATCAAACCAAATTGTGGCAAAATTGTAGCGATATTTATTGACTGGTAAATTTTTTGCCCAATAATTTTGGTTTTTTTGATAAACAATATGATAATTCGGCTTGATTTCTTTGATTTTATAAGGCCCCGAGCCAATTGGAGGCTCTAAAGTGGTTTGTTCAAAATTATGTTGCTTATAATAATGTTTTGGCAATACTGGCAAAGATGCTACAAATAAAGCCAAATCTCGCTGATGATTAGGTAAAAACAAAAATTTTAACTGATGTTTATTGATAATTTTGACTTTTTTTATTTGTTTTAAGTGCATTTGATATACAGGATGCCCGTATTTTAGCAAAGTTTCAAAGGTAAATAACACATCATCTACAGTAATTGGCTGACTATCATGAAAATAGGCTTGCTTGTTTAACTTAAATTCTATGCTATCTTGATTTAATTTTATTTTTTCAGCAACCAAACCGTATCTCACACCAAGTTCATCTTCACTTGCTTCGGTAAGAGTATCGTAAAGATAAGACAAGCCTTCGGCAGGAATACCTTTCAGTAAAAAAGGATTGAGAGAATTAAAACCTCCTTCGGTGGCAAATTTGATGGTTCCGCCCTGTTTTGCAGAAGGATTTGTATAGTCAAAATGACTAAAATTAACAGGATATTTTGGTTTCTCAAATAAACTTATATAATGAGAAAACTCACCAGCATAAGATTTGCTAATAAATATCAGTAAAAAACAAAAACTAAATTTAATTATTGACAATATCAAGCAAGGCATTAGTGAAAGATTTAGCATTAAATTCTTGGAGATCAGAAATTTTCTCACCCACCCCAACAGCAAAAATTGGCTTACCGAAATCATTTGCCAAAGCAACGGCGATTCCACCTTTGGAAGTGCCATCGAGTTTAGTGATAATTAAGCCATCAATACCAACAATTTTATGAAAAGTTTCGGTTTGAGTTTTGGCATTCTGACCATTGGTAGCATCTATAACTAATAAATTGCAGTGCGGAGCGGTTTCGTCGAGTTTTTTAAGCACAGTATTAATTTTTTTAAGCTCATCCATTAAATTTTGTTTGTTGTGCAGCCTACCTGCGGTATCGATTAATAAAACATCTATTTTTTCTTTTTGAGCCAAATCTAGTGCTCGATAAGCAACCGAGGCAGGATCTTCTTGTTCTTTTAGTGGTAAAACCAATTGGCAATTTGCTCTAGTTGCCCAAGTAGAAAGTTGGTTAGTGGCCGCCGCTCTAAAAGTATCGCAAGCCGCAATTAAAACAGATTTACCTTGTTGTTTTAAATTATAAGCAATTTTGCCGATGGTAGTAGTTTTGCCAGCTCCGTTTATACCGTTAAAAACCAATACTTGGGTAGATTGATTATTGTGAATTGGTAGTGGCTTTTGACATTTTGATAAAATATTTTCAATTTCATTGGCAAGAAATAGCTTGATTTCATTGCTGGTGAGATTTTTTTCAAATTTTTGTGATTTAAGTTTTTGAGTAATTTTTTTAGCAACTTCGGTGCCGAGATCGTTGATTATTAAAATATCTTCTAACTCTTGCAAAGTTTCGTTATCAAGTTTTTTATGAGTAAAAATTTGACTTACAAAAGTAGAAATTTTTTGCGAACTATTTTTGAGCTGATCGCCGATTTTTGATTTAGCAAAAATATTTAAAAATGACATAGAAATATTGAATTTTTTATTGAAAAACAAATTTTAAGTTAATTAGTTAAAATAACAATAAATTTATTGAAAAATGAATTTCGGCTTTTAGAATTTATGCTTTATTAATTTTTTGGGCTTATATTATGGCAGAATCTAAATCGATTTGGCAAAATATTTATGTTTATTTATTGGTTATTTTTTTAAGCATTATTAATGTTAACAACATTAAAATCGCTGGCTTTAACTATTTTTTTCCGTCACTTGAAGTAATTGCAATTTTTTATTTTGCGGTTTTTTGTAATATTTTTGGCTTTATCTTTATTTTTATTGTTGGCATTTGGCAAGATTCTATCAATAATATTAATTTAGGCGTCTCTTCTTTTTGTTATATTATTATTGTAAAAATTTTCCTTACTATCAATAACAGAGTTTTGTTAAAAGAAAATTTTATGCAAATTTGGCAACAATTTGCTTTTTTTTGCTTTTTATTTTTATTGCTAAAATGGCTGATAATTTCTTTATTGAATGGTAGTTTTTTATCGATTAAGCCAATTCTTATTCAAACAGTCATTTCAATTTTTGCCTATGCTTTTATGCATAAATTTTTTGATTTCTTTCTTGAAAAAATTCAGCAATAAAAATTTATGCTTAGAGATATTAGAAAAAACAAAATATTTAATCGCCGAGTATTTATTTTAGGAATTGGGCAATCTATTCTTACCTCTTTTTTGTTACTAAGACTCGGCTATTTACAAATTTGGAAACATAATCAATACAGTATTCAAGCCGATAGCAACCGCATTAGAGCCTTAATAAATCCAGCTCCCAGAGGTATTATCTTTGATCGCTATGGCTTGCCTCTTACTAAAAATGAAAGCAACTTTCGTTTATTGGTTTATTTAGGTAAAAAGCATAATTTAAATCAAACCATCGATAAATTATCCGAAATTCTCGATCTCACCGAACAACAAAAACAAAGTTTTTATAATAAAATCAAGGCTGGCAAAAGAAAAAATGTTGTTTCACTTATCGACAATTTAAACTGGCATGATCTCGCCAAAATAGAAAGCAACTCACATCTATTGCCAGCTATTTCAATTGAAAGCGGTATTATCAGAAAATATCCCTACCCTTATGAAACCGCTCATTTTTTAGGCTATGTTTCTTTGCCTTCTGAAAAACAAATCGAAAAATTACCAACCGATAATCCTACTGCCGAAAACAATAAAAACTTATTTATGCACCCCGATTTTCGCATTGGTTCTTTTGGCATTGAAAAAACCTTTGATACAGCTTTAAGAGGCGAATATGGCATAAAATATGTTGAGGTCAATGTGCACGAGGTTCCGCTTAGAACTCTCGATTACAAACAATACAATGAAGGCTCAAGAATTAATCTTACCATCAATTTTAGTTTACAAAAATTTGTAACCGATAGAATCAAAAACGATACCGCTTCGGCAGTTGTTATCGATGTTAAAACAGGTGAAATTTTAGCTTATGCCTCTTCACCTTCATTTGACCCAAATAATTTTGTTGAAGGTGTTTCAAAAGAATATTGGCAACAGCTTACTTCTGATCCTAAAAAACCACTTAACAACAAACCTATTTCGGCTCTCTATGCTCCTGGCTCTACTTTCAAACTAATGGTTGCTTTGGCTGCTCTTGAAAACGGCTATAATCCTAGTAATTATGTTTTTTGCAATGGCTCTTACCAATTAGGCAAACGAACTTTTCACTGTTGGAAAGAGGGTGGGCACGGCTCTTTAAATTTGGTTGATGCCATTATGCACTCTTGCAACACTTACTTTTTTACTATTGCCAATCAAATTGGCTACGAAAAAATTGTTGCAATGGCAAAAAAATTTGGCTATGCCGAAAAATTTGATATTAGCTTAAGCGGTGCAAAGGCTGGTTTGGTGCCAACCGAAGAATGGAAGCAAAAAGTTTTTAAACAACCTTGGGTAAAGGGCGATACACTAAATACCGCAATAGGACAAGGAAATGTTTTAGCAAGCCCTTTACAAATGGCAATAATTACTGCTAGATTAGCTAATGGTGGTATTCCAATTAAGCCTTATTTAATTCGCAATAATAATATTTTTAAACAATTCGATGCCTTACAAAATCAACCATTGGTTAATAAACAGCATCTAAAAATTGTGCAAGAAGGTATGAGAAAAGTTGTAAATCAACCAGGTGGCACAGCTTACGGCAAAAGAATCGAACTATCTGGCTTTGAAATGGCTGGCAAAACTGGCACTTCACAAGTAATTTCAAAAAGAGAAAAAGAAATGACCAAAGAAGAAACCCTTGCTTATGCTAATCATGCTATATTTGTGGGTTATGCTCCAGTGCAAGAACCAAAATATGCTGTTGCAGTAGTGGTTGAACACGGTAAAAGCGGCTCAATGGCCGCCGCCCCTATTGCAAAAGATATTTTAATGCAAGCTCAAGGAATCAGCGAAAAACAAGATTTAACTTAGTTATTTTTGCAATATAAATTTGCAACTATCTAAAATAAGGCTACTATATTTCAAATTTAATCAATTTGTGCATCATTATAGAACACTTCTTTTATTTTTAAAAAAATTTATCAACTTCATAAAAGCTAAAGCTCTATGAGAAATACTATGTTTTTGCTTAGAAGAAAGTTCGCCAAAAGTTAACTTATCGCCATTTTTTAGAAAAATAGGATCGTAACCAAAGCCATTTTGACCCCTTGGTAAAACAATTTTACCATCAACCCTGCCCTCAAAATTAATAGCCTTGCCAGTAACAGGATTATATAAACATAAATTACAAATAAAATAAGCAGAAGCTAAATTATTGACAGAATCAAAACCTAACTCAAGTAGCTGATTATGTATTTTATTAAAAGCCCAAGGAAAGTTTTTTTTACCACAATCATCAATAGCAAATCTTGCCGAATGAACCCCTGGTTGATTTTGTAATGGCACAATACACAAGCCAGAATCATCTGACAACGAAATATGATTGGTTGCATCGCCATAATATTTAGCTTTTATAAAAGCATTTTCAGCAAAAGTTTGAGCAGTTTCTTCTGGCTCTATTAAGTTATTAAAATCGAATGTTGCAACAGAATTAATTTTAATAGAATTTAGCAAATCTGATATTTCGCTAAACTTGCCATAATTATTGGTGGCAATTAAAATTTTAGAAAACTGTTGCATAATTTTTTAGTTTTGATCTTGCAAAGCATAAACATCGAATTCGCAACCGTTTTGTTTGTAAGCATCAATTGCCTCAACCAAAGCTTTGGCTCCAGCAATGGTTGTGCTGTAAGTTATACCTCGAATAAGTGCGGTTCTTCTGATTGAAAAACTATCTTTAGTAGATTGCATACCTTCGGTAGTGTTAATAATGAGATCAATTTCTTTTTTATCTATCATATCAACCACATGAGGTTTGTCTTCGGTGATTTTATTTACAATAGTTACTGCAATATTTTGTTCGGCTAAAAATTTGGCAGTTCCTTTAGTAGCAACTATATTAAAACCAATATTAATTAACTGCTTAGCGATGTTTGTTAAATATGGTTTATCAGCATTTTTTACCGACAAAAAAGCCAAGCCACTTGTTGGTAATTTTACTCCCGCCGCCACTTGAGCTTTGGCAAAAGCTAAAGCAAAAGTTTTATCGATACCCATAACTTCTCCAGTAGATTTCATTTCTGGACCAAGTAAAGTATCGGTATCGTTAAATCTGGCAAAAGGTAAAACCACTTCTTTTACAGCAAAATATTTAAATTTAGGCTCTTGTAAATTAAAATCGGCAAGTTTTTTACCAATCATAATTAAAGAAGCAATTTTAGCAATAGGGATTCCTGTTGCTTTAGCCACAAAAGGCACAGTTCGTGAAGCCCTAGGATTAACCTCTAGCACATATAAATTATCATTTTTAATTGCAAACTGCACATTCATTAAGCCCTTTACCTGTAAAGCTAAAGCTAGTTTAGTAGTTGCTTGCTTAATTTGGTTGATGTTTTCTTTTGAAAGTGAATATGGAGGCAATGAACAAGCTGAATCACCAGAATGAATACCAGCTTCTTCGATATGTTGCATAATACCCGCCACAAAAACAGTTTCGCCATCAGAAAGAGCATCGACATCTATTTCAATGGCATTATTTAAAAATTGATCTAGCAATAGCGGACCTGTGGCAAAAACATCTTGAAAATCTTTCAAATACTGTTCTAAAAACTCTGGATTATCGATAATTGCCATACCTTTACCGCCTAAAACATAGGAAGGCCTCACCACAATAGGAAAACCAATTTGTTTAACCTGTTCTAAAACCTCTGTTTGCGAGTAAGCAATATAATTTTGCGGTTGTAGTAAATTTAATTCTTGCAACAATAATTTAAATCGCTTACGATCTTCGGCAAGATCTATCATATCAGGAGAAGTGCCGATAATTGGCACTTGGTTATCTTGTAAAAATTTTGCTAAACTAAGTGGAGTTTGCCCGCCAAACTGCACATTTACCCCAAGTAACTCGCCGCTACTGGCTTCTTTTTTGATAATTTCTAAAACATCTTCGGCAGTAAGGGGCTCAAAGTATAACCTGCTTGAAGTATCATAATCGGTAGAGACCGTTTCGGGATTGCAATTAACCATAATTGCTTCAATACCCTGCTCTTTATAAGCAAAAGAAGCATGAACACAAGTGTAATCAAACTCTATACCCTGCCCAATACGATTAGGGCCAGAGCCAAGAATAATCACTTTTTTATTATTAGTAGGCTGTGCTTCACAATAAGAAACATCGGGGTTGACAGCAGAAATATTTTGAAAAGAATTTGACATATATAAGTAATTATAATAATTTTTATCATTAAATTTTGGCTGTTTTTTATCTAAAAATCAAGTAAAAATAACATAATAAAATAACATAATAAATAAAATTATACCAATTTCAAAATGTAGCATTTAATAAATATGACTGTTGCATTTTAATTTATAGAAGTGCTATCATAGTAAAATAATTAATTACATTTATAACCAAAAATTCAATTCAAATGCAATTTTTAAGCTACCAAAATAATCAAAACACAACCGAGTTATTTATTGAAAACACCGCTATTTCAAGAATTGCCAAGCAAGTAGGTACTCCATTTTATTGCTATTCTAAACAATCTTTAATCGAAAATTATCAGCAATTTGTCAAAGCTTTTGCTTTGCATCATGTTGTTAATTATAAAATCTGCTATGCCATTAAAGCCAATGCCAACTTGCATTTGGTAAAAATACTTGCCAGCCTTGGGGCTGGTATCGATGCCGTTTCTTCTGGCGAAATTTTTCGTGCTTTAAAAGCAGGTATTAAACCCGAAAAAATAGTTTTTGCAGGTGTAGGCAAAACCATTGAAGATATCACTTTTGCCTTACAAAATGGTGTTGATGATTTTTCGGTAGAATCTATCGATGAAATGTTTTTACTAAACGAAATAGCCACCAAATTAAACAAAAAAGCCAAGTTTTCTTTAAGGGTCAACCCAAAAGTAGATGCCAACACTCACCATAAAATCAGCACTGGGCGAAAAAACGATAAATTCGGGGTTGATATCGATTTAGCCGAAGAGGTTTATGTGATGGCATCTAAGCTCCCTGCCCTTGAAATTTACGGCATCTCTACTCATATTGGCTCGCAAATTACCTCTCTTGAGCCTTTTGAAATTGCTTTTAGCAAAATTAAAGATTTATGCTTACTATTAAAAGAAAAAGGCCATAAAATCAAAAACCTTGATTTTGGTGGCGGTATCGGTATAGATTACCATAACAATCCAACTATTGATATTGCTAATTACATCAAACTTTTACAACAAACCACAGCTGGTTTAGGAGTTTCTATCACCATCGCTCCAGGTAGAGCAATTGTTGGCAATTCTGGGCTACTCGTAGTTAAAACCTTGTTTTGCAAAGAAACCGCCAGCAAAAATTTTGTTATCATCGATGGAGCCATAAACGATTTAATGAGGCCGGGGCTTTATGGCTCTTATCACGAAGTTTTGCCTGTGATAAAAAAATTCGGCCCAAAAGCAACTTTTGATTTTGCAGGGCCAGTTTGTGAAACCACCGATATTTTAGCTTCTGAGAGGCAAATAAATATTCCTAATAACGGCGATTTGTTTGTATTTTGTAGTGCTGGAGCTTACGGTTCTTCTATGTCAAATCAATACAATTGCAGGCCACTGGTGCCAGAAGTTCTGGTTGACGGTAATCAATTTTCTGTTATTAGAAAAAGGCCAACTTTTGCCGAAATGATTGAACTTGAAAACCTATGAACCATCTTTTAATTGCCAAAGTAATTTCGCCTTTTAGCATCAAAGGAGCGGTAAAATTATTGGTTTTTTCTGATAATTTAAAAGCTTTTAGTAAATATCAGCTTTTTGATAAAAATCAACAACCAGTAAAAATTACTTATAACTTAACTTCTGCTAAAAATACCTCAAGCGGAATTGTGCTTATTGCTTTTATAGAAAATGTTAATACTCGTAATTTAGCAGAGCAAATGGTAGGTAGCGAATTTTTTGTCAATAAAAACAACTTACCAAAAACAGCAAAAAATCAATTTTACATCGAAAGCCTGATTGGCTTACAAGTTTTTGATAGCCAAAATAATTTAATCGCTGTTATCAAACAAGTTCATCAAAACAAAGCGGGTCCAGCAATTATGCTAGAATTTTCCGATGCAAATCTACAACAAAAATATAACGATTTCTACGATTTTGCTTTTACTGCCGATTTTTTTTCCGACCCAGATTTTACCAACAATTCTATTATTTTTTATCCACCCGAAATAATTTAAAAAATGCTTACTTTTTTATCACCACTAAAAATTTTTACTATTTTTATAATTTTTTATTTATCAAGCCATTCAGCCTTTGCTTGGAGCGGTTTTGATTACGAAAACCAAACCAGCATCGATATTTCTAGCGGTAATTTGGTAAGAGAAGGTAATATCATTGATTTTTATCAACAAAAAACCAATGAACTGCTTTCGGCCAAAGTGCTAAATATCAACTATTTTGGCAACAGCACAGAACTCACTTTACAAGATATCAACACTAACCAAAAAAGAGTTGTGATGATGCAAAATTAACTAAAAGATATGCAACAAATCATTGGTTTTGAAGCCATTTCACAACAACTTTTACAACAATTCTGGCAAGAAAAACTACCTCATGCCATTATTTTAGCAGGCAACAAGGGCATTGGCAAAGCTACTTTTGCTACTCAATTTGCTTTTAGCATCGATGCCGAAACCAAAATTATTACCAAGCAACCCAACAAAACAGTTATAACTATCGATCAAATTCGAGAAATCAACGATTTTTTACAAAAAAATTCTATTGCCAAGCAACAAAAAGTTTTAATTATCGATAGCATTTGTAGCTTAAATAAACAAGCCAGCAATGCCTTGTTAAAGCCACTTGAAGAACCTATAAATAACACTTTTTTAATTTTAATCGCTCATCAATTAAATAAAGTTTTACCCACTATTTTATCGCGTTGTCGCTTAATTAAAGTGCCAGCATTGAATTTTGACAATTTTTGCCAAGTAATTTTACAAAATAATCAATCTAGTGTTTTTTTGCCAACCGAACTAAAATTTTTAAGTGTTTTATCTGGCAATTCGCCAGCAATCGCCTTGCAATATGGTAAAAATTTACTTGAATTTTATCAGTTATGGCTAGAAAGTTTTACTAAAAATCATTTTCAAACTAAACTAAATAAATTTATTCAACAAAAAGATTTTGATTTTATTATTTTTGAAATGGTAATTACTCATTTTTTAAACAGTTGGTTAAAATTTAAAATGCAAAGTCTCGGCACTTATTTTTTTAACGAAGAACAGGTTTTTGCTAGTTTAAATTTAGCAACCTCGCAAATCATTGACTTGCAAGAATTTATCAACTCTCGACTAATAGCTATCAAAACTTTTCATCTCGATAAAAAATTGGCAATAATCAATATTTTTAACAAAATTTTGCAATAATTTATGTATAAAGCAATCGGCCTTATGACAGGCACTTCTTTTGACGGCATCGATTTAGCCTACTTACAAAGCGATGGTGTTAATCAAATAAAACAGTTAAACCATTGTTATTTGCCTTATTCTGCTAGTTTTCGTCAGCAAATTCGCCATATTATGCAAGAAAAAGTCTATTTAAAAGAAATTAAAGATCTCGAATATTCTCTTACCAAAATTCATGCCGATTTTGTGCTTGATTTTTTAGAAAACCACAAAATTTCTAGCTCCAATATTGATCTTTTAGGCTTTCATGGGCAAACAATTTATCATAATGCTAAAAAATATCTCACTTGGCAACTTGGCAACCCTCAATTACTTGCTACCCTCACTAAAATTAAAGTAATTGGCGATTTTCGTAGTAAAGATTTAGCCCATCAAGGGCAAGGAGCTCCGCTTGTGCCAATTTACCATTATCATTTATTTTGCAATATAAACTCACCATTTATTGTTTTAAATATTGGCGGAATTGCTAATTTAACATATTGTGACTATCAAAAAAACCAACTACTGGCTTGCGATTTTTGCTTCGGTAATGCTCCTTTTGATGATTTTATGCATCATAATTTTCAGCAAAACTTCGATATTAACGGCATTTTTACTCAATCAGGCAAAATTGATTTTGCTTTGTGCCAAAAAATCAGCGATGAGCCAATTTTTAGTAGCCAACAATCTTTTCATCGACAAGATTTTGACAATATTTTAGCCAAAGTTCAGCAAAATTTAGCTAAGCCCGATATTTTGGCAAATTATGCCACTATTTTGGCTTTAGTTTTAGCTAACAAATTAAAAACCTTGCCACAACAGCCTAAAAGCCTCATTTTATGCGGTGGCGGGCGAAAAAATTTAGGTATTGTTTCGGCTATCAAAAAACAACTTTCTTACTTAAATATTTATAACAGCGAAGATCTCGGCTTTAACGGCGATAGCATAGAAGCCGAAGCCTTTGCTTATTTAGCAATACGCAGTTATTTAAACCTGCCTATCAGCTTTCCTAACACTACCCAAGTGCCACAAGAAATAAGCGGTGGTTGCACTTTTTTACCTTAAAATATGCTCCAAAATAAATTTATGCAATTAGCCATCAAGCAAGCAGAAATTGCCTTGCAAAACCACGAAATGCCAGTTGGAGCGGTGATAGTTGATGAGCATCAGCAAATATTAGCCACAGCTCATAATTTAACCAAACAAAATGTTTGCCATCATGCCGAATTTTTAGCCATTCAACAAGCCTTAAAAGGTCGAAAATTTTTAGATAAATGTAGTTTATATGTATCGCTTGAGCCTTGTTTTATGTGCTTTGGAGCAATTTTATTAACCAGAATCAGCAAGGTTTTTTATGCCCTCGATAACCAAAAATATGGCTCTATCAGCAATAATTTAGCAAATTTACAACAAACTTGCTATCAAATGCCCGAAATTTACAACAATATCGGAGATGAAAGAGCATCAGAAAAACTACTGCAACAATTTTTTAACAATAAAAGATAACTTATATAATTCCACAAAAACTAACTTTCTCCTTCTATAATCGCAATCTCTTCTTGGTTTAAGCCATACAAATCATAAACCAGAGCATCAATTTCATTATCGGTTTGGTGCAAAATTAATTGCAATTTTTTAGTTTCGGCTTGCTTTTCTTTTAATCGAGAAAGCCATTTTTCTTCTTGCTTGGCTGTTAGATCTATTTTTTGTGAAGTGATGGCTTGCAAAAATTCTGCCCAAGAAAGCTCGCTCCACCTAGCAAGCTGTTTAGTGATGTTTATTGTGGCAAATTCTCCTGTAAGCAATTCAAAAAATTGTGTGCTAATTGAGTTTATTTGGTTGTTTGTTTCTAGCATTATTTCAACTCTGGCAATGATTTTTTCTTGCTTAAATTGCGAAGCCACTGCCACAGGTATTTTGCATAACGGTTCGATATCTAGCTGATAGTTTGAGCCTTGCATTTTGCCTTTATTTTTTAAGTAAAAAGCCACTAGTTTTGAGTTTAAAACCCCAGTGAGATATTTGAGATTAATATCGGTTGGTTTTATAACGGCAAAAGTGCCAGAAACATAAGAGTTAAAATCAACAAAACTAAATCGTGGTTTATAAGTACATTTTCTTGCTGTAATAATTTTTTCTCCTAAAAATAAACCCTCCCTTCTTGTTCGATGTATTCCGTAAGGTGCATTGTCGGATGTGATGACTTTTTTAAATTTATCGAGATGCTTTTTTATATTAAGATAATCTTTTATTTTTTCAGGATTTTTAAAGCTTGAATCGGTGTAAATTGTCCATCTTTCATTATTTTTATTAGCTAAATATCGATTAATTTGCTCTGTGCCGTATTCGGGTTTAATAATTTCAAGCTCCTTTTTGGTTAAATTTAAAGCATCTTTTTCTGCTGTGGTGATGCTAAAAATTCCGTCGCCAATGTTAAAATTTTTACCTAAAATTTTTTTCTCTCATTATTAACAGTATCGTGAGAATGTTGAATTCCCAAACCAACATCATCTTTTTTTAGTTTATAGCTACCTACTTTTTCGAGTTTATCAAAAAGTGGCTTTAAACTATCACTAACAAAATGAATGGTTTTATCAAGTAAATTTTCGGTTTCAAGCTCTATTTTTTCAAAAACACTTTTAGCAAGATTTTCGGCGATTGCCACTTGCTTTTGGGCAAATAATTTTTCGCTTGCATTGTTTATTTTGCAATATTCTACCAGATGTTTTTTGGTTGGTGTTTTTTGCAAAAGAAAAATCATGGTTTGAATATCGGCGGTTTTAAAAACTTTGTTGTCGTTAAAATCGAGATATTTAACAAGCATTGCCTCTTGCAATATTTTATTTCGAGTTTTAGAGGCTCCGTGGTTAGTAAGCCAGCTGTTTGGAGCAATATAAGATAAATAACCACCCTCGCTTAATAAATCTAGCCCAAGACAAGCAAAAAACTGCCAAAAATCCATTTTACCTTGATAATATTTTGAGGCAAAAGGAGGAGTATTGTGTGAAGGCGAATTTTTAGTTGATTTATATTTTTTATGGGCTGGGTTTAGTGGCTCAAAAATTTCGCGGTTTTTATCTTCTTTGATGTAGGGCGGGTTGCCGATAATTACATCAAATTTAAAGTTAAATTCTTTTTGCCAATCAAATGCCAAAGATTTGCTAAACTGGTTAATTTGTTGCTCTTTATAAATATCGCCAATCATATCGTTGGCGGCGCCCGTTAAAGAATAAATTACCTTACCTTCGTATTCATCGTATCGGCCAGCGATGTTTTCGTTTGGTATTAAACTATTGCCAATTTTAATGTTATCGTTAAGGTTTAGTAGTTTTTCTTTGTGATGAGCGGTTTTTAGCCACAGCGAAAGCTTAGTAATTTCAACCGAGTTTGGGTTAATATCAACTCCATAAATATTGTTTTGTAAAATAAATTGATGATGATTTTTAAGCCCTAATTTTCTGGCTTCGTTGGTTAAAAAATCAAAAACCTCTACTAAAAAAGCCCCCGAACCGCAAGCAGGATCGAGCACTTTTATAGAAAGCAAAGCTTTTTCATATTCTGCCAAAAATTCTGGCGAATCTTCGGCAAAAATTGTGGCGATTTGTGTTTTTTTAGCATTTAGCCACCTACCAATTGCTTGGCTTACAATGTATTTAGTGATGTAAGAAGGAGTGTAGTAAACTCCAAATTTTTCTTGTTCGTTTTTTTCTGAGGTGGTTAGGTTGTTTTGCGATAAATATTCATCTTCTTGCGCTTCATTTTGCAAATCTGATATAGATTTTTCAAAAATATGCCCCAAAATTTCCACATCGAGTTCGCTTTTAAAATGATAATCAATAACGAAAAGTAGTAATTTATCAATTTCTTCATCTGCAATAATTAAATCGTCTAAAAGTTTATCTTCTTTAAATAGCCCGCCGTTAAAAGCTGGTATTTGCGGATTGCTTTTATTATTACCAATATTAAGAGAGCGAAAAATATTTTTTAGATGATCGTATTTAGAACCGTAAATTTGCTCTCTCACAAATTTACTTAAAGTGTTGTGCGGTATCAAGCCTCTTTCTTGGCAAAATACAATAAAAATTATTCTTCTTAAAAGTTTATCGGCAATATATAAACAAAAACTTTTGCGTAATTGTAATTGATTGGCTTCGATTAAATGTTTTTTTAAATTGGTGCGATTTTGTTTGTATAAATTATAAAATTCTTCTTGGATTTGGTCTTTTTCTTCTTCTTGATTAACAATAATGCTATGCACTGCCGATTTTAAATGCTGAGAAGTAAAAAGCCTACCAAAAGCAAGCAAAAAATGAAACTCTTTGAGTTTATTGGCATCTTTGGCAAGATCGGCTACAAAAAACGAGTGGTATTTAGTAGAATCGTTGGTTTTGTAAAGACGAATCTCAACAAAATTACTAACAATCACCCATTCGCATTTGCCCCCAACTTTTGGAGCATACAAAAAACCTTGTTCAATTGGAGTGATG
>Ga0214923_10002556_pt1 | contig 24001 bp, 21 predicted proteins | sample LL1510_MetaG_FD_177993 | JGI IMG/M metagenome (GOLD analysis project Ga0214923, IMG submission 177993) | Freshwater microbial communities from Lake Lanier, Atlanta, Georgia, United States - LL-1510 | ecosystem: Environmental > Aquatic > Freshwater > Lake | place: USA: Georgia | collected...
TCTGCATCAAAGGTAATGGGTTGATTTGCCCCTTCGACAATAAATTCTGAGTTAATTTTTTCAAAATTACTACCATTAATTACTCCACCAAGTGCTGCAGGTATAAGCAAATCACAATCAACTTCTAAGACATCTGCAGATCCGATTTGATCCCCAACGGTCAAGTTTTGCAATGTTTTCTCTTGAAATATCGAATTGATATTGATTCCATCTAAATTTATAGTGCCACCAGTGACATCGGAAATCGCGATGACCTTCATGCCCAACTCTTGACAGACAAGTGCCGCATATCTCCCCACATTTCCAAAACCTTGGATTGCAACGGTTGCTCCCTTGACCTTGACGTTGTGTTGTTTCAAAGTCTCTGCAGCGATCATGGCAACTCCCCGCCCAGTTGCTTCTTCACGGCCCGCAGCTCCGAAGAGATCTACCGGTTTACCTGTGACACATGCTGGTTGAAAACCTTCAAGGCGATGAAACTCATCCATTAACCAAGCCATAGTTTGAGCATCTGTTCCCATATCCGGTGCCGGTATGTCACGGTGATGTCCGAGCACATGTACGAGTGACCGAGTCCAACGTCTAATGATTTCTTCCTTTTCAATTGCATCTAGAGTGGATGCATCTACACAAACACCACCTTTTGCGCCACCAAAAGGAACATCAATAAGAGCTGTTTTCCATGTCATCAAAGAGGCAAGTGCGCGAACTTCATCTAGATCTACATCTTGGTGAAACCGAATACCACCTTTTCTCGGTCCACGGGCACTCGAATGTTGGACGCGATAGCCTGTAAGGACCTCGACATCATCACCTCGACGCAGTGGGATTGAAATAACTACTTCACGTTCACAATTCGTGAGCGCTGACACCACACCTTTTTTTAATTCAAGGAATTCGCTTGCTTGGCGCACTTTTTGATTTACATCATTGAATGCAGAATTACGTGTATGAGTCATACCCTCAATCTAGATAAGTAGAAACTTCCTTTAAAGAGCTTTCATCTTTCATCTATGTGAAATTCTGGTGAATAAGGAATAAAATCAGCCGGTATTTCTCAATCCAGCTGCAACGCCGTTAATCGTCAGGAGCAGCGCACGCACAAGCGTTGAATCTGCACTTTCGCCTTCGTCGCGCACACGTTGTAACAATTTCACCTGTAACAACTGCAATGGTGCCAAATAAGTATCGCGCACTTGCAAAGTGCGAGCCAAGACAGCCTGATCACCCAAAAGCGAATTCTTACCCGTTAACATAAGAATTTCGGAGACCGTTAATTCAAATTCTGCAGAGATAGTGTCAAAGAAATGGCGCAATTCAGTAGGCACGAGAGTCTCTACATAACGCTGAGCAGTCTTTAAATCTGTCTTTGCCAGTGTCATCTCCACGTTGCTAATAAATGTTGCAAAGAAGTGCCACTCACGCATCATCTGTTGAAGTACATCGCTCTTTCCAGATTCGCGTGCCGCCTTAAGACCAGATCCAACACCAAACCAACCCGGCACAATTTGGCGAGACTGAGTCCATCCAAACACCCATGGAATCGCACGAAGTGATGCCAATCCACCAGATGCATCCGGGCGGCGTGATGGGCGAGAACCTAAGAAGAGATTTCCTAATTGTTCAACCGGAGTTGATGCATAGAAATATGCAGGTAAATCTGGGTGATCAACGAGCGAGCGATATCTGGAAAATGCGGCATCACTGACCGCATTCATGCAGTCATTCCATTTTTGTAAATCTTCAGAACTTTGACGCGGCCCTCGATTAAGAACAGTCGCTTCGAGTGATGCGGCCAACGTAAGCTCAACATTCTCTCGAGCAAGTGCAGGAAGTGCGTACTTATCTGAAATAACTTCACCTTGCTCAGTCATTTTGATGTTTCCATCAACAGATCCCCATGGCAGTGCGATAAGTGCGTCATACGTTGGTCCACCACCGCGACCAACCGAACCACCGCGACCGTGGAATAAACGAAGTCTGACTCCGTGTTTCATCGCCACATCTCGAAGAATGCGTTGCGCACGATGGATTTCCCATTGTGAGGTTGCAATACCTGCATCCTTATTTGAATCAGAGTATCCCAGCATGACCTCTTGAATATCACCGCGTAATTTCACGAGGGCGCGATATGTTGGATTACTCAATAATTTTTCGAGAATTTCTCCAGCGGCGCGAAGTTCAGCCACAGTTTCAAGTAATGGAGCAAAACCAATTTTGGCAACGCCCTTTTTGAGATCGACGAGACCTGCTTGCTTACCTAAGACGGTGGCAGCGATAAGGTCATCTGCGCCTTTTGTCATAGAAACTATGTAGGTTTCAATAACTTCAGGGCCAAAGCGCTCAATTAAGTTATCGATGGCGATAAAGGTGTTGAGGGTTTTGGCGCCAGCTGCATCAAGTCGAGATGCATCAAAGGTTTTATCTGATTCAAGATGCTTGATGAGCAGGTCAAATTTTTCATCATGCGAAAGTTCGCCATAATTCCCGCCAATTAATTGCTGGAGCGCGATGTGGTGGGCATCAGAGTGTTCGCGAATATCAAGTGTTGCATGTGTTAAACCAAATGCGGCCACCGATCGAATAGTGCGCTCGAGCAATCCGGTTGCCAGTAATTCACCGCGATGAGCAAAGAGCGAATTCCGCATTAATGTGAGATCAGCCAAGAGATCGGCGGTATTTTTGTAGTCACGACCTGGAACATGTGGGCCACGAGCTGCATGGCGATCACGGGTAAAGGCAAGGCGATGCACAATCGCAGTAGCTTTTAATCGATACGGTTCTTGTGCATTCAGACGCAAGAACCTGCCTTCAAATTCAGGAATATTTTTTAAATCACTTTCCACGGATGCGCTGAGTTCGGGAGTAGCTCCAGCAATGCGAGTTGAAACAGAGAGCATCTGGCGAAGCCGGTTCATCGCTGCGATGGTGGTGCGGATGGCATGACCTGCTTGGAGTACTACTGCTTCTTCGGTGATTTCAGGAGTGACATTTGGATTTCCATCACGGTCTCCACCGATCCAAGTTCCAAAATTAAGCGGACGTGCGGTGACGGGTAATTCAATCTGTAAGCGCTTTAATTCACGCACGAAATCATTGAGAACTTCTGGGACAGTGTTGGTTGCTAAATCATCGAGGTAATAGAGTGCATTGAGCGCTTCATCAAGCGGTTCTGGCCGATCAAGGCGCAACTCATCGGTTTGCCACAATAAATCTACCGTTTCTGCTAATCGCTCCTCTTGCGTAACAGATTTTGGAGAATCGAGTAAGGATGCAATTTCGCCTAACTTATTAAGAACCGAGCGACGTGCAGCTTCAGTGGGGTGTGCCGTAAAGACTGGTCTGATATTGAGTTCGTTAATCCATGTACGTAATTGATCGTGAGTGATCTCATGGCCTGCTACTGGATTTTTCATTGCATCTTCAATTTTGTCGACGACTCGAGTAATCCATGAACCACCCTGGCTACGCACTTCAGCAAGAACGCGAGAGCGGTGAACTTGTTCTGCCACATTTGCTAGATGGAAATATGTACTAAATGCACGTACTAACTGCACTGCTTCTTCGGCGCTGAGCGAATCCAAAATTTCAATTCCGCGACCTTCGCGCACACCGTGTCGTACATTTTCAACGAGCTCAAGCAGCTCTTGTCCTTCTTGGCGAACGAGAGATTGACCGAGTAGATCGCCAAGGCGGCGCACATCGCTGCGCAAAGTGGCATCGTCTGATTCAACGATGCTTTTGGCTTGATTGTTCTGTGCGTTGGCCGAAGTCACCCGCGAATTATCGCAGGTTGAAGCAGGTCGATAGACTGTGATTATTCGCCCCCCTTCTTTTTGAAGCGGGGCTTAGAGTCGTTTGGAGGTGATTGTTATGCGTGGATTGCTTGCACTTTTGCAGAGCGATAGCGAAATAACGACTGCTCTCGATAGCGCAGATTCAAAGATCATCGCACCATCTCCCAGTTATCCATTTTTGGTATCTCTCAAAGCTCTCAAAAATCCTGTACTTGCGGTGACTAGTTCTTCACGTGGCGCTGAAGATTTAGCAGATTCGCTGCGGGATTTACATTCACACGTCCTTGAATTTCCCGCTTGGGAAACACTTCCACATGAACGATTAAGTCCCCGAAGTGACACTGTTGCGCAACGTATCGCGACATTGCATGCATTACGGCAAGCGCATGCGGTATATCCAATTGTGGTCGCACCAGTTCGTGCCGTTATTCATCGCTTCATAGCATCGCTTGCCGATACACCATTATGGACCTTAGAAATTGGGCAAGAGATAAGTCTGACGAAGTTAGTGGAACATTTAGCTCAGTTATCTTTTACACGAACGGATCTCGTTGAAAAGCGCGGTGAGTTTGCTGTGCGCGGTGGAATAGTCGATGTTTTTCTTCCTCTTGCACATCACCCCATTCGCATTGATTTCTTTGGAGATGAAATCGAAGAGTTACAGTATTTTGATATTTCAGACCAACGAACGCGCGAAGCGGTAGTGGGTGCACTATCTATTCTTCCTTGTCGAGAATTCTTATTAACTCCCGAAATATCAGCGCGTGCAGGGGGCTTGGCACAGCAGTATCCGCAAGCGTTAGAGCTGTTGACGAAAATTTCACAAGGAATCAGCGTTGATGGCATGGAATCTCTGATCCCACTCTTAACTGATCAATTTGAATCCATCGTTGCACGCATGCCACAAGGCACTGAAGTCATTTTTATTGATGAAGAACGTATTAAGTCGCGCACTTCAGATTTGCTCGAGACCAATGCTGAATTTTTAGAGGCGGCGTGGTCACATGCAGCGTTAGGTGCGGATGCACCGCTTCCAGTGGTACCTGACACCTACTTATCGTGGGATCAATTGCAGCGCGAGATAGAGGTTGCTACTGCAGCACAATCAGCACTTAATCCCTTTGGAAGCGATCTTGATGAGAATGCAATCTTTCTTGATGTCTCAGCAATAGATCCGATGCGCGGAAATCTCGATGCGCTCTCTGAATTACTCAAGAGTGGGCTAGAAGCGCATAAAACTGTCATTTACTCCACCAGTGGTCATGGAATGGCCGAACGTTTTGCTGGAATCTTTCGAGATGCGGACCTACCTGTGCAGATGGCTACAACGCTTGCTGCAAAGCCCACCAAAGGTGCGATACATATAGTGCAATCTTCTTTACATTATGGATTTTCGAGCGACCATGCAGAAATTTTGTTTGTCTGCGAGCGAGACTTATCCGGTAGTAAAACTTCACCAAAAGATGTGCGCATGCCTTCAAAGCGCAAACAAGCAATTGATCCATTAGAACTCAAAACCGGAGATTTTGTGGTTCACGAACAACATGGAATTGGTCGATATGTTGAGCTCATTCAACGCACTGTCGGTGGCATCACGCGCGAATATTTAGTCATTGAATACGCACCTGCAAAGCGCGGACAACCTAGCGATCGCGTTTTTGTGCCTACGGATACCCTCGAACAAGTCAGTAAATATGTTGGTGGTGAAACGCCAACTGTGCACCGAATTGGAAGTGGTGATTGGCAGAAAGCAAAAGGTCGAGCACGTAAAGCTGTTCGGCAAATAGCTGGTGAACTAATTCGCCTCTATGCCGCTCGAACTAGCGCTCCAGGATTTGCATTCTCACCTGATACTCCATGGCAACGTGAATTAGAAGATGCATTTTCTTATATTGAAACGCCAGACCAACTTTCGACAATCGAAGAAGTAAAGCGAGATATGGAGCGCCCATATCCCATGGATCGAATTATTTGTGGGGATGTGGGTTATGGAAAAACTGAAATTGCAATTCGAGCAGCTTTCAAAGCTGTTCAAGATGGCAAGCAAGTAGCAGTACTGGTTCCAACAACGCTTCTGGTGCAACAGCACAGCAAGACTTTTGCTGTAAGATATGCGGGATTTCCCATCAAAGTCGCTGGCCTCTCTCGCTTCAATAGCGCAAAGGAAAGTAAAGAGATTTTGCAGGGGTTAACCGAAGGTTCTATCGATGTCGTTGTTGGCACACATCGCCTGCTCTCAAATGATGTCTCTTTCAAAGATTTGGGTTTGGTAATTGTTGATGAGGAGCAACGTTTTGGAGTAGAACAGAAAGAATCTTTAAAGAAATTGCGAACAACGGTGGATGTTCTCGCGATGTCTGCAACCCCGATTCCACGCACATTGGAGATGGCAGTGACGGGAATTCGTGAGATGTCCACGATTACAACTCCACCCGAAGAGCGACATCCAATTCTCACTTATGTTGGGCCATCCGATGATGCGCAGATTAAAGCTGCCATTCACCGTGAATTATTGCGCGATGGACAGATTTTCTATCTTCACAATCGAGTGGAGTCGATTGACCGCGCTGCTGCAAAAATTCAAGAGCTAGTTCCTGAAGCACGTATCCGAATTGCGCATGGGCAAATGGGCGAGAGTGCGCTCGAAGATGTCATCCTGGCATTCTGGAATCGCGAGTTTGATGTTTTGGTATGCACCACCATTGTTGAAAGCGGATTAGATATTGCAAATGCAAATACGCTCATTGTCGAACGTGCCGATAACTTTGGTTTATCGCAGTTGCATCAATTGCGCGGTCGCGTTGGCCGCGGACGTGAACGGGCATATGCATATTTCCTATACCCATCAGAACAACCGTTAACTGAAGTTGCACTGGATCGCTTAAAGACGATTGCCACAAATACAGATTTAGGTTCGGGAATGCGCGTTGCGCTTAAGGATTTAGAAATTCGCGGCGCCGGTAATTTGCTGGGCGGCGAACAATCTGGCCATATTGCAGATGTGGGCTTTGATCTTTACATGCGCATGGTGGGAGAAGCGGTCCATGATTACAAAGCAGGAATCATTGAAACCGAAGAAAAGAATCGCGACTGCAAAGTTGAATTGCCAGTCAATGCCCATCTTTCAGAAGAATATGTTCCAGGTGAAAGATTGCGACTTGATCTCTATCGTAGGTTGGCAGATGTTGGATCAGGCGCGGATGTAGCTGCGATTAAAGCTGAGTTGATAGATAGATTTGGTGAATTACCCGCAGAGGCAGAGTCGCTTCTCAAAGTGGCCGAATTGCGAGCCTTTGCTAAGTCGCTGGGAATTAGCGATGTTGTAGCTGCTGGAAAATTCCTGCGTATCTCACCGCTACAACTACCTGAATCAAAGCAGCTGCGACTCAATCGACTATTTCCTGGATCGCTCTATAAATCGGCCACCAATACTGTGATGATTGCAATTCCCCGTGCGGCTGCGTGGACTCCGACTGCCGACGGTTCCAAACTTTTAGGGGATACTTCTCTCCTGGAATGGGCGACTACCTCATTGCACGAGTTGACCGACTAACGTTGCACCACTGATGAAAGTGAGCTTGATGTGAAGAAGTTTGTAGCACTCTTAGGTGCAATTTCGTTGTTGGCACTCACTGGTTGCGGGCGTATGGATAGCGCTGCCACGATCGGTGATGTCACCGTGACACAAGCTCAAGCGCAAGCGGTAGTTGATCAAATTTTGGAAGAGCGCACAAAGGTTGATACCACCGGAATGCAGCTTTCTACCGGCGAAGAACTCAATCGCGGCGAACTTCGCTTCACCATCATTACTGTGCTCTTCGAAAAGATTGCAAAAGAGCTCAAGATTGAAGTTACTCCAACCGAAATTGATCAACGTAAATCTGATTTGATTTCACAGGTAGGCGGAGAATCTGAGTTATTGCGCAATTTAGTAGGAGCAAATATCGCTTCTTCAAATTTTGAAAAGTATGTCAAAGCGATTCTTACCTCTGAAAAGATTTCACAAGCCCTGAAAGATTCTGGAGTTGCTGAAGATGAAGTGTCAGGCCGTATCGGCCAGTTGGTCACTGCAAAGGCAAAGCAGTTAAAGGTCACAGTAAATCCACGCTACGGAGTCTGGGATCTTGAACAAGGTGACATCGTTGCAAAGGATTCTGCAGGATCTGCAGTTGTTCCATCCGGTAAGTAATTCTTGCGATGGCAGGTTCAGAACTTCTTCGCCTCGTTGAGGTGATGGATCGACTCCGTTCTCCCGGAGGATGTCCATGGGATGCCGAGCAGACTCATCAATCGCTGATTAAATATTTACTCGAAGAGTCATATGAATTCATCGATGCGATAGAGACCGAAGACCGCGCTGGAATGCGTGAAGAATTAGGTGATGTTTTACTGCAGGTGTACTTCCATTCGCGAATAGCCCAAGAGCATCCAACAGACCCTTTCACTATTGATGATGTCGCTGGTGCAATCGCAGATAAATTAATCAGTCGCCATCCTCATGTATTTGAAAATCTTGAAGTGAGTGGAACTGATGAAATTATTGAAAATTGGGAGGCCATTAAGGCTCGCGAAAAAGGTCGAACTTCAGCAATAGATGGCATTGCAATGTCACAGCCAGCGCTTCCACTTGTATCAAAAATTATTTATCGTGCAGAGAAGTACAACGTTCCGCTCAATCTTGAACCGCACGAGCGCAACGAAGTGGCAACTGAAGAATCGGTTGGTGCCGCACTTGCTTCAATAATCGCTTGGGCGCATCACAATGGCATTGACCCTGAAAGTGCCCTGCGAGCAAAGGCGCGCGAGATGATGCGTGAGATTGCAGCAAAAGAAAAGCACTCCTAATTACGCGATAAGATAAGCACCTGACGTTCAGCGTTGAGCGCACTGATCACAGATTTCTTATTCAAGGAGACCCTTCATGGCCATTATTGATGCACTCTACGCTCGCGAAATTCTTGATTCACGCGGAAATCCAACTGTAGAAGTTGAAGTGCAGCTTGAAGACGGTACTCAGGCGCGCGCTGCAGTTCCAAGTGGTGCATCAACTGGCGCATTTGAAGCTTCGGAACTTCGCGATGGTGATAAAGGTCGCTACTTAGGCAAAGGCGTTCAAAAGGCTGTTGCATTTGTTAATAACGATATTGCCCCCGTCATTGAAGGTTTTGATTCACAAGATCAACGTTTGATTGATGAAGAGATGATCAAGCTTGATGGCACACCAAATAAATCACGATTAGGCGCAAATGCCATCCTCGGAGTTTCACTTGCTGTTGCAAAGGCCTCAGCAGAATCCGCTGATCTTTCACTCTTCCGCTATGTCGGCGGACCCAATGCACATGTACTTCCAGTGCCGATGATGAATATTCTCAATGGTGGTGCACACGCAGATACCAACGTTGATATCCAAGAATTTATGATTGCTCCTATTGGCGCAGATTCATTCCGCGAATCACTTCGCTGGGGTGCAGAGATTTATCACGCTCTCAAAGCTGTCTTGAAAAAGCGCGGCCTCGCTACTTCTGTTGGTGATGAAGGTGGTTTTGCACCTAATCTCGAGAGCAACCGCGCCGCACTTGATCTCATTATTGAAGCAATTACTGCTGCCGGGTTTAAACCAGGCAACCAGGTTGCACTTGCTATGGATGTTGCTGCAACAGAATTCCACGAAAATGGTAAGTACAAATTTGAAGGCTCTGTTCGCACTTCTGAAGAAATGATTGCTTACTATTCAGAGCTCGTAAATGCCTATCCAATCGTTTCTATCGAGGACCCGCTTAATGAAGAAGATTGGGCAGGCTGGAAGTCCATGACTTCTTCACTTGGCTCAAAGATTCAGATTGTGGGCGATGATCTATTTGTTACCAATCCAGTGCGTCTTGCAAAGGGCATCGAAACAGCAACTGCGAATGCGCTATTGGTAAAGGTAAATCAGATCGGTACTTTGACCGAGACTCTCGATGCTGTTGATTTGGCACACCGTGCTAATTACCGCAGCATGATGTCGCATCGCTCAGGTGAGACCGAAGACACCACCATCGCAGATCTCGCTGTTGCAACGAACTGCGGCCAAATCAAGACCGGTGCACCTTCTCGTACTGAGCGCGTTGCAAAATACAATCAATTGCTTCGTATTGAAGAAGAACTTGCTGACGGCGCAGAGTATGCAGGTCGTCAGGCATTTCCTCGCTTTAACGGATAAGCAACCGATACTTTCTCATGGTGCGCAGATCCCCGAGTCGCAAGAGAAGTAAGAGATATCGCTCGCGCAATCTCAACTTCAATCGTAATCAGGGATCTGGTCGCGTCTTTGCAGTTGCTGCGATCTTCTTTCTCTTAGCGCTCTTTCTGGCGCCTCCAATTAAGAGCTATTTTGTACAACGTGCTCAAATCAACGCTCTTCAATCGCAACTTGATAGCGACCGTTCTGCTCTTGCCGCTGCTCGCCGCGAGTTATTGCTCTGGCAAGATCCTGAATATATTAAATCTCAAGCGAGAGAACGTCTTCATTTTGTGATGCCGGGTGAACGTCAATACATCGTCACTGGTGATGAAGGAAATAATGATTCTGGCGAAATCACTAATGATGTTGTGAAGAATCTTCCAGAAGGTCAACCTTGGTATATGCGCATGATTGCCTCCATTACTGAAGCAGGTAAGCAGTGAACCAAGAAAGTCGCGTTGCAACCGATGCTGATCTTGCGACAGTTGAAAAACAATTAGGGCGCTCACCTCGTGATGTGCATGCAATCTCTTATCGCTGTCCTTGCGGAAAGCCTGCTGTTGTAGAAACTCCACCACGCCTTTCTGATGGAGATCCTTTTCCCACCTTTTACTATGCAACCTGTCCGCGATTAACGGCAGCAATTTCAACGCTTGAAACGACCGGCATGATGGAAGAAATGTCTAAGCGCCTTGAGACTGATGCCGAACTTGCTGGAGCTTATGCCGCAGCGCATGATGATTACATTGCAGCGCGATCTGCATTGCAGATTGATGTTCCCGAGATTGAGAATATTTCAGCAGGTGGCATGCCCAACCGAGTGAAGTGTTTGCACGCACTCATTGCACATTCGCTCTCAGCTGGCCCTGGTGTTAATCCGCTCGGAGATGAAGCGCTCGCCGAACTACCGCAATGGTGGAAGCACCTGTCATGCGAGTAGCAGCTATTGATTGCGGTACTAATTCAATTCGCTTACTGATTGCCGATGTTGATGGCACCAATTTTCGCGAAATTGTGCGCGAAATGGAGATCGTAAGACTTGGCCAAGGCGTAGATAAAACTGGACAGTTTCATCCCGATGCAATTGCTCGCACACTGGCGGCAGTAGATTCGTATGCACGCACTATTGCGGCTAAAGGTGTTGAGAAAATCAGATTCTGTGCAACGAGCGCCACACGTGATGCGACAAACCGCGACCTTTTTATTAACGGCGTTAAAGAGCGACTAGGGATTGAACCAGAAGTTATTCCAGGCGAAGTCGAAGCAGTGCTCTCTTTTCAGGGTGCAGCAAAAGATTTCAATACGGTTGAAGGTCCCTTTCTTGTCATCGATATTGGTGGAGGCTCCACTGAATTTGTTTTTGGCACCGACAAAGTCGAGTTTGCTAAGAGCATGAATATCGGTTGTGTGCGTATGTCAGAGCGCCACTTCACTGGAGGCGAAGCAGAGCCGGGTCAGATTGCCGCAGCGACTGCAGATATCGATGAAGCGATTGCGCAGGCCGCCAAGATTGTTCCCATTAAAGATGCAAAAACTTTGATTGCCGTGGCAGGAACGGCCACCACTGTTGCTGCGGCAGCGCTCGATCTTCCTGAATACGATCGTTATTCCATTCATCTATCGCGCATTTCAGCGGAGAAAACTCACGCTATCTCTAAGCAATTTCTCGCTATGTCGCGTGATGCACGTGCTGTACTTGGCTATATGCACCCTGGTCGTGTAGATGTGATTGGCGCCGGCGCTCTCGTTCTCTCTCGCATTATGTATGCAACTGGTGCATCAGAATTTGTTGCTTCCGAATCAGACATTCTCGATGGAATGGCTTGGTCGCTTGTATAAATCGATTCAGCTACTTGATAAAGCAATCGTCTCTTGTCATAAATGTCCACGCCTGGTCGAATGGCGTGAAGAAGTAGCAATAACAAAACGCAAAGCCTATGAAAACGAAAAATATTGGGGCAAACCTGTCACTGGCTTTGGTGCAACAGCACCAAAAATGCTGATTGTCGGTCTTGCACCAGGCGCGCACGGCGCAAACCGAACTGGACGAATTTTTACCGGTGATTCTTCAGGGGATTGGCTCTATGGCTCACTCCATCGCATCGGCATCGCCAAAATTCCAACTTCGACATCACGAGATGATGGTCAAGAGTTACGCGATACACGAATCTCTATGGCAGTTCGCTGTGCACCTCCAGAAAATAAACCCACTACTGATGAGCGCGATACATGTGCGCCATTCTTTGAAAATGAGTTACAACTCATTCTTCCTACAGTGAGATCTTTTGTTGCGCTTGGCAACTTTGGTTGGCAAGTATTAATCAAAGCTCTGAAGAATTTAGGTCATCCGGTACCTGCAGAAAAATTCGGCCATGGTGCAAAAGTTTCTTACACTCATGATGGAATCAAATATTTAATTCTCGGTAGTTATCACCCAAGCCAACAGAATACATTTACTGGAAAACTCACCAAGCCAATGTTGGATTCAGTACTAAAAAAGGGTGCAACTTTCGCGGGAATTCTCTAACTTTTCTCCCAGAACTCTTAACACAGTAGTATTCGCCTTCTATTGGCCCCCGTAGTCCAATGGCAGAGACAGAGGACTTAAAATCCTTCCAGTGTCGGTTCGAGTCCGACCGGGGGCACTACAACTGAATGAACAACTTCATAATTTATTTTGCCCTCGTGGCTCAGTGGTAGAGCAGCTCATTCGTAACGAGCAGATCGTCGGTTCGATCCCGACCGAGGGCTCCAATAATTGATTGAAATATTTTTTACTTGTTGTCGGGACGACGGGATTCGAACCCATGGCCTTCAGACCCCCAGCCTGACGCGCTACCAAGCTGCGCTACGCCCCGGAAGGCGCAATAGTAATCACTGCACCCAAGTTGGCTACAAGTCACAACTTTTTGCTCCCGCTACGCATGAGTACATGTGGAAATTTTCTGCAGTTGCCGTACGTTATGTAGTGCACGGAGAGCCCCTCTCCGTACATATATAAGGAGAAATTAATGCGCAGTTCTAACCCAGTCCTATCAGACCGCGGTTTTGCTCGTATCAAAGCAGGTGTGCTTGGCAACCGCGAAGTAGATTCACGCGATCTCAACACAATTGAGAGCCGTCCAACATCTGCACCAATGTCGATTGACGATGTCGTCATTAAGACAACCGGAATATTTGCAGTCCTTGTTGTAGTCGGTGCTTTTGCATGGCAGGCAAAGAGTCCAGGACTTGCACTCGTTGGACTATTTGCTGGATTCATCCTTGCAATGGTGAATACATTTTCAAAGAAGGTACGTCCTGCACTTGTCATCGCATATGCAGCGTGCCAAGGATTAGCGCTCGGTTCAATCAGCTATGCATTTGAAGCGCAGTACCCAGGCATCGTAAGCCAAGCAGTTCTCGGAACTGCATGTGCATTCGGTGGTGTACTCCTTGCATATCGCAGCGGAAAAATCCGAGTAACACCTAAGTTCACTCGCATCATGATGGGTGCGCTCATTGGTTACTTGGTGTTTGGACTCATCACAATGTTTACAGGACGTCCTGGTGGATCACTTGGATTCTTGGTTTCAGTTGCAGCCGTTGCGCTTGCATCGCTTTTCATCGTGATGGATCTCGACCAAATCGAAAAGGCTGTTGCTGCACGTGTGCCACAAGAAGAGTCATGGAGAATGGCTTTCGGATTGATGGTCACACTTGTATGGCTCTACCTCGAAGTCTTACGATTAATCTCTATTCTTCGCGGACAGGATTAATAACCTCATTACGGGATTGCCCGAGATGCGAACTTCGCGTCTCGGGCAATTTTATTGCTACAAAAACTGCACACATCACCAGTAATGCAGTAACAGCAAATGCTGGTCGATAACCAGAGCTATCTGCGATAAAACCAAGAATTAATGGTGCAACCATGGCGCCAGCATCGCCTGCCATCTGAAAGAGGCCAATGACTTGGCCACCTTTACCTTGTAAGACATCTCCCACAATTGCAGATGGTGTTGTTGAAACAAAAGCTCCGCCAATTCCAACGATGATGCTTGCGACGATAAACATCCATGGCTTGGTTGTGACGGTGAGCGCCAGAATAAAGAGCAAAGTCAAAGATGTACCGATGACTGCCGCAAATCTGCGTCCTTTGAGATCAGATAACTTTCCGGCTTTGAGCAAGAGAAGTCCATTAATGATGGTTGTGATCGTAAAGCCAAGGCCCATAAAACTTGGTGACACCTTGATTTGCTCAACTAAGAAGAGCGGCAAAATTGATCGGCTCATTCCGAAGAGAACCCATGATGTAATGAAAGAGATAATGAGCGCGCTGCGATAGGGCTTGAGCGAAAGCGCTGCGCGTAGTGTGACGGAATCACGTTCTTCTTTCTTCGCGGGTTTTGCCGCTAACTCTGAATTGCGAAGTAATACAGCCCCTGATGCGCTTGCTCCGATGAGCAGAAATCCATAAATCAAAAGTGGTGCGCGCAGTGAAAATCCAGAGAGCGCACCACCGACAACTGGTCCTGCCATCATGCCAACGAGAAAGGAACCGTTGTAAAAGGATTGAGCGCGAGCACGTTGATGGTCAGCAACTGCACGGAGCAATATCGAACCTGCTGCTACTGAGAACATGGAAGAGCCAAAACCACCAACTGCTCTGAAGATCAGCAACTGCTCGTAGTTTTGCGCCATGCCTGCTGCAAATGATGTGAGTGAAACAAACCCAATTCCACATGAATAAACGATGCGTTCACCGAAGTGATCTACTAATTTTCCAGAGATCAGACCAGAAGCAAATCGAGCAAATGCAAAAGCAGAAAGTATTGCTCCTACTTGTGCATTATTGACGCCGAAAGAACGAGCAAAGAGTGGAAGCGTTGGTGCAATGATTCCAAAGCCCACTGCAACAAAGAATGATGCAAAAACAAGAACACCAACCTCCCGCGGAAATTCTGCGAAGAGGTTGGTGAACTTACTTTTTGGATTAGCCAAGAGCCTCGCCTGCTGCTTCGCTCCGTGCTGATGCGTAATCAGCATTTGTGCGAAGTGGAGCTTCGCGAAGGAAGAGCGCAAAGATGAATCCGATTGCCACAACTGGTGCAGCTACCAAGAAGACAACTTGGAAAGAATTCACAAAGGCTTCAAGCGCTTTGATTTTTCCTTCAATGGGAAGCGCTGCAATTGCTGCAGTGTTCTTCTCAATCATGCCGGCTTGTGCTGGATCAAAACCAGATGAGACCAAGTAATGCCCCAAGCGATTGGTCAAAATTGTTCCGAATGCTGCAGTTCCGAAGACTGAACCAAGTGATCTAAAGAAAGTATTGGCGCTCGTTGCAACGCCCATATCGCGGTAATCAACTGCATTTTGTAGTGCAATCACAAGAGTCTGCATGCATAGACCAAGTCCTGCACCAACCATGATGGCATAGATTGAAATTTCCCAATATGGTGTATTGATATCTAAGCGAGTCATCGCCAAAATTCCCAGCGACATAATTCCTGTACCAGCAATTGGATAGCGCTTATATTTGCCTTGCTTGGTGATCAACTTACCGCTCACGATGGAGGTAGAGACGATTCCCAGCATGAGTGGAATTAACTTCAATCCAGCTTCGGTTGCTGAATAACCTTTTACTACCTGCATATAAAGTGGCAACATCACGATGGCTCCGAACATTCCTGCACCGATAATGGCGCCAAGAACTGAAGTCACTGAGAATGTGTGATTTTTAAAGAGTGAAATCGGAATAATGGGCTCTACCTGGGTTGTCTCCCATTTAATAAAGAGAACAGCGAGCAAAATTCCACTACCGAGATAGGTAAGAGTTGTCTTGTTGGTCCAACCATCTTGTGGTCCATAGATAGAAACTGCAAGAAGTGTCAGAGTTACGCTGGCAACAAGGAGCAGCGCACCCAAGTAATCGATCTTATGTTCACGCTTAATTTTTGGAATATGTAGAACTGCGGAAGTGATTGCAAGAGCCAAAATTCCAAAGGGCAGATTGATGTAGAAAATCCAGCGCCATCCGGTGATTCCCAAAATAGTTGCATGATCTGAGAAGAAGCCGCCGAGCAGTGGGCCGGCTACTGATGAAAGACCCCAGACAGCTCCGAAGTATCCTTGATAGCGGCCGCGTTCACGTGGAGGAACGATGTCTCCAATGATTACGAAGGTCAGCGCCATTAATCCACCGGCACCAAGACCTTGGATTGCGCGGAATGCAATCAGCTCTGTCATGTTCTGTGATGCACCAGCAAGGAATGAGCCAATCAAAAATGTAACGATGGCGAATTGGAAAACAATGCGGCGACCATAGAGATCAGAGATTTTTCCGTACAGCGGAGTCGATGCTGTTGAGGTAAGAAGATATGCGGTCACAACCCAGGTGTAATGGTCGAGTCCTTTAAAATCTTCAACGATGCTCTTGAGCGCAGTAGAAACAATGGTTTGATCTAGCGCTGCAAGCAACATTCCGGTCATGAGTCCACTGAGGATGATCATGATTTCGCGGTGGGTGTGTTCTTTAGTTTCTGTATTGTGAGTCATAGGAGGGTAAGTTTACTCCTGAGAAGGTAGATTATTTCCGTGAAATCAGTAATTGCTGAAGCGCTTGTAAAGACGTATGACAAAGGTAACGTTAAAGCGCTTGATAATTTAAATCTTGATGTTGAAGAAGGCACTGTTTTAGGCGTTTTAGGTCCCAACGGCGCAGGTAAAACCACCACAGTTCGTATTTTGTCGACACTTTTACGCCCCGATTCGGGCCGTGCAACAGTAGCCGGAATCGATGTGATTAAGAACCCAGATAAAGTCCGCGAAATTATCGGTCTATCTGGCCAATATGCAGCAGTCGATGAAATTCTCACTGGATATGACAATTTGGTGATGTTCGGGCAGCTCTATCACTTAGGTAAAAAGCAATCGATAGCCCGAGCAAATGAATTACTGGAAAGATTTTCGCTCACAGATGCTGCTAAGCGACCTATCAAAAATTACTCAGGCGGTATGCGCCGCCGCCTTGATTTAGCGGCCTCGCTCATCGTAAAACCTAAAGTGCTTTTCTTAGATGAGCCAACTACTGGACTTGATCCACGTGGTCGCCAAGAGATGTGGGGAGTCATTCAAGAATTGGTAAAAGGTGGAGTAACACTTTTACTCACAACGCAATATTTGGAAGAAGCCGATCAGTTGGCAGATGAGATTGCAGTGATTGATACTGGAAAAGTGATTGCGCGCGGTACTTCAGATGCGCTCAAGAAGCAAGTGGGCGGAGAACGCCTCGAAGTTGTTGTCGATCAACAGCATGTTGCCAAAACTGTTGAGATTGTTTCGGAAGTGAGTGGACACGCAGCAACTGTCGATGAAGGCCTGCGCCTCATCATGGCGCCAGTATCAACTGGATCAGCAGCGCTCGTAGAAGTCTTGCGCTCGCTGGATAACGCTGGAATCCATGCACTCGATATTGGTTTAAAGCGCCCATCACTTGATGATGTTTTCTTAGCGCTGACAGGACATGTTGCAGAAGAACATAAAGAAGAAGAGCCAGTACTTTCTGGTCGCGGAAGAAAGGCAAAGAAGTGAGCGCCGTAACCGACACATACATAATTACTCGTCGCCAATTACAACTTCTTACGCGAGTTCCTGAAGTTTTGATTTTCTCAACCATTCAACCCATCATGTTTGTCTTGCTCTTTAGGTATGTCTTTGGTGGTTCGATTCAAACCGGTCAACCTGGGGGATATGTACAGCTTTTGATGCCGGGCATCTTTGTGCAAACTGTCGCATTTACCTTGGCCGGAACAGCTTCAGGCCTTGCTGAAGATATGAAGAAAGGTTTGATTGATCGCTTTAGATCTCTACCCATTTCACAATCTGCGTTAGTTGTCGGAAGAACTTTGGGTGATTCACTTCTTAATATTGTGGTTCTTACTGCGATGGGACTCACTGGATTGCTTGTTGGGTGGCGACCATCATCTGGGATCGGCAATGTTCTCTTGGGCTTCTTATTCCTGCTTGGATTTGGATATGCGCTTTCGTGGATTGGCGCGTTCGTGGGACTTTCTGCCAAAGATTTCCGCGTTGTACAAAACGTGAGCTTCTTGGTGACATTCCCACTGACATTTCTCTCCAATGAATTTGCAACAACAACGGGCATGCCACGAGCGCTGCAGTACTTTGCTGAATGGAATCCAGTTTCAACCATGGTCGCTGCTTGCCGCGAACTCTTTGGATTAGAGAATAAATTTGGTGCAACTGCTGGATCATTTCCGAGTGAACATCCACTCGTGACATCGCTCTTTTATATGGTCTTGATTATGGCGATATTTGTGCCACTGAGCTTGCGCAAATATCGCAAAGCAGCTGGTTAAGCGAAAAACTCCGCAGCTTTAATCTCGACAGAAATTTCGCGACCGCTTGGTGCCTTATAAGAAACAGTGCTGCCAATTTCAGCGCCTAGAACTGCAGCGCCAAGTGGTGATTTTTCAGAGTACACATCGATATCTCCGGATGCGATTTCACGTGAACCGAGAAGAAACTTCATCTCATCTCCTGCAATCACTGCAGTAACCACCATGCCGGCGCCCACTTTTCCATCAGCGCTTGCCGGAGGAGTTCCGATATGGGCATTTTCTAGCATCTGCTTTAACTGGCGGATGCGCGCTTCCATCTTTCCTTGTTCATCGCGCGCTGCGTGATAGCCACCATTTTCTTTCAAGTCACCTTCGGCGCGTGCAGCTTCGATCTTGGCAGTGATCTCTTTACGGCCCGGACCTTCTAGGTGTGCCAATTCAGCAGCAAGTCGATCTGCTGCTTCTTGGGTTAACCAGGTCTGCTGTGAACTCATAAGAGAGAATTCTAGTTGAAGTGCAGTGTTTAGCGAATTCGGCAGCGGGCTACACCGACGTTGACCGCATCAGCTCGAGTAGGAATCACAACGGTGCGCTCGACTGATTGAGATCCCGCTGCGATGAGATCATCTATTTGACCGACAATATTTTTATCAAAGTCTCGCGCAGTCAATGTACAGATGACTTCCGTAGAAGCATCACGGCGCGTTATTGAATAACGGATTGTGGGATTGCGTGGGTCGCTATTTTCGAATGCAATTACATCGTGAGCAAGAGTTGGCCTTGAGTGGTGAAGTCCAGCCCAAATCACCCAACTGGTGAGTGCCACGATAAAAATAATCTGAGCGATACGAACTGATTTTCGCGATGAAGTGCCACGCGATGAGAGGCCATACCGATCGTAGTAATCAAATTGGCTCTCGTTGTAACTCATGGGAGAATCATGGCATGGCAAAAGATGTTGAAGTAGGTGTAGCTGGCTCGCTTACGATGATTGTGCTCTTCACATCAGTGGCTTTCTTACTGCGCAGTTTCTATAAGCGCTATACCCGACTTCAGGCACGCGGCGAGAATGAGGATCGCGATTAAAAAATCACTACAAGTTCTGACAGTGCTGATTCTGACATTGACATTTATTGGACTTGGAGTGTGGCAATTACAGCGTGCGCAAGAGTTGAAGGCTGCTGAAAACGTTGTAGCCGATACCGGTATTTATCCGCTCTCACAAAAAGCTAGCCCCACTGGAACAATTCCAGCAGAGAGCGTTGGCAAACAGGTTTCCGTCACTGGCCATTACATGGCAACGTATAAGGCTCCCAATCAAAAAGATGGAGCGGGGAAAATTGCAGATTGGGAAGTTGGATTACTCGTGCAAAGCGATGATTCTGCCATTCTGGTGGTGCGCGGATTGTGGGATGAGCGAATGGAGTCGGCAGGAAACAATCCCGAAATCGTGATGGCAACCGAAGTAACTGTCACAGGTTCGCTCTATCCCAAGCAGAGCGATGATCGCACTTACGCTGAAAATGGCGAACTCTCTCGCTTAGATAGCGCGCTCTTGGTATCGAATTATCGTGGTCAGTTATATGACGGATTTATTGTGGCAAAGAGTGAAGTGGTACGAGCAGGTGCAGTAGAACGCACTCGGATTGCACCACCAAAATTAGCGCCACCTGTTCCTGGTTTTTATTGGCAGCATATTTCATACGTTGTCGTCTGGTGGTTTTTGGCAGCGCTCGTACTTTGGGCACCTTTTTATCGGCGCAAGGATTAGGCTTCTCGCTATGGAACCAGTATCAACCGGAGCACTTATCCGTTTTCGCGTCATGGCCGTTTTCTGCGGCGTTAATTTGTTGCTTTTGATATTTGGTTACATGCCGGCGAAGTATCTCTTCGATGCGCTCGAGACCAATAAGTGGTTAATCGCAATCCCGATTGCTCACGGCTACTTCTATATCGTCTACATCTTGACTGCGCTCCAAGTCGGTGTGCAGCGCAAAGTCTCCTTTGGCTACATCCTCTTTCTGATTCTTGCCGGCACCATTCCCTTTGCATCATTTGTCGCTGAGCGGCAGATGGTGAAAAAATTCGGCTCAACTAGTTAGGTGAACTTTTCATGACGGTCATGTCCGTTCATGGCGTGTCGCACCAATAGTCCGAAAAATTCGCTCTATCTTTTCCATGTCAGAAGCGGTCTCGGATTTCCCCACCAAGCGTCTTGCGGCAACGCGAAAGCCTTGGGCTAGTAAAACTGAAGAAACGGTTTGGCATTGGCTACTTCAAAAGCAGCTTCAACTGCAAATAATCCCGCCCGCAAAACCTACGTTTTAGATACCTCAGTACTTCTGGCAGATCCCAACGCAATCACTCGCTTTGAAGAGCATGAAGTCATTATTCCGATTGCAGTAATTGGTGAATTAGAAACTAAACGTGATCATCCTGAACTGGGCTACTTTGCCCGCGCTGCACTGCGCGCACTAGATGATTTACGCATCCAACATGGACGTCTAGATTCACCGCTGGTTGTGACCCCAGAAGGTGGCACTCTCTCTGTTGAACTCAACCACACCGATTTAACTACCTTGCCACATGGATTTTTACGCGATGGCACCAATGATTCGCGCATCTTGGCAATCTCAAAAAATCTCATGTCAGATGGTCGCCACGTTGTGTTGGTAACGAAAGATTTACCGCTGCGCGTTAAGGCATCATCTGTTGGAGTAGAGGCGCAGGAATATTTAGCAGAGCTGGTCTCCAATAGCGGATGGACCGGTATCGTCGAAGTATCGGTCGGACATTCACTGATTGACGAGTTGTACTCAAAAGATCGAGCCGATCACGAAGCAGCACTTACCAACCCCGTCCATACCGGAGTTGTTCTGCACTCTGAAAAAGGAAGTGCGCTCGCCCGCGTCACTGCAGATAAACAATTGCAATTAGTCCGCGGTGATCGCCAAGCATTTGGATTACATGGTCGCTCTGCTGAACAGCGAATTGCACTTGATTTACTTCTGGATGAAACCATCGGAATCGTCTCACTCGGTGGCCGCGCCGGAACTGGAAAATCCGCGCTTGCACTCTGTGCTGGTTTGGAAGCGGTCATGGAAAAGCGCCTCCATAAGAAGGTAGTGATCTTCCGGCCGCTCTATCCGGTTGGGGGACAAGAGCTCGGATACTTGCCAGGTAGCGAAGGCGAGAAGATGTCGCCGTGGGCGCAGGCAGTCTTCGATACTTTAGGAGCGCTGGTTAGCCAAGCTGTCATCGATGAAATCATCGACCGAGGACTCATCGAAGTTTTGCCGCTGACTCATATCCGCGGGCGCTCGCTCCATGATGCTTTTGTCATTGTCGATGAAGCCCAGTCGCTCGAACGCGGCGTCTTGCTCACAGTGCTCTCGCGCATCGGCCAAGGTTCGCGGGTTGTGCTCACCCACGATGTGGCCCAGCGCGACAACCTGCGGGTTGGTCGCCATGACGGGGTCGTTGCCGTGGTGGAAACCCTCAAAGGCCACCCGCTCTTTGCCCATGTGACCTTGACTCGTTCAGAGCGCTCGCAGATCGCAGCACTTGTGACCGAGATGCTCGAGGGGCCACAGGCCTAACCACCCCAAAACCCGACCCCTATATATCTCACAGCGACAAATCGGACATTTGAGACTTTGCCCTAACTGACCTGCGCTTTTACCTATCCACAGAAGTTGGAATTCCTGAGAATTTGCGACTCACGCAGAGATTAATTTGCGACATGCCCTTTCCCTTGAAACCCTTTTCCCATTCCCCAGCAACGAAAGCCTCAATTGTGAGGCGGATAGGCCACGGGCGAAAGCGAAAGAGAGAACGGAAAGAGAGGTAGGACGAGATGTTCAATGACATTCGCACCTTCTTTGCAGCTCTTGCCAGCCTCAAAGTTTCACGCCACCTGAAGCCAGCGCTCTGGACGATGGTCGGATCGATGCTCTTTACGGCAGCTGCCCAGACCACGGCATACGGCCTCGAATTTCCGATGACGACCAGCCTGACACTTCCGACCTCAAAGAATTTAACTGCGAGTGGCACACTGCCATCGGCTGCACTCGTAGGTGAAACCTCCGAGATGGCGCTGGTTGCATATATGAGCCAGCAAGTCGAATCAGCCCGCGAAAAAGATGGCGCCCAGAAGTTCGCTAAGGCTTTGATGAACGTCCAATACTCATGGGGCGAGACGCAGTACACCTGCCTCAATAACTTATGGAATAGAGAGAGCCATTGGAATTACAAGGCTCACAACTATCGCTCCGGTGCCCACGGAATCGCGCAGGCGCTTCCTGCTACCAAGATGGCGGTGATCTCAGATGACTGGCGCACCAATCCCGTCACTCAAATTACGTGGGGACTTCATTACATCAATGTGCGCTATGACAATCCTTGTAATGCTTGGGCGAAATATAAGCGCCACCGCTATTACTAATTAAATTAAATATTAAATTAATTCTCTGGCTTAGTCCCGATTTTTAGTGGGCGCATGGTTTCTGCAAAGAAATCATTTCCTTTATCGTCCACCACAATAAATGCTGGGAAATCCACCACATCAATTTTCCAGACAGCCTCCATACCTAGATCTTCAAAATCGAGAACTTCTACTTTCTTGATGCAATCTTGCGCAAGCCGTGCTGCTGGTCCACCAATAGAACCGAGATAGAAGCCGCCATGTTTGGCGCATGCATCGGTGACAGCCTTAGAGCGATTGCCCTTTGCCAACATCACAAAGGAACCGCCCTGTGATTGGAAATATTCAACATAGGAATCCATGCGACCTGCAGTTGTTGGACCAAATGATCCCGATGCCATACCAGTGGGAGTTTTGGCAGGACCGGCGTAATACACCGCATATTTCTTCATATATTCAGGCATTGCTTTGCCTTCATCTAGCATCGATTTGATGCGAGCATGCGCAATATCGCGCGCCACCACGATGGTGCCAGTCAGTGAAACCCGCGTCTTTACGGGGTATTTGGAAAGTTGCGCGCGAATGGCATCCATGGGTTGATTTAAATCAATGGCTACAACGTTTTCATCAAGATGCTCATGGGTGGTGTCAGGCAAAAATTGAGCAGGATCAGTCTCTAACTCTTCAATAAAGATGCCATCTCTAGTGATTTTGGCCTTTGCTTGGCGATCTGCCGAACATGACACCGCAATTGCAATTGGTAGCGATGCACCATGGCGAGGCAATCTGACAACACGCACATCGTGACAGAAATACTTTCCACCAAATTGAGCACCGATTCCCAGTTTCTGGGTGAGTGCAAAGACCTCTTCTTCAAGAGCAAGGTCGCGGAAACCATGGCCAGTAGCTGCATCACCTTGGGTAGGTAAGTTATCTAGGTAATGAGTGCTGGCCAGTTTGGCAGTTTTCACAGTGTGCTCAGCGCTCGTTCCACCGATCACGATTGCTAAGTGATACGGAGGACATGCTGCTGTTCCAATCGAACGCAATTTTTCATCCAGCCAGTTCATGAAAGAAGTTGGATTGAGAACTGCTTTGGTCTCTTGATATAAAAATGATTTATTGGCACTTCCGCCACCTTTTGCGATAAACATAAAGTTGTATTCATCAGCGTGGTCAGTATCTGCATAAATTTCAATTTGGGCAGGCAAGTTG
>Ga0214923_10002557_pt1 | contig 23998 bp, 24 predicted proteins | sample LL1510_MetaG_FD_177993 | JGI IMG/M metagenome (GOLD analysis project Ga0214923, IMG submission 177993) | Freshwater microbial communities from Lake Lanier, Atlanta, Georgia, United States - LL-1510 | ecosystem: Environmental > Aquatic > Freshwater > Lake | place: USA: Georgia | collected...
CTGCAACGCCCGCGCGCAGGCCCCCCGTGAAGGGAATCAGGGTGGGCGGTGGCTCTGCCTGGTGCTCCGAGGAGTGGTGCAACAAGGACGCGGCCGTCGGCAGCACCAAGTGCAAGCGCTGCGAGCCCTTTGCGCGCATGACGCCGTGCTCTGACTGCCCTTCCCTCGTGGGCACCAAGGCGGAGCGGCTCGAGGAGGGCAAGATGCCCCACAAGCGGTGCTTCCGATGCAACGTCGCGCACCAGGAGTCGAGGCTCGCCAAGGCGCAGGAGGCCGAGGCGGCCATCGCCCAACGCGAGGCCAACCGCGCGGCTGCACACGCCTGCCTCATGGACCGTGCAGCGGCCACGCGCACCATGGCCGACGAGCTTCTGACGACGAGCCCCTGCACGTTTGGCGGGTGCGAGAACTCGGTGAAGCTCCTGCGCGCCAACTTGGCTAAGGTGGGCGCTGCCAACGTGCTGTGCCACGAGCACCGCAACTGCGAGGTGACGGTAGAGTGCGCATCGTGCCGCGCGGAGGTGACGCTGAACGCGGGCAAGGCTGCCCACCTCCGCGCCGAGCGCAAGCTCATTGGGTGCGAGGCCTGCTGCAAGCCCGTGCCCTGCCTCTACTCCAAGAAGACGGGCTGCACAAACATGGTGGTGTCGGCCTTGACGGCAGAGCTGCTCCACAAGCAGGGCAAGCCCGTGTTCAAGGAGTGCGCCGAGTGCCGCGCGCGCGAGCAGACTAAGCGGCGCTAAAGGACTGGGGGAACTGGGGGAACTGGGGGAACTGGGGGACTGGGAATGCGGATTGGACCGCATATTTTTTTAAAACAAAGAAAATAAATAAATAAAATATAAAATTTATTTAAGTTATTTTATTTTTATAAAAAATTGAAAAAAATAGTGTATAAAGATCTCATTAATTTTTAGTAGTGGCTATAGTATATCTATTATAGCCAGTTCGATTTTTAGCTTTTCATCGAACATCATGCCCAAGCACCCGAAGAACATCCGTCGCGAGGCCGCAAAAATTGTTGCAGGCAAGCTGGCTGTGAACGATGCGGTTGAGAAGATGCAGCGCGGCGACTCGACAGCTGGTGTGTTTTGGCGCGTTGTGAGATCGCTTGGGTTCAAGTCGTTTGTCCTTGCCGATCACACTGGCACGGAGGTTCGTGGCACGGCGGGTCACGGGGGTGGCAAAGTGATTGTCACCATTGGGTGCATCGTCCTCACATCATGCCCCACACCTCGCGTGGATGGCGTGGAAATCCTTGCGGTGATTGACACCCTAAAGGAGGCAAAGCGCCTTGTTCGCCTTGGAGTGTTGCACCCGTCGTTTATCGGCGAGCACGAGCAATCCACCTCCGAGGCATTTGTCTTTGCACCGTCAGATGACGCGGTGCTAGGCGTGCTTCGCGAGATCCAACCCCGCAGCTTGAAGGAGTCGCGGGCGGAGGAGGTGGCTCAGCGCTCCATTGACAGGCGTGTGCACCACATCATGCGCGGCGGTGCCAGCGCCAGCGCTAGCGCCAGCGGTGCTACGGCTGTCAGCGATGCCGAGGTCAGCGACGACGAGGACAGCGAAGACAGCGAGGACTTTGTTGTGCCGAGTGTTAGCCTGCCGCCGCCTGCAGTTGGCGTCGCCCAAGCCACTGCAGATCAGCCTGTTGCACCTACTGCGCGGGTAGTGGTCGCAAAGGCGCCGCAGCCGCCTAAGCTGACCCTTGCGCAAGAGGCTGCGGCAGCGGCGGCAGCTGAAGCGCGGATTCGAGAGGCGATAGAGAACGACATCTCTGCGTGGTAAGAGACGGTTGTTAGGGAATGCGGATTGGACCGCATATTTTTTTAAAACAAAAAATAAAAATTGAAAAAAATAGTATATATAGGTTTCATTAAATTTTGGTATAGCTAACAATTGTGTATTGTTAGCCTGGTCGTTTTACTTGCCAAAATGCAATCTCGTGTTGACGGACCCAAAAAATCGCCATTGCCTATGTCAGAGTTCTTTGATCGTGCAAAGCGACTTGTGAAGCACAAGTGTAGCAACGGTCGCAACTGCGTCGAGTCCAAGTGCTTTTGGCTAGACGGCAGCTGCTTTCCCAAATACCTTCTGCCAGATGTGGAGTTGCCACCCGAGAGCAAGGGTGGCTTACGTGATGTGGCAAAGGCGCTGGGTCTGGGGGTGAGCCAGTCAGAAGAGGGTTCTCACATTTTAGTGGACTTTACGAGCGTGTTTGTGAAGGACGGTGCACCACTGAAAGAGGATTCATCGCGTCTCTCCATTGAGGAGTGGCTTGCACAAGCGAAGGAGTCCATGCGCGCTGATGGTTGGACGCCAGGCAACGTCTGGTCTAAGCGCGTGTTACCCTTAATCCCGTCAAAGGTCACCCCACCTTCGATGGTAGAGTTTTTGGAGTACATGCACATTCCCTACCAAAAGCGCCCCGAACTCTGGATTCACGTGTCCGCGATTGCATTCGCAGATGCAGTTGCAGTTGCAGACGAGGAAAGGTGCTTCGAGTGCAAAAAGCTCCTTCACGACTGCCCTGAGCGCGGCGACCACGAGGACGAGCGCAATTGGCGAGCGCGCAACAGTGGCTACGAGTAAACCACATGGGATGAGGATTGGACCTCATATTTTTTTAAATAAATAGAAATAAAAAAATATTTATTTATATTTATTAAAACCAACTTGCAGATGATGGTTTTTTTACTATACTAACATTTTTTAAATTTTCATCAGTTTGATTAGTATCATGTTTAACTTCAAATACATCTTTATTCTTTCTATTTGCATATTTTTCTTTATTTTCAGCTTTTTTTGCTAATATTTGTTCACGAAATAATTCACCTGCTACTTTATCTTTTCTTAAATACACAATCCTATCCCATACTTCTTTGAATATAGGATATTTGTCACTAAACCATTTACGATCTCTCTTTATTTCACAACAATGACTATTTACTATTCTCCAATATAATATTTTATCAAATGTAAATCCAGGTATATCGTTTTCTTCTTTCATCTTATTTGCAAGTAAAATTTTAGTTTGATAATCACCTAAGTGATTTGGTGCATAAATATACTTGGAACAAAATACTTCCTTATCCGTATCACTTCTTTTTTTATAATTATTCATTTTATATTGTAATACAAAACCATATGACCATTCATCTTTTATACCAGATAATTCATTTTGTTCAATTCTATGATTAGTTTCTACGGGTTTCATCCACTCTTCAATCGTATTATATTCTTGAATATCACATTGCCAAAAATCACAATATTCTAAATCACAACATTCTAATTGTAATTGAATTTGAATCCAATAATAATGAGGACAAATATGATCGTCGATTGGACCACTCATATTAATTTTACGTTTAAAGGGACATTTTATTTCCACCATTCTACCATAATTGTTCAAGTTAATATCACCATCCAATGTATATTTAGAACAGATACCATCAGGAGATGCACCAAAAAAACTAAATTTAGGATGTTGAATTAAACCATATTCATCTACTTTCTGATTTTTAAGATGTTCATATAACATTGTCGCAATACTTTCATATTTTTTACCATGATGAACAAATTCATTATCCATAAATTCACGACCAAATACTTTTTCCATAATAAATCCTTCTACTTTTTCATATGGATTTTCACCTAAAGCAGTGGCACCACTACTAGCCGTAATCATATTATTACGCATATCAAACCATGCTTTAGTTCTTTGTTCTGGTTGCGGTACATTTTTAATATAATCAATTTTAGTATCTAATATTTTTTCATATAAATCATTTGTATTAATATCATCTATAATATATTTTGTTTTACATTTATTTACTATAATATCAGTAATTATATCAATAGGAATAACTCGTTCAAATACTTTATACGATTCATTAACATAATCAATCATATCTTGAATTGATTCAAATTCATCCATATCAGCTTCATCTATTAATGTATTTATTTCATTAATAATTTCACAATGAGTATATCCTTCAAAAGGATGAATATTAGATTGTATGGGCGTGGTACTTTTCATTTATAAAGAATATATATAATCTTTTATATTTATATTGAATAAATATAAAAAATCAATTTTATTCACTAATAACAATATCATCTATTTGACCAGTTAGTTGATTATATGTTACTACTTTAGACGTTAGTTTTTTTTCATATAATAATTTTAAATATTTATCTTTTAATTCTTGATTATATTCTTTTTTCTCTGTATACTCTATTAGCTTAATTTCACGAATTGGATATGGTATACGTATCCATGGTTTTTTATCATAATGATTTTTAATTTCAGATGGAACAGGCATATTTTTATTAGTTTCTTTATTTTTTATATTTTTATCCGTTTCAATTATTATTTTTAATTCTTCATTCTCAATATTAATATTTTTTAAACTATTATAGTGATTTATCATATTCTTGTGTTTAATATGATAAACAATATCCATTTTTGCTAATATATATATTCATATATCTTTAAGTATCTGTTGAACGACATACAGGGCATGAATAACTTTCATTTAATAACCATGGATCAATACAATCTTTATGAAATATATGAATACATTTTATTAATCTAATTGAGTCTTCGTCTTTAAAATCAGATAAACATATATTACATGTAGTAAATCTACTTTTTATAGCATCATCAATATCTTTATACATTTTAACTGTAGTATTTTCATCTAACATTGTTTCAGTTGCTACATTTTTATTATCTTCTTCTAGATCATTTGGTATATGATCATTATAAATAATATGTGGATCATTCAGATAATTATTTATAATATTATTAATATTATTAACTCGACCAATATATACATGTGGAAGATTATTTAAATTTGTATTTAATATTACTTGAAAATTTGGTAAATTATCTGGCATTATTATTTGTTGGGGATTTATTATATCCCCAGTAAATATATCAGAATTTTGCATAACTATAGATCTTATAACATTAGAAAAACTATTAGATAAACTATTTGATTGATTATCAAAATAATAATTAATAATATCTTTTTTACTAGGATCAATTGAATCATATAATAAATTCATTGCAATTTTAATATTATCATCTGATACATCCATTTCTCTTAAATATTTAATTAATTCTATAATTATATCATTATCACTATCAGATATTAAATTATATTCCTCTTCAATATACATTTTTAATGATATCATATAATCCAGAGTTAATTCTAATTCTGGAATTGTTTCTTCAACTGAAGCTTCCATTATAACTATATAATATTTTTATTTATAATGTCAATTATTATATTATCTTGTAGATATTTATTTAAGTTGTCTTTTAAATAATATTCTTTTTTGTTAATAATAATTGGTTTTTTATTTTTTATATTATCATTTATAATATTCCAATTTATTAAAAATATTTTTTGTACTTCATTTATACCATTATTAATTTTTTGATTATTTTTTAATATTCTATCATTAATAAAAAAATTAATTTTATTATAATATTCATTCCATGTATGTTTACCTTTAAACGTCCATTCTGCATTTTGATATATCAAATGTTCTAAAAATAAATTTAATATATTTATATTTGCAATATAACATATTTCATTACTTGATTTAACAAATATTTTTTCTATAATACTGTAATCATCTACTTTATTTTGAATTTGAATTAAAAATAAATCTAATCCTGGTGGTACAATATTAAATAATTCTTCAAATGTTTCACGAATAGCAGTATAAAGAGGATTAATATCTTTTTTTTCTCTAGCACCACCAAATACACTTAATGATTGTTTATTTTTATTTTGATTAGATAATCCTAATAAAAAATGTAAATCAGTACCATTTTTTTCATAAAATATAAATCCAGCACCTTTATATTTATTTTTTTCAGAATGGATAATATCTAAATATTTTGAGTAATAATCAGACATAATATATATATATAATATTATTATGTTTGAAAAAGAATATACATTAAATAATATATTATTAAGTATATTAAATAAATTAACAATTAATGAGATTGTTATATGGATTGGTATAATAGTATTTTTAATTGTAATATCACAATCAATGAATATTACTATATTACAATTTTTATTAATAGGTATCGTATTATTTTTAATATTATATATGAATCAATTAAAACAAAAAGAAACAGATAATTTACAACAAAAAAATAATATAGTAGAAACAAATAATGAATCATTATTAAAATTTATTGATAGTATATCATATTTTAAATTATATAATTCAGTTGTATATTCTGATTTTACATATAAGGTGAAACAATATATTAATTTATTAAAATTTGCTAATATTCATGAAAAAAATCAATATAAATTATACCCTAAAAAAATAATAAAAGAAAATTTAAATTCTCAAAAACAAAATATATTAGAAACATTTGCATCATTTGAACATACTATAGATGATAGTATTACATCAATATATAAATTAAGAGAATTAACCAGTAAATTAAATATAATTTTAAGTAAAAGCAATTTAATTAGTTAATTCTTGATAAATCATTTTAAACATTATATAAATAAAAATAAAAGTAATACCATAATAAATATAATTATCTTGAGACTTCATAAAACCTGATATATCTAACGTATACACTTGTTTAAATAATATGATAATACTATTTGATAAGTTATCTACAATTTCAGTAAATGTTAATGTATGAAATAATTTTATATTTTTGTCTACATATTGATTATTATCCATCAATTCTGATAATTTTTTTTCTTCTTCCAATAATCTTTGCATATGATTTTTATCTAATTGTTGTTCAAATGCTAGATTAAATTGTGCATTTAATTGTCCACTACCTGGAGTAGGGGTTATATTATTAGCGGGTTGTGTATTTTTATCTGGTGGAATATTACTACTAGATTTAAATAATGAATATTGTAATGCACGATATTCTTTTAAATCATTAATGGCTTTTAAAATACTAGCATAAACTTTATCATTTAAATAATATGTTAATTGACTATCATTAACAATATCTTGATATGATAAATTATAATTAACATTTTTATAAGTTATATTAATATAATCACTTAATTTATCAGCAATATATTGTCGATCTACATTATTATAATTAATTAATATACTTTTTAAATTTGCAAGACGATCATCAAAAGATTCTCCCATATTAGATATTTAATAAAAAAGAAATTAAATAAAAAATGAAAATATATAAATCTATATATATATTACTTATAATAAATGAAGTATTTAATATGTCCAACGTGTGGTAAAGTATTAGGTGATATTGAAATTGAATATGAAAATAAAAGTAGTGAAATTATGATGTTAAATATATCAGAGCAAGAAAAAATAGTAAAGAAGAGAGAATTAATTGAAAATATGGGTATCACTAGATATTGTTGTAAAATGAGAATATTTACTCAAATTGATCCATATAAAATTATTAAGTAATATTTTGATCTTTTGTATCATTAACTGGAATTATAACATTTTCATTTTCTAAATTAGTATTTGTTTTATTATCATAGGTAATTAATTCAGAATTTTTTGAAGATTCATTTAAAAAAGATAAATCTTTTTTATTTTTAATAGTATTTAAAATTATTTGAATAGAATCAGATGTATCAACATCAATTTTTTCTAATTTATTTTTATATACTATATTATTTGATTCCCATATTTTTTCAGGAAAATGAATAAAAGTTTCTCTTAATTTTTCAAAATTATTCAATACATTATTCATTGTAGTTTCATCTATATGATATTTATCATCATTTTTTACTAAAATAATAATTTTTTCAATAGAAAATAATATTTTAGAATATTCAATCATTAATTTAGAATGTTGATCTTTTAATTTTGTAAATTCAAAATAATTTTGTGCGGCACTAAGCATAGTTGAAAATAATGAAAATATTGCAATAATAATAACAAATACTTGTGAAATATTTTGATAATTTGCAAATAATGAAGTTGAATTAAATACATTTATTAATATTGCAGGAAATCCTAGTATCTTATTATATTTATCATAATAATCTGCAGAATCTCTATGGCATTTATAAAATAATTTACATTTATGATACCATAGTACTAATAATTTAATATTAGAATCACTCATAATATTAAATTATAATTAATTATCTAACCGTATTAGTTTTAGTTTTATCATATTTATCTTTTAGTCTAGTATATTTATCAACTAATTCATGATATGCTTTTTGTAATTTTTCATAATTATCTTTTAATTTAACATTTTCATCTTTAAACACTTCTGTTTGATGTTTTTCTATATTTATATTTTTATCAATTTCTTCATCTTTTAGTTTACGATAAAGAATAGATGTTTTTGTATCTACTGACCAAGATATATTTTTATTTGTTAAAATAATATATTTATCATAATTATCTTTATTATTTAAAAATCCACCTAATCTAAATTTTTTTACTTTTTTCCCCTTATCATCTTTGGTTACAGAATAATAACGAATATGGGTGTTAAGGGGTATCTTTGCTAATTCATCTATATTGTCTATTTTTTTATATAATTTTAATTTTTCTTCTATATCTCCTTCAGTCATTTGAGACTGATATGTTTCTTTAGGTCTAGGTCCTTTATAAGAAGATAATCTTATTGTAGGTTGTGCCATTCTATAAAATATAAATAGAATAAATTTGATTATTTATAACTAATAAAATTGAAAAGTATTTAAATAATAAGTAATAGATAATAAATAAGATAAAATGAATATCGATTGGGTAAAATCAGTAGATAGTCATAATTTATCAATTATATCATCAGAAAATAAATTTAGATTAAATGCAATAATATCATCAGGTGATGTTTTTGATGATAAAGTTGGTCAAAAATTAGATTACAGAACAAATTTTAGTATAGATAATGAAAATGTATTAGATGAGGCAAATAAAATAGTAAAAGTTAATATAACAAATAATGTAGATAGTTTAATATTATTAGATCATCAATATTTTTTAATTCAATATATTAGTAAACATATTCAACAATATAAAATATTAAATAATAATATTCCAATGTATATTAAATTTTTAACATGGATAAAAGATGCGGCATTATTATTATCAAATAGAATAAAACTTCCAAAAGTCAATAAAGAATTTTCAGGAGAATTAATAAAAAAAACATATGAATTTTGCCCGCATCGTAGTAATTGCCAAATTAATTATGGAAAAAAGAAAGGAAAATGTTGTGCACCACATTATGTACATAATCATGTATATTATGATATAAATGTATTAATTAAATATTTTGAGAAAAATAGTAATTCATTATATTCATTGGACAAAGAATTATTTAAAATATTAAAACAAATAAATACATTACAATTTGTAATTAATCAAATGTATATTGAATTATCATCATTTAAAAATCAAGTAAATCAATATAATACAATTGAGAAATATCATCATAATTGTAAAACAGATGAGCCAAAACAAGCTGGTAAATTAAGATTTACAGATATGCCAGAATTATTTGATGATGAAGAGGAAGAAGAGGAAGAATTGCCAAAAGAATCTAAAATAAATTTGAATGTTTATCGTGTATGGAAAGATTAAATTAATTTAATAAATCAATTTAATCTAATCTTTAGAAGTTTCTGAATTAATTGTATATTTTTTTATATAAATAGGATCACTACTTGAAAATAAATCATTAAATGTATTATTATTATCATTATTTATTTTATAATTTGGTGCAATTTGTAAATAATTATTAATTTCATCAGTAGATATGGTATTATCATCAGAAATTAAATTATTATCATCTAATTGTTTAAATATTGGATATTTATCTACAAATAATACTGGAATTGATGATTCTGTTAATTCACCAGATTCTAATTGTTCTTTTATAATAAAATAAACTCTTTTATCTGCTTCTAATTTATTTTTTAATTGATATTGATATTCTTTTTCTTTTTCAAAATCTTTTTTTTCTTTATCAAATTGTTCTTTTATTTCATTAAAATTTTCTTCTTTATTCTCACATAATTCTTTTATTTCATCTAATTTTTCATTATTTAAATTTGCTTCTTCTTCTAATTTTTTAATTTTTTCTTGTAATTCATTTAATGATAATTTTTTATTTTCATCTTCAATTGTTGGTGACATTGGAATAAAAATATTTAATTCACTTTTTTCTTCTGTTTTATTTATATTAAACCATTCTTTTATAAATCCTTCAAGAATAACTTCTTTATCATTAAAATATAATTTATTATTTTTAAAATAATATATACCAATAGGTGATAAATTACTAAATACTTCTATTTTAGAATTAGGAATATGATAAATTAAACTAATAGCATCATCTTTAGATGTAAAAAAACCAACTGTTTTTGTTGTATATACACGATATATAGTATTCATATAATATAAGTATCTTTTTATTTAAGTAATTAATTTAATATAAAAATTGAAAAATATATTATAGGAATATATGAATAATAATAGTAATTCAACAAACACAAATATTAACAAAAATAAAATGGATGATCCTAATCAAGGGTATGAACCATTTAATCGGAAGAAAAATAGAAAACATAGAAAACAACATCATGCTAATAAGCAAGAATCTATTGCAGATCCTAAAACTATACATGTCAATCATTATCATTTTGGTACAAATAATTCACATCCAGATAGTGCAAAAGAAATTATAGATAGATTTTCATTAAATAAGCCAGTATTAAATAGTAATTATGAAAGATTTACACCATTTTGTACAGTTTCAAATAATGGATCTCCTACAGAACAAAAAAATAAATCACCAACATTTAATGCAGAACAATTTGATAGTGGATTACCTGATGTAAAGTTTGTTCATGTTAAACCAATGCCAGTACTTAAACCATTTGAAATTTTAGAAAAACTAAGAGAAAAAATTATTCAGGAAGAGCCAATAAAAGAACCAGTTGAAGAATCATTTGAAGAAGTAATAATTGAAGATAAAATTGCACATATTACTGATTTAATTGATTTGTCGGCAAAACATATTATTAAACCTAAAGTAAAATATTCTATTGAGTTAGAAAAATTACATAAAATTGTACCACATCTCAAAGAATTAAATGAAATGATTGGTATGGATGATATTAAAAAAAGTTTAACGTATCAACTTATGTATTTTTTACAAGGGTTTGAATTTAAACATATGTTACACACAATTATTGAAGGACCACCTGGTGTAGGAAAAACATGTTTGGGAAAGATTTTAGGAAAAATTTATTTGGATTTAGATTGTATTAATAAAGATGTAAAACCACCATCTGTAGAAGAAGAGGAAGATGGTCACATGAATTTTAGAAAGTTAATAACACTTATTAATCAAGAAAGTGAAGTTGTTGCACCTAAAAAAAATATTTTTAAAATTGCAAAACGTAGTGATTTAGTAGGACAATATGTAGGTCATACTGCAATTAAAACACAAAAAATTATCAATTCTGCATTTGGAGGTGTATTATTTATTGATGAAGCCTATTCATTGGGTGGAGATGATGCATTTTCAAAAGAATGTATTAATACAATTAATCAGAATTTATCTGAAAATGGAGATAAATTTATATGTATTATTGCTGGATATTCTGATGCATTAGAAAATAGTTTCTTTTCATTAAATAGTGGATTGCATCGTAGATTTCCATTTAGATTTAAAATAAATAAATATACAGGTAATGAATTAACAAATATTTTGCTTAATAAAATAAAAAAAGAAAAATACAGAATAGATGATGGATTTGAACCAAAATTATCTAAATATATTGAAGAAAATAAAGATTATTTTCCAAATTTTGGTGGAGATATAGAAACATATTTTTTTCATGTAAAAATGATGCATTCTACTAGAGTATTTGGTAAACCAGTCGTATTAAGAAATATTTTTATTAAGGATGATTTTGTAAATGCATTGGGTGAAATGAAGAAAAATCAAAAGAAAGATGAAATGAAATTAGATATGTACAGTTAAAATTTATTCAATACTATTAAAATTATTTAATTTATTATTATTTATATTATCTGTTTCTTTAATTTGCCCAGAACCAGCATCTATAATATAAGATGAAGGTGTAAATGAAGGTGCAGTTAAAGGAATAGAAGTAACTTCAAGTTCATCATTAGAATATACAATTGGTATTGATGGATCAGTATCAACAAAATCAGTATTATTATTTATATTATTTAATGTAGTTTCTTGATGGGAATATTGATTATCTGGTCTGTTTACATCATTAGGATTATAGATTTGATCTGATGTAGGAATTAATAAATTATTATCTCCTTCTTGTGTTATTTGGTTATCAGGTAAATCATTATTTATATGTTCATTTTTATTTAAAATAGATACACTTATGAATAAAAAATTAAATATTAATAAAAAAATAGTCCAAATTATTGCTAATAATAAAATATTTGATATATTCATATATTTTAATTATATAAAAAATTGAAATTAATTAATTTAATACAAATATTTTAATATATATAAATTACAAAAATGTCTCAAGATACAAAATATAATGACTGTATAACGTATATTAAGAAAAAGCTAACTGAATATACAGAAGAAGTAAATAATACAGAAGATGCTACAAAATTATCTGAATTATATGAATCAAAACATCGTCTTGAATCAACATCTTTAGCTGAATTATTAGAATCTTATAATGAATTATTTACATTAATTCGTGAAAAAATAACATCAATTCGTGATAAATTTGATACTAAATCAGAAGAACGTGAAGAAGAAGTAGATTTGCCAGAAGAAAAGAAGAAAGGAAGGCGTGGTCGCAAGAAGAAGGATGAAAAAGAAGAGGAGAAAGTTGAAGAGGATAAAGAAGAAGAAAAAATAGAAGAAATAGAAGAAGAGCCAAAAAATAAGAATAAAAAGGTTAAAGAACCAAAGAAGGTGGCTAAAGGTAAAAAGAAAAAAGATGATGAATAAAAATTGATTTTTTTATTACTAATTAATTTATATTAATTATTAATAAACAATGTTAGTTAAATATAATACATTTCCTAGTCAGAGTATAAAAAGTAATCATATGGTTAAGATTACATATGATGGTCAAATGCATAAAGAATCATTTTGGGTTTGGATTGAAAATATAGAAAATTCATATATAACAGGTATTATATGTAATAATTTAATCAGTGATAAATTAGAAATTGGTCAAAAAATTAAATTTAATATTGATTGTATTAAAGAAATATCAGATAGATCATATACAGAACAAGAAATAAATGATGCAATTTTAATGATTAAAACAGGAAATAATCCAATTACAAAATATTTTGAATCATTAAATATTAGATTTTATTAATAAATATAAACATTAATATATACTAAATAAAATGGATATTAATATAAATAATATTAAAACATTACCCTCACCACAAGATCTTATTAATGAAAATCAATTAGATGAATCAGATAATTTATTTATTGAAGAGTCACGAAATATAATTAAAAATATATTAAGTGGTAATAATTCTAAACTATTAGTTATAATAGGTCCTTGTTCAATTCATGATATAAATAGTGCAATTGAATATGGGAATTATGTAAAAGAATTTCAGAAAAATAATACTGATTTATTTATTGTAATGAGAGTATATTTTGAAAAACCTAGATCTCGTCATGGATGGAAAGGATTTATATATGATCCTGATTTAGATGAAACATATGATATTAATAAAGGATTAAAATTAGCACGTGAATTATTAGTTAAATTAACTAAAATGAGAATACCAATTGGTTGTGAATTTTTAGATACAATCTCACCCCAATATTTATCAGATACAGTATCGTGGGGTGCAATAGGTGCAAGAACAAGCGAAAGTCAAATACATCGTCAATTGGCATCAGGATTATCAATGCCAATTGGATTTAAAAATTTAACAGATGGGGATTATAAAAAAGCGATTGATGGTATATTATCTGCAAAATATCCGCATCATTTTATGGGTATTGATTATAATGGGAGTGCATGTCATGTTACAACAAAAGGTAATCAATTTAGTCATTTAATATTAAGAGGTGGGATAGAGCCGAATTATTATCAAAAAGAAATAGAAGAAATTAGCAATGAATTAAAAAAGGAAGAAATTAATACAGGGATAATAATAGATTGTTCACATGGAAATAGTCAAAAAGAATATAAAAAACAAATTTTAATAGCATGTTCAATAAATAGATTAAGATTATTAAATAAATATCCAATTAGAGGTGTAATGATTGAATCTAACATTCATGAAGGAAATCAAAAATTAATATTAAAAAACAATTTAAAATATGGTGTAAGTATTACAGATGGGTGTATAGATATTGAATCATCAAATAATGTATTACAAATATTAAATAGTTATGTATTGAAAAAAGAATTAAATAGTTTAAATTTAATTAGAACATATTTACAATGTTTTGAGAATATTGTAATAAAATTATTAAATGAAGAAAAATTTATAAATTTAAATATGAATATAGTAACATATAATATTAATTTACCTGATATAATTATAAATTATGATACAGAATTATTTGATATAATTAAAGAAATTGGAATTAAAAATTCATTATTAATGTGTTTATTGCATAAAAGATTGGGAGTGAGTGAATTAATTGCTAGTATAAAATATCAAATGTGTTCGTATAATTTTTTATTAAAAAATAATGATTTTTATAAATTAGTTACAGATCGTAATATTGAAAAAACAATTTTAGGTAGAATTAATTCTGATATTGATTTTGAAGAATATAGTTGTACAAGTCCGTCATATAATAAAAAACATAGTTTAGATTATGAAAAAAATAAAGAGTTATTTATTAAATTAATGGAATTAAGTAAGAGAATTCAAGTTAAATATTTAAAAATGTATATTAGTCAACAAAAGATTGGTTATTTAGGTAACAAGGCTACATTTTCATATGAAGTAATAAACAATAAATTTAATGGTATCCATATAGGTTGTAAGAGTATAGATGATATATATAATAAATTGAATGATAATGAAATAAATTTTGGATTAATACCAACATATAATTCATTAGTTGGACCATTATTTTCAATATCAGATAAATACGAAGTAATTGGATCAATGGATCATAAGATAGTATTAAGTTTATTTGGTAATATTAATAATAGTAAAATAGAAACATTATATATTCAAGAAATTGTATTAAAAGAAGTAATGAATTATGTTAATAAAAAGTATAAAGATATTAATATTGTAATTACATTAACAACAGAAGATGCATGTTTTAAATGTATAGAGAATAAAAATAGTATTACAATTGCTTCTACAAATAATAAATGTAATTTTTTAAATTTATTAGAAGATAATATAATAGATCACAATGTTACAACATTTAGTTTGATTAAAAAAATATAAAATAATGATAATTTAAGACAAACATTATTACAAGATGCAGTAAAAGATATGTATGTTTGTGCTGGGGCTAATATTTTAGTTATTTAGTTCAATTAAATTATATAAACCAGGACAAAATTTATTAATATTTTCTATTTGTTCACTATTTTGATATGCCCATAGTTTATGAATACCAAATGCATTATCAGAATATACAGTTTCAATTCCAAATTCTTTTGCATCTTCACCTGAAGGTAATTTAATATCAACTTTATCAGAACATACTGTTGAAAAAAATACATCTTCATTATATAATTCATCAGGTAAAGCGTATTTTCTATCACTACATTTATTAATTATTTCTAACATTTTACTTTTTTTTCTTAATGAAAGACCTCCATTACCAACTGTATTTCCCCATGGTGCACCAACATAATCATAATTCATATCTATAAATTTGTATATATTATTTTTATATGTTGAACAGATTTGAGTATCTGATTGAAAAATTAAAAAATATTCAGTTGGAACGAGTTCATAAAAAGATGGATTATATAATAATTCATTATAATTATGTATTGTTAGATTATCAACATTTAAATTAATTAATTTAATTCTATTGATATGATTATTTAATTTAGTATTAACAATATCATTAACAAATGTTTCATTTTGTGTACCATGACAAATAATAAAATTCCATCTAGTATCTAACATATCTGTAAAATTAGTTAATACATATTCTAATGCTCTATGTTTTCTTGGTTCAATTATAATTGCAGTGTATATTCCATCATTATTAAATAATTCAGTATTGGATAAAGAAAATAATAAGATGATTAATATTAATTGTAATATTATAATTATTTTATTTTTATAGTAATTATTAATATTTAAATTATGTAAAATAATACAAATTATAAGTATAAAAAATATTAAATAATTAGTATGAGTTAAATATAACATATATTAGTTTAATAAAAAATATAAAATAATTATAATGAAAAAAATAATTATAATTATTTTAATATATATAATAATTAGTGTAATTGTATGGTTAAAATATATAGAATATGAGAATTATATAAATGAACCATATATTACTGTATATGGTAATTCTGGATTAAATAATAAAATACAAGTATTATTAAGTTATTTATATAAGGCAAATAAAGAAGGAAAAAAATTAAAATTTTTTTGGATTAAATGTATTGAATGTTATGAAAATTTTGATAATTTATTTTATCCTATAGAGAATGTAACTATAATTTCAGAAATTGAAAATAATGAATATGATTATAAAACACATGCAATTGAAAATACTAATTATATTAATGAAAATTATTATAGTTTATTAAAACCTATTAATTCTATACAATCAGATATAGATAATACTAAAAAATTATTAGAAAAAGATTATATCGCATGTCATCTTAGAAGAACAGATGGATGGAATCACTATAGAAAAGATAATTATGATGATGATGAATATATGGATTTTATAGATCAATATCCAAAAGACTTAAAAATATATATTGCAACAGATTGTAGAATAACACAACAAAAATTTATTGATAAATATGGTGATAGATTAATTTATAAAAAAATAGAAGATAATAAATTACAAAACACATACAGACAAACATCGATACAAGATGCAGTGAAAGATATGTATGTATGTGCAGGTGCTAAATATTTTATGAAATCTGGTGGTACATTTAGTGATACTATTATGCATTTACGAAATTTAAATATTGAATCATTTAAAAATTTAAACCCTTCATATAATAATACTATTGTAGCAGGATATTATAATGTTAAAAGTAAGCGTCCTAGTAATAAATATTATAATTATGCAAAAAATTTTTTAAAGTTAAAACAACCAATTGTATTATATACATCTCAAGATAATTATGATAAATTTATGAAAATGAGAGGCAATTTACCAATAAAGATAGTTATTCAAGAATTTGATAATATGTATATGTGGAAAAAATATAAAAATAAATGGATTGATCATTATAAAATAGACCCAGAAGCATTTAGACATTCACCTGAATTATATGCAATATGGGCAAATAAAGTTATATGGTTAGAGGATGCAATTAAAAAAAATTATTTTAATACTAAATATTTTCAATATACTGATTTTGGTTCAGTAAGAATTAAACCTTCTTATAATTTAATTAATAACTATCCAATAATTAATCATTATAAACATGATAAATTATTAATATCTTTAATTAATGAATTTACAGATGATGACTATATTATAAAAGATACAATAATTGGAGAATTCTTAAATAAAGATCGTGTTGCATGTGGATTTTTTGGAGGAAATATAAATGCGTGTATAAAATTTAGAATAGAATATGAAATAATGTTAAATAATTATTTTAATAATAATATTTTTGCTGGAAAAGATCAATCTATAGTGAATTCATTAATATTAGCAAAACCTGAATTATTTACTATAATAAAAGTAAATCACTGGTTTTATATGCAAGATTTATTATCAAACAAATTAGATATTGAATCACTTGAAAATACAACAAATGTATTTTATCCAAAATCATTAATTATACCAAATTCAATTAATATATCAAGAAATATTAAAAATAAAAAAAGACACACAGATAATCAAGATTTAGATAATTATGATTTGGCACAATATGATTATAAAACATTATTTTTTGATTGTTGGATATATAATAATAAATTAACGTGTGTTGGTCCCGATTTAATGAATTTATATAATGAATTATTACCTCTTAAAATTGTAATAAATAATATAGAATATAAATATGAATTATCTAGAAATCATAGTACATTTTTATATGTAAATAATATTGTTTCTAATACAAATTATGATGTAAATATATATTCTGAAAAAAATTCAAATATACAATTTAATATTATATTACAAGAACAAAATCCAATAAATGCTGAACATATATTAGTTACATTACAAAAAAATAATAATTTAATATGGATTAAAGATTGGGTAAATTATTATTTAAAAAATTTTGTAGATGCTGTATTAATTTTTGATAATAATAGTGATAATTTTAATGAATTAGTCGATGCATTTAAAAATAATAAGAATGTATATATTTGTCAGTGGAATTTTACATATGGTACATATAGACAACATGCAAATAATTATTGTCAAGAAGGATCATTAAATGTAGCAAATCTAAAATATTGTAATAAATCATATTTATATAATTTTGATATTGATGAAGTATTAGTGTCTAATAAAAATTTTATAATAAATAAATTAAAAACATATGATGTATTATCATATGATAATTATATTGTTAGAATGATTAATGAAGAATTAACTGATAATTATAGTTTCAATTTATTTAAATATAAAAATAAAAAATTACGTGGAAAAGCACATAAATATATTGTAAATTGTAAAAAAACAACATATATACATGGTCATAATACAAATAATAAAAATACTTTATATGTAAATCCAAATGATGGATTTTTTTTACATTATGCTGGAATAAATAATAATTGGAAGACATACGGAAAACGATCAAATATGGATGCAGATCAAGAATATGATTTAATATCAGATAATAAATATATTAAAAATAATAATATAATATTATTATAATGAAAAAAATAATTATTTTAATATATATAATAATTAGTGTAATTGTATGGTTAAAATATATAGAATATGAGAATTATATAAATGAACCATATATTACTGTATATGCAGAGTATGGATTAAATAATAAATTACAGACAATATTGAGTTATTTATATAAAGCAAATCAAGAAGGTAAGAAATTAAAAGTTATATGGAATGTTCATGATAAATGTCCTGATACATTTGAAAATTTATTTAAACCAATACCAAATGTTGAATTTATTTATACTGATGAAAATTATGATTTTAAGGATTTTAGAGAAGTAAATATGGATTACATTAATAAAGGATATTATAAATTATTACAACCAATTGATTCAATACAACAAGAAATAGATAATACAAAAAAATTATTAAACTATGAATATATAGCATGTCATATTAGAAGAACAGATATGTGGGATCATCATTGGTATAAAAAATGGAGAAAATATGATGAAGAATATATAAAATTTATAGATCAATATCCAAAAGACTTAAAAATATATATTGCAACAGATTGTAGAAATACACAACAAAAATTTATTGATAAATATGGTGATAGATTAATTTATAAAAAAATAGAAGATAATGATAATATTAGACAAACATCATTACAAGATGCAGTAAAAGATATGTATGTTTGTGCAGGGGCTAAATATTTTATGAGATCACCTGGGACATTTAGTAATACTATAATACATTTAAGAAATCTATCAAAATAAATATATATATATATATAATATGTCATATGAACATAAATTAATTAAATATAAAACTAAAATTAATTTAATACAAAATCAAGTAGGTGGTAAAGATTGTGATATTAGACATTCTGAAGATTTATTAGCTACCAGTTATATAAAAGATATTACTGATTTTATACCATTTGAAAAAAGTATATTACATCCATTTAGAAAACATCCAGTATGTTCATATAGTATCTGGGATAAATCACATACTCAATTATATGTTCCAACACCACCAGAACCAAAAGATAAATTATATAGTACTCAAAAATTTTACATTAGACTTCATAAAGTATATTTCAAAAGTCAAATAAAAGGTGAAGATGAAGGAATTGATCTTCAAGCAATAATGTGGTCACCTGTTCATGAAAAATGGTATGAATTAGAAAATTGGCCGCTCAATGATAGTTTGCTAGAAAATTTACTACGTTTTTTAAATGTAGATGACGTACTATCAGCAAAAACAGTAATTAATAATTTGTATATGTTTCGTAATACTACATATTCACCAATAAATACTGAAAATCTTGAAATGATTACTGAATTAATGCACAATGATCCAAGTGTCGAAGTAATTAATGAATTAGAAAGATATAGTCCAACTCATAAAATGTCAAAGTATTCTTAACTTTGTTAGCACAAACGCTACAAGTCAAATTTACCAGAAGTTAAGAACAGAGTTCTTCGGCATTTGAGGTACATGAAAATTATTAATAAAAAATTGATTAATTAAAGATTATTATTTAATATTATTATATGAATAAAGATATAATAAATTATCTAATCTCGTGTTTTATTATTATATGTACTATTATTATTTATATAATTTTAATACCATATAGTCCAAATATGTATGATTATAAATTACAAGAAAAATTATTTTATAATTCAAATGATATATTATTTTATAAATTAAAAATATTAGAACATAATTATAAAATAATTTTATCTGAAATTCCTCCATTTGATATTACAAAAGTATTAATTAAAAGAAATGTAGATGAATGGCATGATAATATAGAAAATAATACATTTAATATAATAAAAAATTGTAGTACATGGGTTGAAGGTTGGAATAAAGAGAAACACACATGGTATAATTATCCATTATTAGTAAATAATATTATAATGTGTAATACTGATAAAATATGTCCTCAAACAATAAAGTTACTAAAAATTAGTGGAATAAAAATAAATGTAGCTGGTTATGCTTTATTATTACCAAACACAAAATTAATGATTCATAGAGATTCACACACAGGTATATCTACTAATACTGCAGCAGTTAATTTAAAATTAAGTGGAAGTGATAGTAAGTTATATATTAAAGATAAATATAATAATTTTAATGAATATTTACATCAAGATGGTAAGGCTGTAATATTCAATAGTGAATTAGAACATTATGCAGATAATAATGGATCAACAAATAGATATATTTTATATATGGATATAAAAATTGATTAATTAAAGTTAAACTAATATACTAATTTAATAAATTAAATGTCATTTATTAAGTTAGAAGAATTTGAAGGAGAACTAGAGTCACCCTTCACATTTCCATTAGATAATTTTCAAAAACATGCAATAAAGCTATTGCAAAATGATGAGCCAAAAAACATCTTAGTTACCGCCCATACAGGATCAGGGAAATCATTAGTTGCAGAATTTGCCATTCTTCATGGAAAAAGTAAAAATAAAAAAATATTATATACAAGCCCTATTAAAACGCTATCGAACCAAAAATATTATGAATTTTCTAAAAAATATCCAGATATATCAATTGGTCTAATTACGGGAGATCACAAATGTAATCCAGATGCTGATTGTCTTATCATGACCACCGAAATTTTAAGTATTTTATTAGAACATAAATCAATAAAATATGATGATTTTGAGATCAACAATATTGATTTCAATGATTTTTTTGCAGTTATATTTGATGAAGTACATTACATCAATGATGTTGAACGTGGTGGTGTATGGGAAAAGTGTATAATGAATATGCCGAAGAATATTAATCAGATTATGTTATCAGCAACAATTGACAAAGCAGAAAATTTTATATCATGGATTCATTCATGTAATAATAATCCGAGTTATTTATTAACTAATACTAAACGTGTTGTACCATTATATTTTAATTATTCATATTGGGTAAATGCTAAAAAAATTTCAAAACAATTAGAACAGCATCCAAATAAATTAAATACATTTACAACATTTACTAATACAGAAACTAATACTATTGAACAAAAACATATTGTAACTATGACAACATTGAATAAATTATTTGCAGATATTAAAGTAAATTCAACATATATTATTAATGAAATATGTAAACAATTAGAGGTAAAACAAATGACACCTGCTATATTTTTTATTTTTTCAAAAAAGAAATGTATGGATATTGCACAGTCTGTATCAATGACATTTAATGATTATAATGAAGGTGTTGAAGTAAATAGGGCATTTGATTATTATTTGTCTAAATTAGAGAATAAGGATGGATATAAAAATTCGTATCAATATAACATTATTCGAGATTTAGCCGTAAAAGGTATTGGTATTCATCATGCTGGATTAATTCCCGTGTTTAAAGAAATTATAGAAATGTTATTTTCTAAGAATTTAATTAAGGTATTATTTGCGACAGAAACATTTGCAGTTGGATTGAATATGCCAACAAAAACTGTAATATTTGCAGATATCTATAAATTTGATAATAGAGGTAAGCGTCGACTAATGACTCATGAATTTATTCAAATGAGTGGTCGTGCTGGTCGTCGTGGAATAGATAAAATAGGTTATGTAATTATTATACCACAATTATTTTCAGATGAAACAAATGTAAAAGATTTACAAAATTTATTATTTGGTAAATCTCAAAGTATTACATCAAAATTTAATATTGATCATGATTTTATATTAAATTTGATAGAAAATAATGCATTAGATAAATTAAAAGATAATATGAATAAGTCATTATTAAATTCAGAGATAGTAAAAGAAATTGATTATATTGAGAAAGATATTGGAATATTAGAAGATAAGATTAGTAAAATTAGTATTAGTAATATGGAACAATATAATGATTATCAAAAATTAGAAGATCAATTAACTAATATAATTACACCATCACAAAATCAAATTAAAAAAATAGAACAAAAAATAAAAGATATGAAAAAATCAGATATTTTTATGAAAGAATTTGGAAAATATCAGGAATTACGACAACTAGATAATGAAAAAAATAAGTTAATTATAGATAAAAAGAATACAATAAATTATATTGAAAGGAATGTAAATAATCAAATAGATATGTTAAAAAATGAGGGATTTATAACAGAAGATAATATGTTAACACAAAAAGGTCAAATTGCTAGAAAGATAAAAGAGATAGATACTATATCAACAACTAATATTTTAGTGTCTGATTATTTAGATATGTTATTTAAAGAAAAAAAATTAAATAAAATTTTAGCATTATTTACATTATTATGTGATGGTAAAGATAGTGATGACTATGAAATTACTGAAGAATATCATGATGTATTAAAGTTTATTAGAGAAAATAGTAATATATTAATAAATAGAGAATTATTATATCCAGTATTAGATTGGTATGATGGAAAATATAGTAGAGATATTGTAGAAACATATAATATTCATGAAGGTGATTTAATTAAAAGTATTAATAAGATTATACATTTATTAGATGATGTTATACAAGTATTTATGTTAATTAATAAAATAGAATATATTGATATAATTACTGAAATTAAAAATAAATTAATTGGTGATAGTACACGTAATATTATTACGATGGAATCATTATATTTAAAAATTGTCTAAAATAAATATAATATATATATATATATATATTATATATATGAATCAAGACAATAGAACAGCATGTGCTATGCAGTTAGGTCAATATAATGATATCACTAAAATATGTAATCTTAATCCCATTGGTCAAAATAATGATTTAATGTGTGCCAACTTGGGAGGTAGATTACAATCAAGAAATGAGTGTAATTTAAGTACTCGTGGTGTTCAGAGTAGTAGTGATGGTCAGAGTACTAGTACTCGAACACCAGATGATCTACCACGACCAACAACATACCCACCACCAACAACAAGTCCACGACCAACAACATGCCCGCCACCAACAACATGC
>Ga0214923_10002558_pt1 | contig 23996 bp, 16 predicted proteins | sample LL1510_MetaG_FD_177993 | JGI IMG/M metagenome (GOLD analysis project Ga0214923, IMG submission 177993) | Freshwater microbial communities from Lake Lanier, Atlanta, Georgia, United States - LL-1510 | ecosystem: Environmental > Aquatic > Freshwater > Lake | place: USA: Georgia | collected...
GCCACTTGGCGGAACCGGATTTGGGTGTTGTTACAAGCATTGGCAAAGAGCATTTGGAGGGATTGGGAAGTTTGGAGGCAATTCTCCACGAAGAAACGGCCTTGTACCGTTGGTTAAACCAAACAGGGGGACAGGCCTTTGCTAACCTGGATAATGATCTGATTATGAAAGGTCTAAAGGAACTTCGTCGGCCCATTACCTACGGTGTTCTTCCGGAATCGGATTGTGTTGGAAAACTGGATAAGACCTTCCCATACCTTCAGTTTCGATGGGATTTCAACGCGAAATCCGTGATCGATGCTCCCTTGTTAAAAAGCAAAATATACGGGGATTACAATTTCCCCCATGTCTTGGCAGCAGCGGCCATCGGTCGCTACCTGTCGGTTCCGTACGAAAAAATTTCGGAGGCTTTAACCGAATGGGAGCCTCGTAACAACCGATCGCAATGGCTGGAACATCGGGGGCACGGGGTTGTTTTGGATGCCTACAACGCCAACCCGGACAGCATGCAGGCGGCCCTGGGGCATTTTGGCCGGATGGAGCACCCGCACAAAGCCGTTTTGTTGGGGGAAATGCTGGAATTGGGTTCGCATGCCGAATACGAACATCGATTCTTGCTCGAAAATTTGCTGCGATATCCCTGGGAGGTCTGCTGCCTGGTTGGAGCGTCTTTTTGGAGTTTGCGTGCCGAATTCCCGGGTTTTCATTTTTTTGAGAGGCCGGAGGATTTGCATGGGTATTTGGAGACCTCTCGTTGGCCGGCTTCGGCGGTTTTGGTCAAAGGCTCGAGGGGTAACGCCATGGAGCAATACCTCGATAGTTTGCCCTGGGCTGCAGAGGGCCCTGACCAGGCGGGGGAATCCTCGGTACCCAGCGTGGGCTAAATCTGGTTACGCCGTCGGGCCAATACCATCACCGAAAGTTGGGCACCGCGCCGAACGAGCAAGTCACCGCATTGCTCCAGCGTGGCTCCGCTGGTCATGACATCGTCCACTAAGAGAAGGTGTAGGCCAAGAAGATCCCGTTCCTCGGAGCGATACGGGCGTCCGGCGACGGTATTGGCCTGGATAAAATCCCTTTTGGCCTGCTCCATCCGCTGGGTCTTGCCCAATCGGGCCAGGTTGAGGCCGCCTTCCAGGCGTTGGAGGAGGTGCGGGTAGACCGGGAGCGACCAATGGGTGGCCATGCCCTCGGCCAAGAGGCGGGCCTGGTTGTAACCCCGGCTCCAAGTGCGTCCAATGGTCGTGGGTACAGGGACCAGGCCATCGGGCAACGGCGCCATTCGCTCCCGGTGCCGGGCCATGGCCCGGCCCAGGGCGGGGCCCAGGGTTCGCCTGCCCCCGAACTTGAGGGCCTTGTACAGGGCCTCCGCCCTGCTACCCGCCTCCGCCCACCACAACGCATGAACCGAAGCCACCGGCAAACGCCAGGCGAGCTCCCGCTCCAAACCAAGGGCATCCACCCGGTCCATGCCCCTCAATTCAAGACTGCACCCTAAACAATAGGGGCGACCCCTTTCCGGTGGCTCACCCCCACAGCCCGGACAAGGCTGCACCGAGGCCCCCAAAACAAAGTCCACCAAGCGGCGTTGAGGGTAAAAGGGCCCAAGCATGCCCCAAAACTGCTGAGTCTACAGGCCTTTAGCGTATTTTTGGCATCCTTTTGTAAAACAATTCGTCCAAATTCAGTACCCAAATCCCCAAACCTCAAACCATGCTGATTAAAATGTCTTCTGCCCGGACCAGCGCCTCCTTATGGGCTGCTTGGATTGCCCTTGTATCCCTCACAGCCTTTGCGTCGACAGCCCTTGCTCAGGACTCCCAACCTTCGGATGCTCCTGTTCTTTTTGAAATCAAAGGGGGTGGCTTAGCGGATGAACTCATTCGAACCGATGAGTTTGTCACCCTTTTTAACAAGAACAATTTCAAAAAAACAGCGGCCACCCGTGCCGAATGGGAGGAGTACCTGGATCTCTACGTCAAATTCAAACTCAAGGTCCGGGAAGCCATTCGATTGGGCATGGATACCACCCTCAAATTCAAAGAAGAATTAGCAGGATACCGTACCCAACTGGCCCAACCCTATCTGCGTGATAAGGAAACCGATCAATTTTTGTTACAACAAGCTTTTGAGCGCTCCCAAATCGAAATCCGTGCAGCGCACATTATGGTTCGGGTTGAAGAAAATGCCTCGCCCGCCGATAGCCTCATGGCCTATAACAAAGCCCTTGCCTTGCGTCAAGAAATTGTGGACGGCAAGGATTTTGCCGAATTGGCCAAAACCAAATCCGACGACCCCTCGGCTGCCGAAAACGGAGGTGATTTGGGCTTCTTTTCGGCCTTTCGTATGATTTATCCCTTTGAAGAAGCAGCTTACAACACCCCCAAAGGTTCCCTCTCCCCGGTCTTCCGCACCCAATACGGTTACCACTTTCTCAAAGTCATCGATCGCCGTGCAGCAAGGGGCGAAATCAGGGTGGCGCACTTGCTGGTCAAAAGTCCCGAAACAGACAACGACACCCTGCGGCAACAGGCCCACGCCAAAGTTGATACCTTGTACGCTCGCCTCCTGGCCGGTGAATCCTTCGATGAATTGGTCAAACAATTCAGCGAAGACCCGAGCACATCCGACAAAGGCGGGGTACTCCCCTTCTTCGGCACAGGACGCATGATCCCTGATTTTGAAGAAGCCGCCTTTGGCATCGCCCGCGATGGTGATCTGTCCAAACCCGTCCAAACACCGTACGGTTGGCATATTCTCAAGCGCATTGAATACCGAGCCGTACCCGACTTTGAACAATCCAAAGGCGACCTAGAGCTCAAAATTGCCCGCGATACCCGGGCCAACCAAAAGACGGCCAACCTCATTACCAAACTCAAAAGCGAATACGGCTACTCCGAAAACAGCGCTGCCATCGATGCCGTCTTTGCATCGGTCGTTGATAGCCTGTATCGAAAGCAAGAATGGAAAGCCCCTACCCATTGGCTGATGAAAGCCCAACCCGGTCGCTGGGATGCGCAGCGGATTTCAAATGAGAAAATAATGACAAGCCCACGCCGACCTGTCCTCAAAAAAAACATAGATTCCCCAACCGATACCTTCGTGCACCGTTACGCCGACCGCAACTTGCGTCAATCCGAACTGGCCCTCTGGTTGGAGCAAGAACAAAAAAATCTCAACGGCGCCGACCCTTCGATTTTCGTACGTCAGGTTTACAAAACCAAAACCGATCAGGCGCTGTTGGCCTACGAAGACAGCCGGTTGGAGGCCAAATACCCAGCATTCCGAGCCCTCATGAAAGAATACCGCGAAGGCATTTTGCTCTTTGACTTGATGGACCAGCGGGTTTGGTCCAAAGCCATGAACGACACAACCGGGCTCGAAGATTTCTTCAAGAGCAGATCCGAGCAATACCAATGGAAAGACCGGAGTGATGCCACCATTTATACCTGCCTGGACCAAGCAACGGCCAAAACCGTTCGCAAAAAAGCCAAATCCGGAAAAATCAGCCCCGAAGAAATTGCGAAAAGCCTGAACAGCCAAAACCCGCTCAATGTGAAATTTGTTAGTGGAAAATTTGAAACAGGTAGCCAGGCTGTTTTGGATTCATTGCCTCGTAAAAAAGGTCTTCAAGGACCCTTTGAACGCAACAAACAATGGATGGTGGTGCAGGTTCGTGAACTGCTTCCGGCCGGCCCCAAAAAACTCTCCGAAGCCCGCGGACCTCTAACCTCCGATTACCAAAACGAGTTGGAATCCCGCTGGCTGAACGAACTCCGTTCCACCTACACCGTCACCATTGACCGCAACATTTTTGAGACCCTTCTACCAGCCAAACCCTAAGGGCAACTTGCTCCGATTTTTTTGGGCCGGTTTGCTTTTGCTTACCAGCCAAACAGGCGATGCCTACCTGCACCCCATTCCTACGGGTTTGAATCGTTCAGGCTTCCCATCCAAGGGACTGATTAATAAGGACTTGTCGGATGTTTCCGATAGCCTTGAAACGGTGCCTACGGCTAGGTATTCCGAGGGCATTCTGGCCCAGGTTGGTGATAAAATCATTCTGCGTTCTGAACTTGAATCCGAAGTTCGTAACACGCTCAACCAGGAAAATGCGACCGAAGGGAACAACGAATCTCTTGTTCGCTGTATGGTTTTTGAACAAATGATTTTGGGCAAGATGCTGCAACTGCAGGCCGAGCTGGATTCCCTGGAAATTCCCAGCGAAGAAATTGAAAATCAATTGGATCGCAGGATCCGCTACTTTGCGGGTATGCTGGGCGGTCAAGAAAAAATTGAAGAGTTTTACGGCAAAACCATGCCCGAAATCCGCGAGGAATTCAAGCCCCAGATCAAAGACATGCTGCTCTCTCAGAAAATGAGAGACAAAATAACCTCCGACGAACAAATCACCCCGGCCGAGGTCAAAGCGTATTTTGAAAAAATCCCTACCGACAGCCTTCCCTTGGTGCCTGCCGAGGTGGAATTGGGTCAATTGGTCATCAAGCCCAAACCCGGACCCGAAAACAGATCCCTGGCCATCGAGAAAATCCAGGCATTGCGTGAACGCATCCTCAAGGGTGAGTCCTTTGCCACCCTGGCCATCCTCTATTCGCAGGATCCGGGCAGCGCAAGAGAAGGCGGCCAATTAGGATTTTTTGGTCGCGGCGATATGGTGCCTGAATTTGAAGCTGTGGCTTTCCGCCTCAAACCCGGTGAAATTTCACCGGTTGTCAAATCCTCTTTTGGTTACCACATCATTCAATTGATTGCCCGCCGCGGTGAACGCATCAATTGCCGCCACCTGCTTATCAAACCTTCGATTGGTAGCTTGGAGCAAACCCAAGCCCGTCAGCTCTTGGATTCCTTACGAACGCTCCTGGTCAATGGCCAAATCAATTTTACGGATGCGGTCCGTAAATATTCGGACGATCCGGAAACCAAGGCCTTTGGAGGAATGTTATCACCGCCTCAGGGATCCGGTATGCGTTGGCCCATAGATCAACTAACACCTGACTTGTACTTTGCCATCGAAAAGTTGGTCGAAGGGTCCTACTCTGAAGTTCAGCCTTACACTTCAGCAGGGGGCGAAACAGGCTATCGCTTGGTTCTCCTAAACAAAAGAACCTCGCCTCACCGCACGAGCCTCGAATCGGATTACGAAAAAATTCAAGAAACTGCTTTGCAAATCAAGCGTTTGGATCGTCTCAATCGTTGGATCCAACAAAAATCCCGTGAGATCTATGTGCGATTAACAGACATGGCCCCGGATTGTCCCACGGTCCAACGATGGAATTTCGGGACTGAATAACCGCTGCCAGGAATCCCCGCCGCCGCGCTTGTTCGGCGAAAACTCTTAGATTTCGAATTGAATACCCTGGGCCAGCGGTAAACGGTCGGTGTAGTTGATGGTGTTGGTTTGACGGCGCATGTACGCCTTCCAACTATCTGAACCGGATTCACGACCTCCGCCGGTTTCCTTTTCACCACCGAAGGCTCCACCAATCTCTGCGCCCGATGTGCCGATGTTGATGTTGGCTATTCCACAATCGGAACCTGCAGCGGAGAGGAATTGTTCTGCCTCTAACAAATTACGCGTAAACATCGCCGAGGATAAACCCTGGGGCACCGAGTTTTGGATTTGAATGGCTGTTTTGATATCGCTGTAGGAATGCACATAAAGAATGGGCGCAAAGGTTTCGTGCATAACAATCGGCGCATCGGCTGCTATTTCGATCACACAGGGCTTTACATAACAACCTGACTCAAAGCCAGTCCCACTAAAAACGCCTCCTTCAACCAACATACGACCCCCTTGCTCCATGGCTTTCTCAATGGCATGGTTGTAGGCCTGCACCGCCTGCAAATCAATCAATGGACCCACATGGTGGGCAGGATCCAAGGGATTCCCTATCCGCAATTGACCGTATGCGGCCACCAGGCTGCGGGTCATTTCGCTGTAAATGGAATCGTGCAATAGGAGGCGACGGGTTGTCGTGCAACGTTGCCCAGCAGTCCCTACTGCGCCAAAGACCGCACCAATGGTGGCCAATTTGAGGTCTGCATCCGCTGCTACAATGATGGCATTGTTACCACCCAATTCCAAAAGCGACCGACCCAGGCGTCCGGCAACCGCGGTAGCGACCGCTTTGCCCATACGGGTTGAACCGGTCGCTGATACCAACGGAACGCGGTTATCGTTGCTCAACCATTCCCCAACCCTGGCATCCCCTACCACCAATCCGCTGAGTCCTTCGGGGGCCCCGAAGGCTTCCATAACTCGGGCCGTAATTTTCTGACAAGCCAAGGCGGTTAGCGGTGTTTTTTCGGATGGCTTCCAAACACAAGCATTCCCGCAGACCCAAGCAAGCATGGTATTCCAGCTCCAGACGGCTACCGGAAAATTAAAGGCCGAAATAACCCCGACAACCCCCAAGGGGTGCCACTGTTCGTACATACGATGCCCGGGACGCTCGCTATGCATGGTGAGGCCATAAAGCTGGCGGGACAGGCCCACCGCAAAATCACAGATATCAATAATTTCTTGGACTTCGCCCAGGCCTTCCTGAAGGCTTTTGCCCATTTCGTAGGATACCAATTGCCCCAAAGGTTCTTTGAGTCGACGAAATTCCTCGCCCAACAAACGGACCAATTCACCGCGCCGAGGGGCAGGAACCGTCCTCCATTCCTCAAAAGCCGCAACAGCTGCGGCCATCACCTGCTCGTAATCGGCATGGGATGCTTGGGTTACCGAACCAATGAGGGCACCGTCCACCGGTGATCTGGATTCCAGCAAGGCGCCCCCTGCATTCAACCCTTGGCGGCCTGTGGAGGCTCCCGATTCCAAACCCTGCAGTTGCAAGGCGCTTAACATTTGATTCACAGAGTGGTTCATGATTTTTGTCTTTGGGTCCTTCGATTTTTGGGGTCCTTCAAAAAGGACAAGGCCTGCAAAAGTACAATAAACTCCTCCTGATTAAAAAATGAGGCGCTGTGGATCCAAGGCGCTGAGATCCAGGGTCCAACTCCAGCGGGCGTACCAAGGAACCTGAACGTTTGGTGAGCCACTCCCAAAATTCCGTTTCAAGTCCGGACTAAGGGCGGCCAGCCAATGAAACTGCATAAAGGGCAGAACCTTGAGGGTGATACCGGTTTCCCAACTGAGGGCCGGCAAAGGCGCCAGCCATGGATCGTCGTTTGGAATCAAATCAGCGAGGGTCTCCAACGGAGACATGGGACTACGGCCATTCCAATTGTTGCGCTGAACATTGGCGAAGAGGCTAAGAGGCAACTTCACAAGGGACCGAGGAAGTTCAAGTTCGAGGTTCGCCGCCAATTGATATTCCAAAGGCCTTGTCATGTGTTGCAACAAAAACTGACTGTAAGGTCCGGCCGGGGTCCTAAAACCTGCATCCCGGAGGAGTACCTGACGCCCACCCAATCCGCGCCATGCCGGATCGTTTCTCCATTGGTCGGCCTGTTCGGAGGTCGTTATCGACTCAAGCTTGACCATCTGGGGTCGGGCCCACATCAAATCTTGAGCAGACCATTCCTGAGCTCCGCCCAAACCAGCCGGACTGTAAAGACCGGGCCCGTTAAAAAGCCGACCACCCAAACCAAGGCGCTCATCCCTATAGGCCTCGGCAGCATAGGCATAGCCACCCCAAAGTCGGAAATTCGCTCTCCAGCGATGCCGACCTTCGCCCAAAAGTCGGCTCATGTTGGCATAAGATTCGATCCGTGCAGGATTCGCCGATCCCGGGCGCCAGCCATTGGCTCTTCCGGTTTGAATCAACCAACCCCATCCCCTGCTTTGCAACACATTTCCGTCGGTATAGGATCCTTTCAAGTAGGGCCAAATACCGGTCGGAACCACGGCTGAATCCCCAGCCCAGGCGGAGCGACCCCAATTGAACTTGTTGGATTCACCTTGAAGGTTTGTTGTGGGAAGGGGTCCGTAGGATTCGGCCGGACCACCGTTGTAACGCTGACGCCAACCCACCTCCAAACGATGCCTTCGCCCCGGATTGCGGAGGTCTTGAGGAGCCTGCCAACCCAAGAATCCATGCAAAGTCCCGCCGTTGAGGGGACCCAAACGCTCAAAGCGGCGCCAATTCAGGCTTGCACTCCACTGAGGGCCGTAGGACTGACGAGGAAACCAACGGTAATCCCCTTTCATGGCCCCGCTCAAGGCCCGACTTCGGGTACCGACCTGCAGCAAGCCTCGGTATTGCAAATTGGTTGGCAACAAAATCGGACTCATGACCAAGAGCCCTGGGGTCCAGCCCTCCGTTTCCAGGTAATTGATCCACGGAAGCCAGGACAAGCGCTGACCCTCGAAATCCAAGGGCAAGGAAGGCTTCCAAACCGAGCGACTTTCCGAATGATTCTGCGAACGCACATAAAGCGGCAAGGAACGATCCAGAACCAAATCTTTTGGAAGGACCGGTGAATTCCACCGCATGGTCCGCTTGCCTTCAAAACCCTCCACCCATTCTTGTCGGATGATACGACCCCCGGTATCGGTGATGGCCAACAGAAGAGGGGTGGCCGTCCCACGCCCTCGCAATACAGCTTCGAGTTCCCAACCACTTGATTTGGCACGAATACGCTGACGGATCAACCGGTAATCCAAGGGTTCTGCTTTGCGAAGTCTTTCCTCAAACCACCAATCGACCGATTGAGAGGAAACCGATGTTTGTTGTTGCAACATGATTTGTTCCTGGCTTTTCTGCTTCAAAATCAACTCCATGTCCTCCGGAGAAGGGTGTCTGAATTTCCAAGTCTGGTAATAGGCCTGCATGCGTCGATCCAATTCCTCTCGGCCCAGATAAGCTTCCAAATAGGTTAATTCCAAGGCGGTTTTTTTGTAGGCAAGGGTTCCGTAAGTTTCCCCGTCGTAATCCATGGTATGGGAATGCCACAAAGACCGGTCTTTGCCGCGACGCAACGAAAGCAACAAGGATAGGTTATCCAAGTCCGGCAAAGGTTCCAGGATGCGCTTCAACACCCCGGACATTTGGCCGAATTGGGCTTCTAGGGGGTTTTGGCCTGGATAGCGCGTTCGGAGATAGCGGGTCTCGTAAAAGGAATTGAAACCTTCGTCCATGAACGGGTGGTCTCTTTCGTTGGAAGCGAGAATCCCGTAGAACCAATTATGCCCCACTTCGTGGGCAATAATCAAGTCCAACATTAGGGGAGCGCCCCCGGCTGATATCACAGTGATGGTCGGGTATTCCATGCCACCACCGGCACGCAATGCCCCTTCAACCGCCGTACAGGTGTTATAGGGGTAAGGGCCCAACCATTTGGAATAATAATAGACCGAGGAATCCACGTAAAGCGTCGCATCTTTCCATGATTTGTTACGGCCGGTAAAAAAAGCGTAGGTCTTCACCTCTTGGCCATTGATTTCAATTTTGCTTTGACGGACATAATAATCCGGCGCACAAAACCAAGCAAAATCATGGGCTTGGTCCAAAACATAGCGCAGTGTTTTGGTAGTAGAAGGGAGAGGGTTCAAAGAATCACCCCGCGTCGAAAGGGGAGGAAAGGAATCCAGACCGGCGCCATGCTTCGCCAAGGAGTCCAACCACTGCAGCTCCGAAGGGGTCTGCAAATCCCCGGAAGAGGCCACTCGGTAATGGGCAGGGACCGTGATATCCACCTCAAAAGAACCAAATTCACTAAAAAACTCGCCTTGGTCCAAGTAAGGCAAGGGATGCCAACCTTTGGAATCGTAAACCGCTGGCTTGGGGTACCACTGGGTGATTTGGTATTGATTTCCAACATGCCCCATCCGCGAAAAATCCCCGGGGATACGGACCCTAAAGGGAGTTTCCAGGGTCAAGGTAGCGCCGGGCATCAAGGGTTGTTCCAAATAAACGGTGGCGATATCAGGGGTATCGGCATGCCAGAATTCCCAACGCAACTTTTGACCGTTGACCCTAAATTCCAACGAGTCCATTCCACCGTGAAGGCTGTCGGGAGCAAATCGAAAGCGAGTGCTTCCTCCGGCCAATTGTTGTTGGGCAAAAGCGGTACGCGTCGAAGAGTAGGCATTGGGATGCAGGTGCATGACCAAGCGATCAAGCGTTTGGGGAGATTGATTCGTGTAATCCATGCGAAGATTACCACGCAACACATGATGAACAGGGTCCAAACTCACCTGGATTTGGTAGCGTACCTTCTGCTGAAAATAATCAGGTGAGGCCGCCAACGTCCTTTGGGCTCCCCAGCCCATTAATCCAAGCATAAGAATAAAAAATCGATACGACATGATTCCAAAAAGGGTCGGTTGAAAAAGGATCGAAGGAACTTTTAACATGTTATTTTTTTCGAATGTTAAACAATGTTTTGTTGGCTTTTGAAAAATAAACAGACTTTGCCTAGGACTCTTTGTCAAATATTGCTAATTTGACCAAGCATCCGACTAGGAACCCATGCGAACCAGCCCGTTATAGGTCATGATGCAACGCTGCCCTGCTAATTCCCCAATCGGAAAATCGCCCACCACCGGTGTCTCTTCCAAATAAGGAGCCAATCGCTCGTCAAAACGGATGGATTGGCCCACCGGAATATAGAAGGTCCATTGAGCCTTTTGCATTCGAAAACCATCGCTTTTGGGAAAATAAATCCCTTCCGCCAAGGCAATGCGCCCCGTGCTATCGCAGGTATACGAAGTCCCTGCCGAGGCCGAACGAGTCTTGGCCTGGGCCTTGCTTCGACCCGCCGCGCGGACGTTGGACTTAAGCATGGCCCTTCCCTCGGTCGGTACCAAGCGAATACCCAGGTTGTTGACGTAAATCCTTGGACCAGCCATGCGCCAGCGGTTTGGCTCCGAATCCCATTCAACCTGATTCCAGGATTCGGAATCCTGGTTGGATTCAACCGGATCTGTCCAAAATTCATCCTCGATAACCCGAGCCTCTCCATCAAAATCAACCGGCCGGCCTTGTTCATCCAAAAAGGCGGGCATTAAGCCCAAGGACCAGGAATTCACCGTGCTATCCAGGGGAATCGTTTGGGTCGTAACGGCTTTGTGTTCTATGTCCTCGGCGTAATAAACCAAAGGCAGAAGGGTCAACACCGCCCCCAAAACAAAGGTCAGAAAAGAAAAAACCAGCAGGTGTCCAAAAAAACGAAAGGGAGCACCGCGCAACAAGCGGACCGCCAAGACCCCCATAAAAACCAAGGGCCCAACCAACAACAGGACCAAGGCCAACCAACCCACACCCCATGAAAGGGTTGAGGGCCAAAACAAAGACACCCATTCATGAAGGGAAACATCGCCCTCCACCAAAACTCCATCGCCCACCCCCAGCCCCATCCCAAAAAACCATAACACCATCCCAAGGGCTAAAACAAAGGCCACCGTCCCCAAGGCCAGGATGAACCCAACCAATTTCCCCAAGCCTCTCAAAACCGGAGCCGCAATTCCGTTGGCATCGCGTGCCCAATCCCTCAACGAAGCCTCCCAGCGACGATGATTGTTTGGGTTCTGCAGGGTCTGCTCCACAGCCCTGTACTCCTCCTCCACCTTCTTTCGAATCGACTCCAATGTTACCGCCCGACCCTGCATCGCCAACCTATCGGCCGTCGACCTGGCCTTGGGCACGGCCACCCACAACACCAAATACGCAAAGACTCCTATGCCCGTAAAGAGCCCCAACAAAAGAACCACAACGCGGACCAAGGCCAAATCCAAACCAAAATAGGCTGCCAAACCCGCCGAAACTCCTCCAATTACCCGCCGATTCCCATCCCGAAAAAGACGTTTTGGGGCCGGTATTTCGCCTTGGTAATCGAATCGATCACCGAATTCAGGCCGTTTTCCTGTGAACGATTCATGGTCCGAAAAAGAGTCCACCGGGCCTTCCGCCCACTGCGATGGACTCCCCAAAATTTGCATGACCGATTCAACATCTTTAAGCGTTATAACACCTGATTTTCCAGACCATCGTTCCACGATCAGTTCTGCAAAACGGGATTCGATATCGGATAAAATCTCTTCACGTCCCTCGGTGTTATCAAGGTGTCTTTTGATGGAATCCATGTAGTGGACCAGCTGACGGTGGGCATCCTCTTCGGCATGCATCAAGTGACCACCCAAATGAACAGAAACGGTTGTTTTCATAATTGTAAACGTTTATTTAAAATAATTAATGCGATAAAGAGGCAACGGCATCGGTAAATGCAATCCATTCCCGGTTCAGATCCATTAGGATACCCTGACCCTGGTCCGTCAGGCGGTAGTACTTTCGAGGGGGGCCGCTTTTGGATTCCTCCCATCGATAATCCAACCAACCTGCGTTTTTCATTCGGGTCAGGAGGGGGTACAAGGTTCCCTCGACCACCAACATATCTGCCTTTCGAAGGTCGTTCAGCAGATCGCTGGCATAGGCTTCCTGCCGTCCCAAAACCCGCAGGATGCAAAGTTCCAAGACCCCTTTGCGCATTTGCGCCCGTACATTTTCCATATTCATGAGGCAAACATACATCATCCAAGGTACTTTGCAATACCAAGTACTAAATTTTTTAAATTTTTTTTACCCCGTAAGGGTCTTGATTCTGGAATTCCACAATTTTGTTCAAAAAAAGCCCCGTCAAGAACATGGCTACTACCGCCTAACCAGGGCTTTGGGTCCTATTTTTGAGAAAATATTCCCCCTTGACCGATTGGAGTGACCCCTTTGACGAACAGGATCCCGAAACCCGGGAGAATGTCGAACGCTTTGAACAAACCCTGAGCAGCAGGCTTTCGTGGTTTTTTGACTCCGAGGAGTTGGAACAGATTTTTGACTATTACCAGGAGCGGGGCAACATGGCCAAGGCAGAATTGGTATTGACCAAAGGTCTGGAACAGTCACCCAACCACACCGGATTTTTGTTGCGCAAAGCCCAACTCATGATAGGCAGTGGCGAAATCCGTCAGGCCGAAGAACTCCTCGAAAAAGCCCTACGGCTCAATCCAACCATGGTCGAGCTCCATCTAACGCGTTCTTCTTTGTACGATTACCGCAACCAGACCAACCGCGCCTTGCTCCATTTGCGCAAAGCCGAACAATTGGCGGACTCGGAGCAGATGCCATCGGTGCAATTGGCTTTTGGGATGGTTTTTATGAATGCTGGTCGCTGGCGTTCTGCTCTTGACCATTTTTTGTTATGCGTTGACAAACATCAGGTGGACCAAGAACATCTCCTTTACGATTTGGGGTATTGTTACCACCAACTCGAATGGATGGACGATGGCATCGCCTTTTTTGAAGAACAAATTAACAGGAATCCATACGCCGATGCCGCCTGGTACAACCAAGGTATCCTGTACAACCAGGCCGGACTTTTTGAAAAGGCTCTGGAATCCTTTGAATACGCCCTCTTAATTCGGCCTGATTTGTCGATGGCTCACTTTAACCGGGCCAATACCCTCATCAACCTCGAAAAATTCACGGAGGCCTTGGAACAAATGCAGGAAGCCCTGAACTGCGAGCCGGATTACCCTCTCTTTATCAACGGAATGGGCGTTTGTTACGAGAAACTAGGCCGAATTGACGAAGCCCTGGTCCGGTACGAAGAGGCCGCAGCCTTGGATCCTCTGTTGGCCGATGCTTGGTTTGGCCAAGCTGCGTGCAAGGCCCAATCCGAATCCTGGACCGCCGCCTTGGTTTTGATAAACCGAGCACTCGAATTAGCAGCCGATCACGAAGAATACTGGTACGAAAAAGGCCGAATCCTCATGGCATTGGCCCGCTACGACGAAGCAGAACAAGCCTTGGCCGAAGCACTGCGCTTGGACACGGGGTTCTGGGAGGCTCGTATCTTGCTCGTGTCCCTTTACCTGGCCGTGGACCGGTACGAAGAAGCCTTGCGTTGCATACAAGATGGACAAGAGCCTCACAAAGACGATGCTGCCTATTTCTTTGAATTGGCCGGCTTGATCTTCGCCTTTGAAATCAAGGAACTCTTGGATCTGGCCCGTACCTGCATTCAGTGGGCCCTTTCGGTGGATTCCTCGGAATCTCATCATTTGTTGACCTTTTGGCCGGATGCCCACAATAACAAAGAAATTGTGGCCTTGCTGCGCGAACACAAGGCCCTGGATTAAACCAAAACTCCTTCAATCCCTAAATGCCGTGTATGGCTGATTTTACGTTTGATATTCGAACAAGATTAGGACGGGTCCCCGACCGCTCGAACAAACCCCGTCAGGAAGGACTGACGATGGTCATGGACAAAGGCCTTAGCCTATCCGAGACCGAAGCCTTTCTCGAAAACGGGGCAGAACATACCGATTTAGTCAAATTGGGATGGTCCACCGGACTCTTCAACCGCAAAATCCACGAAAAAATCCGCCTTTACCGCCAAGAAAACATTCGTTGTTATTTGGGTGGTACGCTGTTTGAATTGTTTGCCGCCCGTGAACGAACCGATGAGTTCAAGAAACTCTTGGATGAATTGGGGATCGACACGGTCGAAATTTCGGATGGTTCGCTGGACATGTCCCATGAAATTAAATGCAACCATATCCGGGATTTCTCCAAAGATTTTAGGGTTCTCTCGGAAGTTGGTTCCAAGGATGCCGAAAAAATCATTGCACCCTACCGATGGATCGCCATGATGAAGGCTGAACTAGAGGCTGGTTCCGAAATCGTCATCGCCGAAGCCCGCGAAGCTGGGAATGTCGGTATTTTTAGAAGCAGCGGCGAAGTTCGTTCGGGTCTTGTCGAAGAAATTCTGACCCAAATACCCTCCGCCAAAATCCTTTGGGAGGCCCCCAACAAAGCTCAACAAACCTGGTTCATCAAAATGCAAGGTTGCAATGTTAACCTGGGCAATGTCGCACCGTACGAAGTGGTGCCCTTGGAAACTTTGAGGCTGGGTCTGCGAAGCGATACCTTTGCCCAATTCCTAGGCTCCTAGAGCCTGGGCGCCAAGACCCCTCCCTAAAAACCCGCCTCCCTCCATGCGCTCCCTCCTCTTATACCTCAAAGGCGTTGCCATGGGCGCTGCCGATGTTGTACCCGGTGTCTCGGGTGGAACCATTGCCTTTATTTCGGGCATTTACGAAACCCTGCTTCAGGCCCTTCGCTCCTTTGATGCCGAACTCCTGGGCATGGTCTTGCGGAGGGAATGGTCCAAGGCTTGGGACAAAATCAACGGAAGCTTTTTGGTGGTTTTGCTTTCCGGAATAGCAACAAGTATATTATTGCTTTCCAAGCTGATGCTTTACCTCTTGGAATTTCATCCTGTTCCAACTTGGTCTTTCTTCCTGGGCTTGATCCTGGCCAGCATAGCAGGGGTTTGTCGTGGGTTGGATCTGCGATCCCTTCGGTTTGGAATCGGTTTTGTGTTAGGAACGGTTTTGGCCTACGGTATCACGGTGATGTCGCCAACCCAAACCCCCGAGGCCCTTTGGTTCATTTTTGTAAGCGGAGCCCTAGCCATTTGTGCGATGATACTTCCCGGTATTTCGGGCTCTTTCATTCTTTTGTTGATGGGCAAATACAAATTCATTCTCCAGGCCTTGCATGAATTCAATTTGCCCGTCATTTTGGTCTTTATGGCCGGTGCAGCCATTGGTTTGCTGTCCTTTTCGCATCTGCTAACTTGGTTGTTGCGCAAATACCACCTAACCACCGTTTCCCTCCTGGCCGGATTTATGCTGGGCTCCCTGAACAAGGTCTGGCCCTGGAAACAGACCCTCACCTATTACACGGACAGCAAAGGAGGCCAACACCCTTTGACCGAAGAAAACCTCAGCCCCTGGGCCTACGAGACCTTAACCGGACTGCCGGCCCAAACAACGTTGGCCTTGGCCTTGGCCGGTCTGGGAGCAGCCCTTATCCTGGGGCTGGAGGCTTGGGGTCGTCATCGCTCGATGTCTGAATCCCAAACCACGACGGGGTGAACTTTGGGACCTCCCTTCAGCTCGGCCTGTTGGGCTATCCCCTAGGACATTCAGCATCACCGCGTTGTTTTGGAATAGCCTTTGAGCGCGCGCATGTGGCAGCTGCCTACGATCGCTTTGAATACCAAACCTATCCTGGCTTGGAAAATCTGGCCAGGCAGAATCCCCGACTTCTGGGACTTAACATCACCTTGCCCCACAAAAAAACGGCTTTCCAAGAATTCCAAAGTAAGCTTAACAACAAAACCCGTTTCGAATTAACACCCGAGGCCGCAGCTTGCGGTGCCGTCAATTGCATTGGATTCCGAAGGGCAAAATCAACGGATCCCAACGGAGAAGACTTGGAAACCGTGATTGGGCATAACACCGATGTGGAGGGATTCACAGCTGCACTCAACCGCTTATGTCCGGAGGGTGCGCCTGGACCGGCCTTGGTTTTGGGAAACGGTGGCGCTGCTGCGGCCGTTTGTTATGTGTTCAAACAACACAAGATTCCCTACCAAGTGGTCACCAGATCCCTATCTCCATCCCCTGCAGTCCCTGAACTCCATTGGGAAGATATCAACCGAGAAGTCCTGGAGAATCACCCCCTCTTGGTTCAATGCACCCCCCTGGGAATGGCACCCCACACTATGGAAGTCCCCAACCTAATCCTCCAAGGAATAGGCCCCAAGCACTTTGTTATGGACTTGATTTACAACCCTTTGGTAACGCGTTTTTTGGAAGAATGCCGAGGCAGAGGGGCCCGCATTCTGGGGGGAATGCCCATGTTTCAGGCCCAGGCCGAAGCCTCCTTGCGCTTTTGGTCCAGCCTTCCGGGCGGTGATATCCTCCAAAACGAAAAGATGCAACTTGAATTTTGATCCCTTTCTTCGCATCCCCTGATGAATTTTCGCGTTTATTCCGAATTTGAGCCGGCCGGTGATCAGCCCTCGGCCATCGCCCAGCTAACCGAAGGCCTCCAAAGAGGCGATCCGGCTCAGGTTTTGTTGGGGGTCACCGGTTCCGGAAAAACCTTTACCATGGCCAAGGTGGTGGAAGCCGTCCAGCGTCCCACCTTGGTGCTTACCCATAACAAAACCTTGGTTGCCCAACTTTACGGTGAGTTCAGGCAGTTTTTCCCCGAAAATGCGGTTGAGTATTTTGTATCGTATTACGACTATTACCAACCCGAAGCTTATTTGCCGTCCACCGGAACCTACATCGAAAAAGATCTATCCATCAACGACGAAATCGAGAAGCTTCGTTTGAGAACCACCTCATCCCTGATGTCCGGCCGGAGGGATGTCCTAGTGGTCGCCTCGGTATCCTGCATCTACGGTATGGGTAATCCGGCCGATTATACCGACAAAGTCATTCGGCTCCACCGGGGTCAAACGATGACCATCGAACGCTTGCTGCACAGCCTTGTTGACATCATGTATTCAAGAGCCTTGCATGAATTGACCAGGGGCACCTTTCGGGTAAGGGGCGAAACCGTTGATGTTTACCCTGCCTATACCGACCATGCGTACAGGATTGAATGGAACGGAACCAAAATTGAAGGCTTGTATCGCCTGGAACCTGAGAGCGGACGCAGTTCAGAGGAAATGGAGGACCTGGCTTTGTTCCCGGCTTCCAATTATGTTACATCCCGGCATGAATTGGCGGACCTTCTCTTGGAAATCCAAAAAGATATGGTCGCGCAGGTTGATCATTTCAAAAAGGAAGGGCGCTTTGAGGAAGCGCGTCGCATCGAAGACCGGGTCACCTTTGATGTCGAAATGATTCGAGAATTGGGGTATTGTTCGGGCATCGAGAATTACTCCCGCTACCTGGACCGCCGCAATCCCGGTGAGAGGCCGTTCTGTTTGCTTGATTATTTCCCATCGGATTTTTTGCTCTTGGTGGACGAAAGCCACCAAACCCTGCCTCAGGTCCGGGCCATGTACGGAGGGGACCGAAGCCGCAAACTCAACCTGGTCGAATACGGGTTTCGTTTACCCGCGGCCTTGGACAACCGCCCCCTGACGTTTGGAGAATTTGAAAGCCTGATACCGCAGGTTGTTTATGTCAGCGCCACCCCGGCCGATTATGAACTTCAGCACAGCCAAGGGGTGGTGGTCGAGCAAGTCGTCCGTCCCACCGGCCTCCTGGATCCACCCATCGAAATCCGTCCGGTCGCACGCCAAGTCGATGACCTGATGGAAGAAATACGCAAAGAGCGCTTGCTAGGACACCGGGTTTTGGTCACGACGTTGACCAAACGCATGGCCGAAGAACTGTCCCGTTACTTGGTGGAAGCCGGGGTGGCTTGCACCTACCTGCACAGCGGGGTGGAGACCCTCGAAAGGGTTGAGATTCTTCGCGATCTGCGCCTTGGCAAAATCGAAGTCCTGATTGGTGTTAATTTGTTACGGGAAGGATTGGACTTGCCGGAGGTTGCCTTGGTTGCAATTATGGATGCCGACAAGGAAGGATTTTTGCGAAATTATAAATCCTTAACCCAAACGGCCGGACGTGCCGCTCGACACGAAAAAGGCCGGGTTCTGTTTTACGCCGATCGAATCACCGGATCCATGCAGGCCACCATCGACGAATGCGATCGTAGGCGCCAAAAACAAGAGGCGCATAATCGTTTGCATGGACTTGTTCCTCGGAGTATTCGCAAAAGCGACGAAGAAATCCGACTCCAAAGTTCCTTGCTGGATATACGCAACCAATCGCAACCGACGTCCAAGGCCGGTAAAGGGTCAGGCTATCCGAACCCAGCGGTCGTTGGGCAGGCAGTGGCCGAGCCAGCACCTGACCTTGCACCGGATAAGCCCCTCAGCGAATCCGAACGCCGCAAAACCCTGCGCCTACTCAAAAAGGATATGAACCAAGCGGTCAAAGACATGGATTTTCTCCAGGCCGCCAAAATCAGGGATCGAATCCAGGCCCTCGAAAAACAGGCTACTTAGGCCACCGACTCCGAGCCCTTTTAATACCCCCAGAGGGTAATTCCCCAATCCAAGCGGTTCAGGTCAGGTCCCAGACCGCTACGGAACATGGAGTACAAGGAATACTGCCCAAAAAACCTCCAGTTGCCTTTGCCCACTTCGGAACGAATCGCCAACGAAAACGGATTCTGGTAAAAATTGCCCGTTCGGTACAATTCAACATTTCCCCCCGGATCCCGGTAACGATTCAAGGTACGAGACCAAAGCCGTATACCGGGAATCGCCATTAGTCCGGCATGCCAACCCCTGTTCGGCCGAGGTCCTTGAACATATGTCAACCCAAGCGGGAACATCAAATGCATATTTTCGAACTCGGATCGGCCAAAACGAGATCCGGTCATGCTGTCCATAACCATAACCGCCAAACGACCGTTGCTCTTGGTTAACATTAAGTTATCCTCCAGGCGTAGGTTGTTATAATGCAAAACCATTGCTCCTCTAACCCAAAGTGAACCGTTGGGAGAAACCGTACCATTCTTGGAAACACCCATAACGGCCTCCTGAAAACGAAGGGGGGTCCACCATTGCATGAACAAAGATTTCTCGGGCTCCATGCGCAGCAGAGGATCGCTGGCAGGAGCTCCTGCATAACGCCCGCGGGCCATCCAATGCGCAAAGCCCAATTCAAAAGCTGGCATTTTGGGTTCTTTGAAACTACGGCTAGACCAAAAATCCCCTTTGGTCATATCAGAACGTGTTGGTCCACCGTTTTCATCGGTTTCCCATGCAGCGATGGAACCCAGGCCGTTAATCCGATTCAACATGATCGGCGGTTCTTTGCGATAGCGAATGCTGCCCCCACCCGAAATATCAGCCATCAAAGAATCCGTAACATCCAATCGACACAAGCCCAGGCCATCGATAAAAACCTGGGCACGGCGGACCTTGAATTGCCTGGCCTCGACCAAACCGGGGCCGTTCATTTCGAAACGAACTTTATCCGCCTTTCCCTTGAACTCCATCCTGCCCAACCCCCGCAAATCGGCGAGCAATTCACCGACCTCCATCTCCATCTCCACCTGACCAAGACCGCTTAGTTCAATTCGTAACAAATCTTCGCGTATTACGCCTTGGCTCTGAACCGCGACAGCACCACGCAATTGCAATTCCAACAAACGTGGTTGTTGAATTCGCACCTCTTTAGCGGTTAAAACGCTCACCTGCAGCCATTCCCCGTCAACAACGGCATCCGATTCGGGGTTGCCTTCCTTGGGCTTGGGTGCATGCTCCTTGCCATCAATCCATAGTTTGTGCTCAGCGCCCTGAACCAAGACAACCCTGGAGGCCTGGTGAATCCGCAATCGATTCCAGCTGAGGCTTTGGGATTGGGCGCTAGCACCCCCCAAGGGCGCCACAACACACCAAGCCAACATAACAACGAGGGAGGTAAGCTTAAATCGCTTTAGCATAGGATGAAGTTTAATGAAATTAACGCTCCAAATCGGAACTTAGTCTGTAGCGCATGATACGGTTGTTACCCCGATCCGCCACATACAAGGTTCGGCGAAAATAAGCCACACCGGAAGGTCCCTTAAATTGAAAGGGGCCGGAGCCAAAGCCCCCGAAGGACGCCGGCACTTGCTTGGTCAAACCTGAACTGGGGGGAGGATTCACCCCTTCGAAACCCTTGGAAGTAAATTGATAAAGGGAATCCCGCTCGGAATCCACCACGAAGAGATAACCCGTTTCATCCGGTGCAACACAAACATCCGCGGGTCGCGTAAACCGAAAAGGTTCGTACAAAAAACGCAAGGCTTTGGTGCGATCAAATTGGAGCAGACTTTGGTTTTCGGAATAGAGCGTTCCTACTTCCGAATTTTCGGTTGAACGTATCCAGAGGACCTTGGTTTCGGCTTGGGTTGCCGATTGCAAAAGAATGAAATCCCTGGACGGATTCATACCAAAAACCAATTGAGGAGGTGCCAACAAACCACAAATTCCCGAAGGACTCATGGCGGATTTGAGACCCGATAACATAGGGTTCATGCCCGGAACATACCCGTTGTTGCTGCGATCAGGCCTAAAAACCAAAACGGCGTTGTCTGGGGCCGCAGCCGATAGGGTGTTGTTCGAGGGCCCTCTGCGGGATACATAGAAACCATGATCACCCAGGCAGGCAATTCCGGTAAATTCCACTTGCTCATCAAAGCGTCCCCGAAAATTGGTATTGCTCCGGCTAAGGTCCACAAAAGGATGCACCAACGTATCAAGCCAAACCGGATTGGATCCGGCACTACCGTTCAAAACATAGACGGCCGCCAGGTTTCGGCGAACGGCGGTGCCGGCACTATCTATTAGGGTATCCAATCGCCCCAAAACATAGGTATGGAGGCGAATATCCTGGGTGACTTTGGTCGCGCCGGGAATAGGCAAGGTTCGGAAGCGTTCCCCTTTTTGATCCAAAACATGAAGACCCTGGGCGTCCGTTACGTAAACCATTTCATCGTAACCCACCCAGACATCGGTTGGCGAGATAAAATCACCCCAGACCGGCAAAACGGGAACATAACCCACCACGCTTTGAATGGCGTTGGGATCAATCGCCCCCTGATCAAAAATTTCGTTCACGGTATCGTTGTCCCGAGTTCCCAGCAAAAAATCACAGGAGCTCAAGGTTAAAATACCCCCTAGCAAAACAAGCCAAAACTTCATGCCCCCAAAGTTCATAAGGCTTCCTGCCTTTTGCCTCCGGACCACATTAAACCCAAACGGTGGGTTGGCCCCAAACCTGAACGACCGACAAAGGCATAATCCAACTGCAAAACTCCGTAAGCCCGGGGGATACGCCAACCCAGGCCCCAGCTGAGTCCCTGGCCTGAACCGCTTTGGTGCTCGTAACCCGAACGGACAAACATCCATTCCCGGTAACGGTATTCCAGCCCAAATCCCAAACTTTCGGCCTGATCCGTTGGATGATTTAATTGCACAACCCCATCCACCCGGTGATCCTGCTCCTGATAAACCAAACTTGATAAACCCAGCCGGAGTACGGTGGGCGGTGCAAGCGATTCGAAGGTTTGGAGGGTATCGTTTCGACCCAGGGTCGGACGCACCAAACGGCCTGTTGGGGTCACATTCATACCAAAATGATTAATTCCCACCGCCAAGCGGGTTTCCCTCCATCCTACATCGTATCGAAAGCCCAAATCCACCGTGGCGTTGTGCACCTGCCAATCCGGCATCTGTTCATAAACCCAATTCAGCGACATACCCAACGCAAAACGATCGGTTAAGGGTTTGGCGTAGGCCAGGCCCATGCTGGTATTGGTGGCGTTGAAGGTTTGACCGGTACCGGTCGGCTGAAACTCGGTGGTAACCTTCATGGGGCCGGTTTGGAGGTGTCGAAGACCGAAGGCCAGCACCTCCCCGGTGGACAAACGCCGGGCCAGGGCCAAGGACTGCATCTGTATCCCCGACCAGTACGACAAATGCCCCGCCTGCACGGACCAAGGCCGGTCTTCGCCGTGGACCAAACCGGCCGGATTCCAAAACATAACCGATGGCTCGTTTACCAGGTTGATGGCATTCCCACTCAGCGCCGCCGACCGGGCATCGGGATGAATCTTCAGAAACTGAAAACCGGCGGTCCCTACACGGCTACGGCCAAAGGCCGGCAGCCACTGAGCCTGGGCGGGGGATAAGACGGCCCCCAAAACCAGGAGTTGAACCCAAACACCCAAAAACCAAAGCCTGGATGTCATTGCAATTGGGCTTGGAGTTGAAGCATCGCTGTGCGGGCCGGAACACCTTCGTAAAGCACACGGTAAACCATGGATGCAATGGGCAGAGGGCACTTGTGCATTTTGTTGAGCTCGTGAACCGCCTTGGCGGAATAATACCCCTCCGCTACCATGTTCATTTCGAGCTGGGCCGAACGGACCGAATAACCTTTGCCCAACATGGTGCCAAAATAACGATTGCGAGAAAAGCGTGAATACGCCGTGACCAACAAATCGCCTAGATAGGCCGAACCTTTGATATCCCGGCGTTTGGGATAGACCGCCCTCAAAAAGGACTTAAGCTCAATGATCGCATTGGAAACCAAAACTGCCATAAAATTATCCCCGTAGCCCAAGCCATGGGCAATACCGCCCGCAATGGCATAGATATTCTTCATGACCGATGCGTATTCACTGCCGGACGGGTCATCGGAGGCTTTGATTTGGAGGTAACGGTTTTGGAAAAGAGGCAACAACGGGGTCGCCATGGATGCATCCTCAGCCGCCAAAGTCAAAAAAGAAAGTTTCTCAGCGGCCACTTCTTCGGCATGGCAAGGCCCCGTAATAACCATGAACTTTTGGGGACTTACCCTAAAATATTTTTGGAGAAATTGGCCTATCAAAAGATTTTCTCCGGGAATCATCCCCTTGACAGCGGACAAAACCCATTTACCCGACAAGTCGTTTTCGGCCAGACCCTGCATCGCATCTCTCAAAAAGGCAGCTGGAACAGCCAAAATCACCACATCCACGGAGGCAACTGCTTTGCGCAAATCAGGCTGCATGGTTCCCCGCCGAATCTGCAGTGACGCATCGCTGAGGTAGCGCGGATTCCGATGATGCTGCTGAATGTACGCCATGACCTCGCGATCACGCATCCACCAAGTCAAAGGCACCTGGTTATCGCTTAGCACCTTGACCAAGGCCGTGGCCCAACTTCCGCCGCCGATAACGGCGACCTTCAATCCTGCTTTGTTTACCATCGGTCGGACTATTCTTCCCCGCTAAAAAGCTGATCCCTGTCCACCACCTTCACCACCCGACCATCACGCAAATCCCTGGATACAGCCGAATAAGGAGCCGTAACAACTTCCTCGCCAGAGCGCAATCCGCGGAGAATCTGAATGTGCTTGTCGTCCTGGATGCCGGTGGTTACTTTTCGTAACAACACTTTATTTCCACTTCGAACAAAAACGACTTCGTCAATTTCCTCGTTGCCGGTGTTTTGTTGATCCTCGTTTTTTCCGGTTGATGTGCCCTCTGATTCCGGATCCGTTGCCTGGCCTTCGCCATCCCGAACCGCCACGGCGTTAATGGGAACCGAAACAGCGGCCTGAACCCTGCGGGTAGTGATTTCTGCCGAGGCACTCATGCCCGGTCTAAAAAAAC
>Ga0214923_10002559_pt1 | contig 23989 bp, 22 predicted proteins | sample LL1510_MetaG_FD_177993 | JGI IMG/M metagenome (GOLD analysis project Ga0214923, IMG submission 177993) | Freshwater microbial communities from Lake Lanier, Atlanta, Georgia, United States - LL-1510 | ecosystem: Environmental > Aquatic > Freshwater > Lake | place: USA: Georgia | collected...
CATTCTACCCCCGATGGCGTTTTTTTCGTATATTTGCGGTTTTCGTAAAAATACCCCATGTCACCCGCAAGAGGCACCTCCGCCAGTCCGTATCACGCAACCCAGCTCTTTAGCGGTGATGCCACGCGGGCGTTGGGGGAGCGAATCGCTGCCTCGTTTGGATCGCCCCTCGGCGCCATGGAGGTGGTTCGTTTCAGCGACGGCGAATTTCAACCCTGCATCAATCAATCCGTCCGCGGGTCGGATGTGTTCCTTATTCAAAGCACCTTTGCCCCCTGCGACAACCTGATGGAATTGCTGCTCATGATTGATGCATGCAAACGAGCGTCGGCCCATTACATTACCGCCGTGATTCCCTATTTCGGACTGGCGCGGCAGGATCGCAAGGACAAGCCCCGGGTGCCCATCGCATCCCGGCTGGTGGCCGATATGCTGACCGCGGCGGGGGTAACGCGGGTGATGACCATGGATTTGCACGCCCCCCAGATTCAGGGCTTTTTCAATGTGCCGGTGGACCACCTCGACGCCACCACCGTATTTATTCCCTACATCAAGCAGTTGAATCTCGAAAACCTGATTATCGCCGCCCCGGATATGGGCGCCACCGCCCGGGCCAAGCTTTTCTCCAAGCTCTTGGATTGTGATATGATTGTTTGCGATAAAACCCGCAGCCGGGCCAATGTGGTGGAACGAATCACCGTGATTGGCGATGCGCGCGACAAGCACGTGGTGATTGTGGACGACCTGGTAGACACAGCCGGAACCATCGGGAAGGTGGCGGCGGAAATTATGAAACAAGGCGCCCGCAGTGTGCGCGCCGTGGCCACCCACCCGGTTTTGTCGGGACGGGCCTACGAAAACATCGATTCCTCGGTGCTGACGGAATTGGTGGTGACCGATACCTTACCCCTCAAGGGGGCCTCACCCAAGATTCGGGTTCTCAGTGTGGCGGATTTGTTTGCACGTTCCATTCAGAGCGTCAAGGAATTCAGCTCCATCAGCAACCTGTTTGAAGTCGCGGTAAAACAACTATAACCCATTTTTTATCCATAATATTCTTATCAATAACCATTAAATTCCATGAAAACCATCAACTTGAGCGGCTCCCTGCGTGGGGGCGTAGGGAAGTCAGATGCCAACCAGCTGCGTGCCGAGGGTCGTGTGCCCTGCGTGCTGTATGGCGGTACTGAACAAATTCATTTCTGGGCCTATGGCTATGACTTGAAATCGGTTTTGTTCACACCGGATACATACCGGGTGAATCTCGACATTGACGGACGAAAATTCGAGGCCATTGTGCAGGAGGCGCAGTTCCACCCCTTGAATGAGGCCATGATGCACGTCGATTTCTTCCTGTTGCAGGCTGGCAAAGCCATTAAATTGGAGCTTCCCCTGGAGTTTGTGGGGGTGTCGCCCGGGGTTAAGGCCGGTGGTAAGTTCGCGGCCCGTGTTCGTCGCGTTAAAGTGAAGGGGAACCCCGATCACTTCCCCGCCACGGTGCAGGTGGACATATCCAAACTTGAACTTGGGGGTGTTGTGCGCGTAAAGGACATTCCCACCGAGAATTATGTAATTTTGGATGCCCCGAATAATCCTGTGGCCAGTGTCATCATCCCACGTGGATTGAAGGGACAGGCAGCTGGGGCTTAGGGCTAATTGCGCGCGGAAGTCGTGAAGTTTCTGGTTGTGGGATTGGGCAATCCGGGTGCGGAATATGCCCAAACCCGCCACAACATTGGTTTTATGGTACTCGACGCTTTGGCGTCGGGTGGAGGCCATGCGCCCGTCACTTTTGAAACAGGACGATATGGCTGGCATGCCGCGCTGCGTTGTGCCGGGCATCAATTGCTGCTGTTGAAGCCTTCGACCTATATGAATTTGAGTGGGCAGGCGGTACGGTATTGGCTGGGGGCGGAGCGGCTGGGGGTGGAGCAACTGCTGGTGATTACCGACGATCTGAGCCTGCCCGTGGGGCGACTCAGGTTGCGGGGTCAGGGAAGCGCGGGTGGCCACAACGGACTGGCGCACATAGAGGAAACGCTGGGCACCCAGGCCTATGCACGCGTTCGTTTTGGTATTGGGTCTGATTTTCCGAAGGGCCGACAGGTGGATTATGTGCTGGGGTCGTTTGGTTCCTCGGAATGGCCTGAGGTGGCCGCAGGGATCGACCGAAGTGCGGAACTGGTGCGCATGTATGTGGCCCGCGGGTTGGCGCATACCATGAGTGTGTTCAATCAGGGGTGAGCATGGAGGTGATCTCATGTGGCGCTGAAATATTTAAATGATATCGGCGCCAAGTCTTTGTTTCATGTATTGTTTTTTGCCGGGTGTTTCGATTCCCCCCTGTTGTTTCCACTTTGTTTTTGTGACGTTGCGTTCCGATTTCCCGGTGCAGGGGAAGAGGTTGCCCGACGCTTTTTAAGTGATTTTGACCCGAATCTGGGCCGAGTGGGACTATAACCGTTCGATTTCTTCCCTGGAAAGCCCCGTCGTGTTGATGATGACGTCCAGCGCTACCCCGTGGTTTTTCAAGGCACGCGCCACGTCCAGCTTTGCCTCCAATCGGCCCTCGATTTTTCCTTCCTGAATGCCCTGCAGCCGGCCCTCGATTTTTCCTTCCTGAATGCCATCCTCCATCCCCTCCAAATAGGCCGTATCAATGACCCCTTTCAGGTCGCGGTACACTTTCAGGCTGTTTTCGTATTTGTCCATTTCCGCCTGGTCGAACCTGGCCAACTCGGCTTTTTCGAAGGCCTTGGCAAAAATCTTGTCGGAAAAAATGGCCGGAATCGTCTGAATGTCTTCCAGGTTCTTGAAGAAAAACAGCCATTGGTCGAGTCTTGAATTCAATTCGGCCGCTGTCTTGGTGAAATTCGGCATTTCAAGATAGAGGTAGGTCAACTTCTCATAGAAGGTTTCCCCGAACTCATTTTTGAGTTTAATGGTGTGCAACACCCGTTTTCTCTCGATTTCCGTTTCGTAGTCATTGAAGGTGAAATCGAGGATCCCCACGCAGTAAACGGCTTTGAGGTTGTAATTCCATTCGCCTTTCTCCGCCTGCTCCCGAATGGGGAAGGTGGAATAAAAGATGGTTCGCTCTTTGAAATAATTCTGCTTGGCCTTCTGAAGTTCGACGATAAACTTCTCGCCGGATTCGTTTTCGCAATAGATGTCGTAAATGGCCTTGCGGTCTGCTTCGGATATGCCGAGTTGCTCCGTGTTTTTGAACGTCAGGTCAGCAATTTGACTGCTTGGAGGCAGCAGCGCATTCAAGAAATCCATGAGCAGGGGTTTGCTCGCTTCCTCGCCAAAGATTTTCTTGAATCCAAAGTCCGTAAATGGGTTGATGAATTTGGCCTTCACTGACAGTTCGACTTAATTTAATTACAAAATTACGCGATTTTCCCCCTGATTATAAATTTTATGAGCAGTGAAATTGATGCCATATTTACGAGCTTTCACTGGCTGCTGTTCGGTCGGGTTCGTATCTCGAAAAGGTGCGGGGCGGCGGTGGATGTACGTAAGGCGGGTAGCAATCCAAAAATTTAGTTCGACCTGGATGTATGGAAGTACACCACGGCTACGCCCAGTGCCATCGCAATGCCAAAACTCAATAGGGTGCCGATCAAGATGTATTCGGTCAACTTCCGGTCCTTTGCTTCCTTCAGGTCCCCAAACCGAAAGATAGACTTCGCGGCCATGAGGAAGCCGATGCCCTCCCATCGGCCCATGACAACGAACGTAAACACAAACAACCGTTCCATCATGCCGATGTATTTTCCAGCACTGATTAACGACGCATCACTGTGGTCGTTTAGGGCGGTTGACCAATTGGCCATTACTTCTTGTATGGCCACGCTTGAGGCGATGGTTACCGCAAGAATGCAAACACAATACATCAACAAAACGGGATCCTGGAGCCAGTTGGTGAATGGGAATGCCGGCGTGGTGAAGTATATCCAAAAACCTACAAGGCTGATGACGTGCAGGAATTGGTCGATCAAAAACCATTTGGGTTTGTTGGTGTGGTTTTGGGCGTACAGCTTAAGCGTATCTATGATTCCATGAGAAAGGGTGATGGCCAACACCAGGAATGTCTGTTCAAACCCCCACAACAATATAAACATCAGCACCCCGTGCAGGGCGAAATGCAGGTACAATTTTGGCGACCGGGCTTTGAATCGTTCTTTTTCGGCAACCCATGACCCGGGCTGGAGAAGAAAATCGCCGATGATATGCGCGAGGAACAGCTTAATCAGAACCAGCATGGCGGTACATTTTTATTCTCTTTCGGAAGGTGTTTTCCACCTCCAGAATTTCGCGCAGATGCGCCCTGTTCCCACGACCGCTGACGGAGTTTTGCTTGATTCCCAGCCGCCGTCCAGTTTCCGCTTGTGAAATCCCCGGATGCTCAAGAATGATGGAAATCAATTGTGCCGAACGATGATAAATAAAAATATCGCGTAAAACGGCGATAAACGGAAATATCGTGCAAATAGACGATAAACGGATATATCGTATAAATAAGCGATAATTCAAATTATCGCGCAAATCAACGATAATGGCCAGGCCGGCGGTTACGCTACCGGGAAAATTGAGCCATTAACGAATGAGTATGACCGCACCGGTCAGCGTTTTCTGCGTCTCTTTGGGGTTTTTATAGGTGAGACGGTAGATATACGTGCCATCGGGAGATTCGTTGCCCTTGACAGTGCCGTCCCAACCCTCGGATTGGCTGGTGGTGGCAAATACTTTTTGACCCCAGCGGTTGTAGATCTCGAGTTCGTAAACCGGCCATGTGCAAAGTGCGGTGGGACGGAAAAGTTCGTTGATTCCGTCCGCATTTGGGGTGAATACATTGGGAATGGTTGGCGTGCACGGGTTTTCGTCGCAATCATCAATGGTCAGACGCAGGGTACTGGTGTCAGTTCCACAGGCAAAGGTGGCGATACAGCGAATATCGAAGGTGCCGGCTGCCGAAAAGTTATGGGTGGGCGAGGGGGCGGTGGATACGTTCCCCGAACCGGTGTTGGGATCGCCGAAATTCCAGTCGTAGGCGGTTATGGGTTGACCGGCGCTGAGCGAAAAAGAATAGAGCCGGTCGGTACAGGTGTCGGGATTGACCCGGGCGATTTGGGCTTGTAGGGTTCCCGGAATGATGGTGAGGTTGACGATTCGGATGCTGTCGCAACCCGTGCCGGTGCTGATGGTGTCGCTGTAGTTGCCGCTTTGGGTGTAGGTATCGCCCCAGGGCGCGGTGTAGCTGTCGCATGCGGTTATGGATTGTTGTCCAATCGACCCACCTTGCAACACGGTTATGGTGTCTTTTAAAATAATGGATTGGCAGTCGAACTGGATGGCATAAACAATCTCGTAGGTGCCAGGTTGACTTCCACCAAGGTCAACTGCTCCTGAGGCAGGGTTAATTGAAAGACCTACAGGGTTCGCGTAAAAAGTACCGCTTGTATTGCCCTGAATGACCGGAACCAGGCTTCCAGTCGATCGGCAAAAGGGACCGGCGGGGTAATTGATGCCAGCAGCACTCGAATTTCCAGAACCACAACAACTACCTGTGAGGGCACTTAGTCGGTAGGGGGTTGTATCACTCCAACAGCAATACTGAACGGTTGCTCCCCTCAAACTTCCCCCAAAACGGGTTTGAAAGTGGTCGTACACTTGATCGAAGGTATTGCATCCACCCTGATAGGTGTTTACATCGCAACTCGCAAGGCAATTTATCCCAAAATTAAAACCATTAGGTAAATTCAGGATATTGCTCGGATTCGGTGGACTAATGATCCCGACCGGGGGTAGGACATTAACAGTAACCAAGGAAGGGCTGATGCCCGAAAAGCTTGAAGTACTTATTGGAAACCCACAATGGTTGTTGTTTGCAGCAGAATTGGTTCCGGCATAATATAGGTCGATCAAATTTGAGGCGAATGAACCGGTGATGGTCACTTCAACGGGCTCGTAGGTGCATATTCCGATTTTGAGGTTGGGGATGTTCTGGTCGATGAAAATCCGAAGTTTGCCCCCGTCGTAGTTGGTGAACATAAACCAGTTGCCGCTGGAATCACACGAAACGGGGGGAATTTGTGCCGCCGCTGGTTTCAGGAACAGGCAAAGACCCATGAGCAGAGGAAGTCCTACTTGGGTAAATCTTAGGATGGACGACATACGGTGGAGGTTAGAGAAAATACAATTTTTAACAAACTTTTTTGTCTTTTGTTTGATTCTCCTTCGGATCTCATTCCAAAACTTCTGCCGTTGTGGGGGTCAAGTCCGTTCGGTCACGCGGGGCAAAAGGACAGGGGTTGACAAAACCTTAAAAAAACATTTGTTGCAGCAAAAAAGAGCGAACGAGCGGCGCTGCCCCTACCCACGTGTAGCGTGTAGGGCTATTTGGGGTTCACCCAAGCAGGCTTCAACAGGGCGATGAGTAAGGTCCCCAGGGTGAGTAGGGTCAGCGCGATGCTGGAGGCGAAACTGATGCGCTCGCTTTTGAGGTAAGTGGCGGGCTCAAAGCGGAATTCAATCTGGTGGCTGCCTGCGGGCAGTTCCATCCCCCGAAACGTATAATTTACCCGAATGTGGGGCACCGGCTTGCCGTCGAGGTACGCATTCCAGCCTTTGTTGTAGTACATTTCAGAAAATACCGCAAATTGCTTTGTGTCACCAATGAATGCATACCGAAGGGTATCGGGATGGTAGGAAGTGATCCGAATGGAGGCAGAGCTATCGTATGGGTAGGAATTAGCCAGGTCGGCAGTTAATTCTCGGTTGACCACCACGGTAGTGCTCAGGTCGACCACCCCAAGGGTATCTATTTCTTGTTGGGGTGTTTGGCACGTGAGCACGCTGTTCACCAACCAAGCCGGACCATAAGCTTGTGGGCGAAGTTGCGCTACAGGACCCCCGCCTTCGGTGGGAATAATGATCCATCGGGTATTGAATGCGTTGAGGACACCCTCGTTCATTTTTTCCAGCCATTGAACCTTCACGTCCTCATAGCGACTGAGTTTGGCGGGGCTATAGCCGCCTACCGATTTGTGGAAATAAGATGCACGGTTTTCATTAAAAGGATTCCGATTGCCCATGTCGAGTACCCTGTAGTGCGGGGTGGTGTCTTGAAGAATGGTTTGGTCGGCAGCGGTAGGTTCGAAGGGTTGACGGGTGAGGCGAGCATTTTGGAAATCGTCGGAATTCAAGTAACGGCGATCGGTCATCCATAAGTCGAGGGTGTTGGCGGCCAGAATAATCCAAATCATGTACCGGGTAGACAGCTTCTTTTTCATGTGGTAATAGAGGGCAGCGGCGCCGATGGCAATCAACAGGAGCGATTTGAACGCGTCGCGGCGCACCATAGAAGCTCGGTCTTCCATGAGGGCATCGACCAGGCCCGGTATGTTGTTGAAGTTGCTGTCGGCTTCAGTGCCGAATCCCAGGAACAGGCCGGGCATCAGGAGGAAAACAAGACAAAATCCACCTGTAGCGATGGCGGCATAGCGTAGTCCTTTATAGAGTTTTTCTTCGGGGATGAGGCCCTCTTCAATCCTTCGAAGCAAGAGCACGGCCATGAGTGGCACGGTCAACGATGCAATGACCAGGCTCATGGCCACTGCCCGAAATTTATTGTAATAGGGCACGTGATTAAAAAACAGATCAGTAACGAGGTCGAAATTCTTGCCCCAGCTGAGAACGATAGACAGCAGGGCTGCCGCGCCCAACCACCAACGGGTGGACCCTTCGTATACGATGAGTCCCAATACAAACAGGAATACCATCAGGGCCCCGAAATAGGTGGGGCCACCCACGCCAGGTTGATCGCCGAAGTAGGTTGGTGCATTTTCGATAAAGTTGGTTGCCGCCCGACGGTCCACCCCCGCTTGTTCCAACACCTCATAGGTCTGGCTGCCCTTGCCAAGCGGACTTTGGGAAGCGCCGCCGTAGAAGTTGGGGATCAGCAGGGTGAAGGTTTCGCCAACGCCATAGCTCCACCTTAGCGCATATTCTTTGTCGAGTCCGTCGCCTCCGGAGTCTTCACCGGCCTGTCGTTTGAGTTCCGACCCACCCCGCATGGATTCTTTGCTGTACTCACTGGTGATGGTAAACTGACTGTAATTGGCGCCGACGGCCAGGCCAACAGAGGCCAGGGCGAGCACGGATGCTGTGGCAAACCGGGGGAGTTGCTTGCTTTTTATGGCTTCTACGGCTTGTACGATGCCAAAAATGATCACCAGCATTCCCATATAGTATGTGATTTGGTAGTGATAGCTGGCCAGTTGCATGGCCATGGAAAATGCCAATAGCGCGCTGCCCGCCAGAAATTGTCCCCTAAAAAGCACCACCAAACTACCGACCACCAGGGGCATATAGGCAATGGCCCAGGCCTTCGTGATGTGTCCAGCATCGATGATGATGAGGTTGTAGCTCGATAAGGCATAGGCCAGGGCCCCGAGTATGGCGGTCCACATCCCCACGCCCATCATCAGGAGCATGAGGTAGAAGCCCGCCATCAAAAGAAACAGGCATTCGGCCGGTCTTGGAAGCCAGGAGGTGGTGAGGGCATGGGCTTGTGTGATCCACATGCCAGGGAATTCCATCTGAATTTGATAAGCCGGCATTCCGCCGAACAATATTCCAGTCCATTTGGGCAGCACGCCGTCCTGTTGTTTGTAGGCTTTAAGTTCGCGCGACATCCCTTCTACCTGGGTCATGTCTTCCATGCGCAGGGTTTTGCCCTCCAGCAGGGGTGAGGCGTATAGAAATGCAAGGCCCACGAAGGCGAGCATGACGAGCAGGTGTGTTCCGATTGATTTAAACGTAGGGTTCATGGTGATTTATTTGATTTCTTCGTAGTCGACGTATTCCCCATCATCGGGGCGATAGCGGGTTTCTGTCGGGGGATTGCCTTTGATGTGCACACTGCCTTCAGGATGCTTCTGACGGTGCTGTGGGGGGACCATACCCGACATATTGGTGAGGCGTTTTACGAGGTATCGCAGGGCAAAAGGCAAAAGAAGCCGCCCCAAAATACCGAGCAGCCATAGCACGAAAAAAGTGATGAACAGAAATTTCAGGATTCCCACGGCCCAAAAATAACCAAATATCAAGTGGAGAGGGTAACAGGGAGGATGAGGCGAAAAATGCTGCCTTGTCCGGGTGAAGATTCAAGGGTTATTTTGCCTTGGTGCAACAGGGCAATGCGGGCCGACAGCGGCAGTCCGAGTCCGTGTCCGGGTATTCTATCTGTGCCTTCCTGATGGGCTCCATCCCTTAGCGTATGGGTGCCACGGTGGAATGGTTCAAAGATTTTTTCTTGCTCTTCCTTTGGGATTCCTGGGCCATTGTCTTTCACTTCAATCATCAATTGTTGCGATGTGCGGGTGAGATAGACCCCCACAGCACTTGATTGGCCGTATTTGAGGGCATTTTCTATCAGGTTTCGCAGGGCGATGATCAGGAGCGGTTCGTCGCCTTTGGTGTTGAGCGCCTCTTCGTTCTCGAGCGTTTCGTTGATCTGCCAGTTCAGATGGTGGAATTCGGGGTGGTTTTGGAGTGGTTCAAGGGCTTTGAACAGGATGTCTGCCAGGTTTATGGGCGTTTGGGGTAAGCGACCTTCCCGCATGCGTGTTTCCATATCGGCCAACATGAGCAGGTGATTGGTTGTGGTGGTTAACGCCTGCACCTGAGATTTAAACCGGTGGATTTCACGACGCAGGGTATCGCCGTCGGTTTCCTTCATTAGCAGTACGTCCAGGCCCATCTGCATCGCCGCAAGTGGCGTTCGAAGTTCGTGCGAGGCGTTGGAGATAAGGTTTTTTTGTGCCTGGAAGGCGGATTCTATGCGTCGGAGCAGATCATTGAAGGCGGTCACCAGCTCTTCGAGTTCGTCGCGACTGCCTGTGGGGGTTAATCGAGCGGTTGGGTCTGTGCTGCTGATCGTTTTTGCGGAAAGGATGATGTTTCGGATGGGATGAAGGGCCCGACCAGAATACCAATAGGCCAGGGTCCACAGCAGCGGCAGGCTCAGCAACAGTACCCAGAGCAGGGTGTTTTGAAGGGTTTTTAGTCGGGACAGGCCTTCTTCGTCACGCGCTACGCTGATCGCCACGAGTCCGTTGTATTCGTCGACCAGGTGTATGCCGGCCATCTCACGGCCATCGCTGAGGCTGAAGTGGGCTTTGCTGTTTTTCCGAACGGCTTCCACATCCTCGATGGCGGGCCTCCATGGGGTGCTGTTGTTGGGATATATCAGCTCGTTTTCAAAGGTGAACAAATAGAGTTCAGCGTTGGGGAGAACGTCGGCGCGGTATTCCTGGAAGGGGTTTGTTCCTGCATTGGCCCCCTCAAATTCGAAATGGATGATGGTGCGGTTGCGGGCGTTGTTGAGCAAGAGTTGCGTGAATTGTTTGCGACGACCTTCTGCTTCGAACCAATAGACTGCGGTGAACGATAAGGCAAGCAACCCAGCGGTAAGTGCCACCATACGAAGGGTAAGCCTGCTGCGAATGCGCATGACGGGGTCAATGGTCGAATCGGTAGCCCATCCCGATTTGGGTATGAATGAGCCGTGGATGAAAATCCTTGTCGATCTTTTTTCTGAGGAAGTTCACATAGACATCCACAACATTGGTGTGGGTATCGAAGTGGATGTCCCATACGGCCGCGGCTATTTGTTGCCGGCTGATGACTTTACCCTGATTGCGCATGAGGTATTCCAGCAGGTTGAACTCCTTGGCCGTTAGGGCAATTTCGGTTTCGTCACGGTAGGCCACTTTTTTGTTGAGGTCTAGTGTAAGGTTGGCGAGTTTGAGTTCTTCGGTGCTTGTAACGAGTGGTTCAGATCGGCGTAGCAATGCCCGGAGTCGGGCGTCGAGTTCGCGCAGGTCTGGTGGTTTCACCATATAGTCATCTGCCCCAGCCGCAAAGCCGTCAACTTTATGGTCTACACCCCCTAAGGCGGTCAACATGAGAATGGGTATGTTGGGTTTGGATGTTCGGATGGCCCTGCAAACATCCATGCCATTCATTTCGGGCAAGTTGAGGTCGAGTATCATGAGGGGATATTGACCATTAACGGCCATACTCAAAGCCCGCGTGCCTGTTTTTGCCAGAGATACTTGATAGCCCATGAGTTCCAGTCCCTCTTTCAGACTGTTCGCCAGGTTGGCGTCATCTTCCGCTACAAGTACTTTTGTTTTCGGAGTTTTCATATGACCTTGCAATATACACTGATTTGAATCTTAAGCGCATCTTTCAATGAGGCGTCAAGTTTTTGGCATCGTGCTTTTTCCATCTTTTTTCTAGTTGTTCATCATGGCATTCAGTGAGATGTTTGTACCCACTTTGCATAGGCTTCCTATTTTAAAATATTTACAAACTTTATTATTTTTTCTTCTTTCCAATCCATTGTTTTTACATAAATACCATTGTGTTTTTTCGCGGTTTTGTTTACACATCCTGCGCATGGTCTCACTTCTACACGGTCATCTTCTTTGCCAAATAAAGTTTCTACGCCTTTGATGGTTACTGTTTCGGTTTTACAACTCATAGGGATCACATACTTTAATCCGTCCATTTGAAATATGTTCCACACGATGATTTCTGCAAATTCTTTTTGTAGTTCTATGCTTGGTGTTTCTTTAAATTGATCATGGTAATAATCGATAAACGTATAGAGTAGATTCTCACGCGCAATGAGCAAACTGTCCCCTTGCCATTCGTAGCCGTAGGAACATTGAAACGCCATTTTTGCCCAGGTGCTTTACCACAAGTGATTTCTAATTTGAGCAACCCAACATAATCTTGCCAGTTGTTTTTGGTTATCCGCATTGTATCACAAGAATCGTTCATCTGTTTCACAATGCTAAGTGGCGTGAATACTTCAGCTTTATCTCGTGTTCTTAAAAGTTGCTCTTCTTTGCTTTTAACGGCGCGTGGTTGAATTAAACTCCCATTTTGACCGGTAATCAAATCTGAGGTTATTGGTGCAAGTGGGGCATACTGTTTGCCTTTCTGTTCATATGAATCAGTTGCCCAAAGTATATTTTCAGCGGTGGTTTTATCCTGCAATAGAATTTCTAATAAATGGTCATTTTTTAATAGATAATCTTCTCGAATGTCTATTTTATTGTAAGGTTTACCTGTGTTCATTAATGCTGTTTTTTCTCTCCGGATGAAGAAAAATTATTTGCCAGTACTTATATTGGCCAATCTTTTTATGATTTCTTGTTCACTCGGTAGGTATTTGGCATATTTTTCGGGCAGCTCTTTATATCTATTGAAGGTGGCAACCCCTAATGGATCTTGACTATTTGAAAGCATATATTCTACAATCAAATGGTCTTTATTTTTACACAAAATAATACCAATAGTAGGTTGGTGCATGGGTTCTTTTACCTCGTTGTTTATTAACTCCATATACCATTTGATTTGCCCGACATCCTTGGGGTCAAACTCACGGGCTTTCAGTTCGAAAACCACATAACAGTTGAGTTTGAGATTAAAAAACAGCAAATCAAGAAAATATTCTTTGTCGTGAAAATCAATTTTAAACTGCCGGCCCACAAAGGCAAAACTGCCGCCCATTTCCGATAAAAATTTTACCAGATTGGTTACGATAGCATTCTCTAATTCTTTTTCACTAATAGGCAGGTCGGGGTTTATGAGTTCCACTTGGTAGTCATCTACAAACTCCCAGGCCACTCTGGCTTTCAATTCGGGTGAAATTGTAGTAGTAAAATTGTTTTGAGCCAAGGCCTGATTTTCAAAATGGTTATTTTTGATTTTATCAATTAAATCAGCTTTAGACCAGCTCATTTCTTTGGTTTTCCGGAGGTAGTATTCAATCTTAAGTTTGTCCTTGCATTTCTCTAATATAAGGCAGTTTTGTACCCATCCAATTTCTGCAACCAGTGGTTGCAGTTTTTCATTTTCTGTATAAAACTCATAAAAGCTTTTCATGTTCCAAATATTTCGGGCTGAAAAGCCACGGATACCGGGGAACTCCGTTTGAAGGTCTTTAGAGAGTTGTTCTACGATGGATTTACCCCATTTTCTTGTTGTACTTTTTGACTTACCGCCTTACCTAATTCCCAATACAGTTCCACGGGTTGCTTGCTCACGGTTTTGAGCATTTCATAGCGTGCCCGCTGTATTTTCGAAAGAATTTCTTCCAAAAATGGGGGGTAACCTATTGATGTAGCAGCTGCCATTGTATCATTTTTTTTAGGCCATCGGTTTGATCATTTTGTCTATAAAGTCTATTTCCTCTTCGCTTAAACCATATTTTATATACAACTGCTGATCAATCTCAGATATAGATTTTGACCTATCAATATCTGACTTTTCAGTGAAGTCTTGGAGGGGAACTTTTTACCATTTTCATTCTGCAGTCCGGAAAATTTTTCATTGCGGAATAACTCAAATAGTTCCTTTGATTTGAAAGGTTCTCCGTTAAAGTAGAACCATTCCTGCCCTAGTTCCGATTTTCTTTCAATGCCCTTCTTTTCGAGAAATTTGTGGAATAATTTGTCAACAAAGCGCTCTCTGCCTTCCTTAAAAAAAGCAGGCGCACTCCATAATAATTCATAATCCAATCTGAAAGCAGCCGTTATTACTTGTTGCAGTATTCTGTCGTGCACATTTTCCTGCTCTGTATAACCAATTTTTTGGGAACCTTCATTTGACCTTAGTTCAGGAAGGGTGTAGGAATATATCTGAGGATATACAACTTTAAAGGACTTTATGTTTTGTGTTACTTCGCTCATGATTTTTATTTATCATTTGTTTTTATTTCGTTCCGCGGTGCTTTCAGCACGTTGCCTAAATACCATGAGTGATTGGAGATATGTCGTGATTTTCTAAATAATAAGGCATAGCGAAAAAGGCTGCCATGGCCCTACGCCGACTATCGGCTTAAATACATGGATTTACGCTTGTAGAGATCGCGGAAATAGGGATCGCGCAAGTCTTTAATGAATCGGATGGCCTCGCCAGTGGATTTCATTTCCGGCCCCAGTTCTTTGTTCACCCCGGGAAATTTATTGAAACTAAAAACGGGCTCCTTGATGGCCCATCCCGATAGTTTTCGCTCAAAGGGATGGTCGGCCAGCGAGGAAGATTCGAGCATAACGTGTGTGGCAATATTCACAAAAGGCAGGTCGTAGGCCTTGGCAAGGAATGGTAGGGTGCGGGAGGCGCGAGGATTGGCCTCAATCACATAAACCACATCATTTTTGATGGCGAACTGGACGTTCATCAAGCCGCGAATGTTCAGTGCGAAAGCAATTTTACGGGTATACTCTTCCATTTGGGTAACCACCAGTGGAGAAAGGCCGAATGGGGGCAGGACCGCGTTGGAATCGCCTGAATGAATGCCAGCGGGCTCAATATGCTCCATAATGCCGCAGATGGCGACCTCTTTGCCGTCACAAATACAGTCTGCTTCGGCCTCCATGGCACGGTCGAGGAAGTGGTCGATCAGGATGCGATTGCCAGGAATTTTCCTCAGCAGGTCGACCACTGCCGTTTCGAGTTCTTCTTCATTGATCACGATACTCATGCCCTGTCCGCCCAAAACATAACTGGGGCGTACCAGTACGGGGTAACCGACTTTGCGGGCAATGTCGAGTGCCTCTTCGGCGGTTTCTGCCACGCCGTAGCGGGGGTAGGGAATGTCGAGTTCGTGGAGTAAATCACTAAACCGACCGCGATCCTCGGCCAGATCCATATTGGGAAAACTCGTGCCGATGATTCGAATGCCGTGTTCATGCAAGCGCTCCGCCAACTTCAGTGCTGTTTGTCCACCTAACTGTACGATTACCCCAACGGGTTGTTCATGTTCGATGATGTCGAGCAAATGTTCCCAAAAAACCGGTTCAAAATAGAGTTTGTCGGCCATGTTGAAATCGGTGCTCACCGTTTCCGGATTGCAGTTCACCATGATCGCTTCATACCCTGCCTCACGCGCGCCGAGCAGTCCGTGCACACAGGAGTAATCGAATTCAATGCCCTGGCCGATGCGGTTGGGGCCAGATCCGAGCACGATGACTTTCGGCCGCTCCGATCGAATTGACTCATTTTCTTGTTCGTACGTGCTGTAGAAATAGGGTGTTTTGGCCTCAAATTCGGCAGCGCAGGTGTCTACCATTTTCCAAACCCGGCGAAGGCCCAATGAAAGGCGTTTGGCCCGAACCTGGTCTTCCGTGATGGGATCGCCCAATTGTTTGGCAATTTGCAGGTCGGAAAACCCGTTTCTCTTGGTTTCTTCCCACAATTCATAGGGGATGGTATCCAGGGTATACGACCGAATGGATTTGGCCAGATCCACCAAATGCTGGATCTCCCGGAGGAACCAGGGGTCGATGGCGGTGGCTTTTTCGACAGATTTAATGGGCACACCCAGAGCGAGGGCGTCGTAGATGTGAAACACGCGGTTCCAGCTTGGGTTCTCCAGGCTGTGCATGATGGGTTCGGGCTTGCGCTCTTCTTTTCCGTCTGCTCCCAATCCGGCCCTGCCAATTTCAAGGCTTTGACAGGCTTTTTGTAGCGCTTCGTTGAAGCTTCGCCCGATGCCCATAACCTCGCCCACCGATTTCATTTGAAATCCTAAACGCATATCGGAGCCCGGAAATTTATCAAAATTCCATTTGGGAATCTTGACGATCACATAGTCGAGCGTGGGCTCAAAAAATGCTGCGCTGCTCATGGTGATTTGGTTGGGCAGCTCGTCAAGACGGTAGCCGATGGCCAGTTTCGCCGCGATTTTGGCAATGGGGTATCCGGTGGCTTTGGAGGCGAGGGCGGATGAGCGTGAGACGCGCGGGTTAATTTCGATGGCGATGAGTTCCTCGGTTTCGGGATTCATGGCGAATTGCACGTTACATCCCCCCGAGAAATTGCCAATAGCCCGCATCATGCGTATGGCTTGGTTGCGCATTTCCTGGAATGCGGTGTCGCTGAGGGTCATGGCGGGCGCCACGGTGATGCTATCTCCCGTGTGTATGCCCATGGGGTCGAAGTTTTCGATGGTGCAAATGATGCAAACATTGTCGGCCGCATCGCGCAGCAGTTCGAGCTCGTATTCTTTCCATCCCAAAACAGCCTGATCGATCAGCACTTCATGGGTTGGCGACGCATCGAGTCCACGTATGAGTGCCGCTTCGAAGTCTTCTTTTTTTCTGATGACACCGCCGCCGGTGCCCCCCAAGGTATATGATGGACGGATGACCAAGGGAAAACCGATTTCTTCGGCGGCTTCTTTGCCCTCAAGGAACGAATTCGCTATCCGCGAGGGGGCCACGGCAACCCCAATCTCAAGCATTTTTTTGCGGAATTCTTCCCTGTTTTCTGTGGTTTCGATGGCCTGTATGTCCACACCAATCATGCGAACATTGTATTGGTCCCAGATCCCCAATTCATCGGCTTCCTTGCATAAATTCAGTGCTGTTTGACCACCCATGGTGGGCAAAACGGCATCAATGGGGCGCAGGCTGAGGATGTGTTCGATCGATTCGATGGTGAGCGGCATCAGGTAAATGTGGTCGGCTGTTACCTGGTCGGTCATGATGGTGGCCGGGTTGGAGTTGATGAGGGATACTTCTATACCCTCTTCCCTAAGTGAGCGGGCAGCTTGTGAACCTGAGTAGTCAAATTCGCAGGCTTGACCGATGATGATGGGTCCGCTGCCGATGATCAGTACGGAGCGAATGCTGGGATCTTTAGGCATAGTTTACAGATGCTGAAGGCGATTCTTGTTCCTTCGGCGCCGCGAATTTACAACGCGAATTTACAAAAGGAAGCTGTAAATCCCGTTCAGCCCCGATCAATCCTGTTCTGGTGCCAGGCCCCACTTTTCGGGAGAGCGCCAAAGAGAAGAGAGAATCAACTCGCGCATGAAAATATACTCTTTTGGGAGCTTATCATACATTTTGCTGAACAGTTCATCATGGTTCACCACCTCGTTTTTCCAGGTTTCGCGGTCCACATGCATGATGGCTTCAAATTGTTCGCGACTAAAATCAAGGCCGTCCCAGTTGATGTCGTCGTAGGTGGGCATCCAGCCGATGGGACTTTCCACAGCGCCGGTGCGGCCCCGTACCCTGCCAATAATCCAATCCAGCACGCGCATATTGTCGCCATAACCGGGCCATAAGTACTTGCCGGAGGGGTCCTTGCGGAACCAATTGGTGATGAAGATGCGGGGTGGGTTGCGGAGTTTGCGACCAAATTGCAACCAGTGATTGAAGTAATCGGCCATGTGATAACCACAGAAAGGCAGCATGGCGAATGGGTCGCGGCGAACCTTGCCCACCTCACCAAAGGCGGCAGCGGTCATCTCCGAGCCGATGGTCGAGGCAGCGTAAACACCGAAATTCCAGTTGGCCGACTGATACACCAGAGGTACGGTCGTGGAACGGCGTCCACCGAAAATAAAGGCACTGATGGGCACCCCTTGTGGGTCCTCCCAAGCCGAATCGAGGCTGGGGCATTGCGCTGCGGGGGCTGTGAATCGGGCGTTGGGATGGGCAACCGGCTGGCCCGAAGCGGGGTCATGTACCTGGCCTTTCCAGTTGATGGTGCCGGTGGGGCAATCATGATCCATGCCTTCCCACCAAACATCACCGTCGGGGGTGACCCCAACATTGGTGAATATGCAATTGGCTTGGATGGTGGCCATGGCATTGGGGTTTGTTTTGTAATTGGTACCCGGGGCCACACCGAAGTAACCCGCCTCGGGGTTGATGGCATAAAGCCGACCATCTTTTCCCACTTTTATCCATGCAATGTCGTCGCCCACGGTGGTTATTTCCCATCCCTTCATTTCTGCAGGGGGAATAAGCATCGCGAAATTTGTTTTGCCGCAGGCACTGGGGAAAGCCGCCGCCACATAGGTTTTGTCGCCTGCCGGACTTTTTGCACCCAGGATGAGCATGTGTTCGGCCAGCCAATCTTCGTCACGCGCCATAACGCCTGCGATGCGCAAGGCAAAGCACTTTTTCCCCAGCAGGGCGTTTCCGCCATAACCAGAGCCATAGCTTACGATGCTGCGTTCTTCGGGGTAATGAACAATGTACTTCACTGCGGGGTTGCAGGGCCACGCCACGTCGGCCTGGCCATCCGCCAACGGAGCCCCTACGGTATGAAATGCCTTGACAAAAGGCTTGTTGCTTTCCAGTTGATCCAGCGCGGCACGGCCCATGCGCGTCATGATCCGCATATTGGTGACCACATACTCGGAATCTGTTATTTCTACCCCGATTTGCGAGATGTCGGACCCCAATGGCCCCATGCAAAAGGGAATCACGAACATGGTTCGGCCCTTCATACAGCCTTGGAGGAGCGGGCGGAGGGTTTCCTTCATGGCGGTGGGATCCATCCAGTTGTTGGTGGGTCCGGCGTCTTCTTTACGTTTCGAGCATATGTAGGTGCGGTCCTCCACGCGGGCCACATCGCTGGGATCAGAAAAGCAGGCAAAGCTGTTGGGCCGCTTTTCGGCATTGAGGGGAATGAACGTGCCTGCTGCCACGAGACGGCGGCACATCAGGTTGTATTCCTCTTCAGAGCCATCACACCAGTAAACCTGATTGGGCTGGGCGAGTGCCACCATTTCAGAAATCCATTTCAATAGCGCGGGGTGTTGAACCTGTGCGGCATAATCCACAGGAAGCGCTAGATGGGAATTGGATGGGTTGTTGGAATGAGACATAAATTGATGGTTTCTTTTAAGAGGATGGGTTGACGAAATGGAACGTGCAAAAAGTGGTTGGGTTGATGAAATGTAAACTGCAAAAATACGCGATGCAGGGGAAAGTTTTCCTTAGAAAAGGACAAGGCCGTCCAAAATAATACATCCAAACGAAGCGGGGGCATGCCGGGCTGCGCTCGGCAAAGCGGTGCTACACTACAGAGAAAGCCACATACGGATATGTGGGATGCCCACTTCCATGAATTCTTCCGTGTCTTCTTGGTATCCGAGCTTTTGGTAGAAGGGAACAGCCGATTTTCGCGCGTGCAGCGTTAGGGTGTCGACATCATGTTCGCGGGCCACCTCTTCCGAATAGCGTACCAGGGCCGTGCCGACGCCCTTCTGCTGGAAATCTTCCCGCACCGCAACCTGGCGCATTCGGACGGCATACTGGTCGATTGGGGCCAGCACGAGGCAACCAACGAGTTCATCTATGTGCCAGGCTCCCAAATGAATCTGTTCGTGTTCCAACTGCAGTTCTGCCAGTGAAAAGTTAAGCCCAAGGGGAGCGCGGAGTATGCTGTGTCTGAGCGAAATGCTTAAGGCATATGCCGGGCTAGCGAAGGAGAGTCGCTGAAGTTGAAGATCAATCATGGAGGCGTTATCAGGTCATTGGCTCAAAGATAACAGCATTCGTATTTTTGAACCTAAATCCATGAGTTATGGGGCTTAATACAAACCAACATATGTCTGATTCATTCGCATCCCCCTACCCCAACAGCATCGCCGTAGTGCCGGCGCGCATGGCCTCCACCCGCCTTCCGGGCAAAATGATGGCCGACCTGGGGGGCAAACCTTTGATTGTGCGCACCTGGGAGGCGTGCTGCACCACCGGTTTGTTTGATCGGGTGATCGTGGCCACCGACCACCCCGACATACAGGGGGTGGTGGAGGCGGCGGGAGGTGAGGTGATGTTGACCGATCCCGGGCACGCAAGCGGCAGCGATCGCCTTGCCGAGGTGGCTGCCAGGGTCGAAGCCGAGGTGTATGTGAACGTTCAGGGGGATGAGCCATTCGTGACCCGTGCAGGACTTGAACCCCTATTGCGGCTCTTTATGGACAGCGATGTGCGGGTGGGCAGCCTGATGTGCCCCATTCACTCCCCTGAAGCGTATTTGAGTCCGGCGGTGGTGAAGGTGGTTTGCAACCATGCCGGGGATGCCATGTACTTTTCGCGCGCACCGATTCCCTTCGCCCGCGACGGGGGATTACCGACTGAAGTGTATCGCCACATGGGGGTTTATGCGTTTCGTCGCGACGCCCTCCTGGCATTTCACCAATTGGCGCCATCAACCGCCGAGCAGGCGGAAATGCTGGAGCAATTGCGGATGCTTTATTGGGGCTATTCGATACGAATGGCGTGTGTTGATCAGCCAGAAGCGGGGATAGACACCCCGGATGACCTCATCCGCGCCCGCCTGCGCTTTGTGTGAGCCCTCCTTCGCCGTATCTTTGCATTTTGGCCTTTCGCGAACAGGCGGGGCCCCATAAAAGGTTAAGGTATGTTGAACATCGTTTTATTTGGCCCACCCGGCGCTGGCAAGGGAACGCAATCTCAGCGGCTTGTGGAACGCTATGGCCTGATTCATTTGTCGACCGGCGACCTTCTGCGCGCCGAAATCGCGGCTGGGTCGGTGTTGGGATTAGAAGCAAAGAAGTTGATGGATCAGGGTGTTTTGGTGCCCGATTCTGTGGTAATTGGCATGATTGAATCGCGCTTGACGAACCACCGTGATGCCAAGGGATTTATTTTCGATGGTTTTCCGCGTACGGTGGCCCAAGCTGAAGCGCTCGACACCCTACTCAATGCCCATGGCGCCCCAGTGCGTTGTATGTTGTCGCTCGTGGTATCGGAACCCGAGCTGGTGGCACGCCTACTGAAAAGGGGTGCCGATTCGGGACGGGCCGACGACAGTGATGAGTCGGTGATCCGCACCCGTGTGCAAGAATACGAAAGCAAAACAGCTCCAGTCGCGGGGCACTACCGTAACCAGAACAAGCTAAGGGAAGTAATTGGAGTGGGCGCCATCGAGGAGATTTTTCAGGCCTTATGCAGGGAGGTTGACGGTTGCGCCGTCTGATGCCGCATGCCGGAACAGAATTTTGTTGATCATGTTAAAATCTGCTGCCGCAGCGGTGCCGGTGGTGCGGGGAGTGTTCACTTTCACCGCGACAAGCATACAGCTAAAGGGGGGCCAGACGGAGGTGACGGTGGCCGAGGGGGGCACATCCTGCTTCGTGGAAACAGTCAACTTTGGACCCTACTTCACCTAAAATACCGCAAACATGTGATGGCACAGGGGGGTGAGGCGGGAGGAAGTGCCCTGCGCAGCGGTGCATGTGGCCGCGACGAAGTGCTTGAAGTGCCCCTAGGCACAGTGGCCTTGGATGCCGAAACCGGTCAGGTTTGTGCGGAAATCACCGAACACGGACAAGAGGTGGTGTTGCTGCCTGGGGGAAGGGGTGGACAGGGCAACCACCACTATAAGAGCAGCACCAACCAAACCCCCCGGTATGCCCAGCCCGGGGAACCCTCCCTGGAGAAGTGGTTCGTGCTGGAACTCAAACTCCTGGCTGATGTGGGCCTGGTGGGCTTCCCGAACGCCGGTAAAAGTACCCTCCTCGCCAGCATCTCCGCCGCCCGTCCGGAGATCGCCGATTATCCGTTCACCACCCTCGTGCCCAATCTGGGGATTGTTCCGTACCGCGATTACCGCTCATTCGTTATGGCCGACATCCCAGGAATCATTGAGGGTGCTTCGGAAGGAAGGGGACTCGGATTGCGGTTTCTGCGTCATATTGAACGGAATAGCCTCTTGTTGTTTATGATTCCGGCTGATAGCGATGATTTGGCCGCGGAATACGCCATTTTGGACCGTGAACTGGAACGCTTCAACCCTCAATTGAAGCATAAAAAGAGGCTTTTGGCCATCACCAAGTGTGATATGATCGATGAGCAAATGGCTTCTGAAATGCGCCCGTCATTACCCGCCAATATCCCGGCCGTGTTCATATCAAGCGTCAGCGGCTACAATCTCATGGCCTTAAAGGATCTGATTTGGGATGCGTTGAAGTAAGCCCGTAGACCATCATATTTCGATTCGTCATTGGTGGTGTACAAGTGGTTTTGTGTATTTTTACAACGCAAACTTTCGTGGGCAATGGTCAAACGCAACACTAGAGATTTTTGGTTGATGGGTCTGGTTTTTGGTGTTTTTTTATCACCGCTCACGGGGAGTGCCCAATGGGCCACGGTCTCTGCAGGCGGAACGGATACTGTGGGGGGACTAATCATCAGTTCGAGTGTGGGAGAATGGGACGTTCAAACACTCGAACTGGGAAGTTTTCAAATCCAATGTGGCGTGCAGCAGCCCTACCGCTGGCCAAGTGTGCAGACCCGCCTTATCGGCCACCTCATGTATGGGAACGTGCTGGCTACCCCACTGGAGGGCACACAGGTACTGCTGCGGCAAGGCAACCAATTGCGGGCGTCGGCCTTCACCGATGCAGGAGGACATTTTGATTTGGGGCTGGTCGACACGGGAACGTACCAATTGATATATCAAAACCCTACCCCATGGCGAGGCGTGAATTCGACCGATGCATTGGGGGTTCTTCGTCACTTCGCCAACGGGGTTTTATTGCATGGTTTATACAGGCAGGCGGCTGATGTCAATGCCCGCAATACCATTAATGCACTTGAGGCGCAAACCATTGCTCGCAGAACCATACGCTTGCTGAGTCAATTTGCAGCGGGCGATTGGCTCTACGACCGAGTGGAGGTCAGCATTCCGCTTCAGGCAACCCCACAAAACAACCCGATGGTCATGCCTATTGTTACATTGTGTTATGGCGATGTGAATGGCAGTTATACACCTGGAGCACCGCTGCGATCGGGTTGGTTTCCCTTAGAACCAAGTGGGGTAATGGGTGTGGGTGCGCCAGATCAACCATACGATTTGCCTATTTATTGGGTTGAGGGCGGCAGCTTGGGGGCTATTACTCTGGAAATACAAGTGCCGGATGGCGTAGAGGTATTGGATGTGTTGCCAGGTGAAGACCGATTTTCCGGGAGGTCATTGCTTTATTATCAAGAAAACAATGTTTTGAGGGTGGCATGGTATGGGCTCGACCCGTGGGATATAGCGCCTGGTGGCGAGCTCCTTAAGTTAAAGCTTCGGGGAAGACCAAGTTCGGGTTGGCTATATGGTGCACAGAGTGAGCTGGCCGACGGCTGGGCTCAGCCAATTTCATCCTTTCGTTTGGCGATGCCGCAAGTTGCAAGCGGGGCCTTGGAGGTGCAGGTGCTTCCCAATCCTGTTGGCGACGAGGGTCGATTGTGGTGTTCGGTGCCAGGTGCAGGTAGACTGAGTTATACCTTGCTTGATGCCTTTGGCCGGTTGGTTTGGAGCGGTCATGCTGCCGTTGAAAGGCACTCAGTTAATGAAGTTGAACTTCCAGTAGAGCGGATGCGGCAAGGCGCCTATCACCTTCAAGTCAATTGGCATGGAATAGGTCAACACGCAGTCAAGTCCATTAAAATCGTAAAATAGTATTTATATGTATTTTCCCATCAGAATAAGCCTTGGATTAGCGGTTGTTGCTTATTTGTTGGTGGCGGTTTCGTTCACTTCGGTGGCTCAAGTACCTACGCGCTTCAATCATCAAGCGGTAGTGCGGGATGGAGGTGGGCTACTGTTACCGAATCATAACTTAAGACTGCGCATCAGTTTGGAGCAAGGCACGGGGTCGGGTGCTGTTTTGCGGTACCGTGAAACGCATTCGGTAACCACCAACGGGAATGGCCTATACTCGGTGGAAGTGGGGGGCGGTACGTTGGATTTTGGACATATGGACAGCGTGAATTGGGAGGGTGGACAAGTATTCCTGAAGACTGAAGTGGACCCCGGCGGCGGCACCAATTTTTTGTTGAGTAGTGTGCGTGAATTGCTCAGTGTGCCTTATGCGCTGCATGCGCGTACTGCAGATGTACCGGGTGTTCCGGGCGAACAAGGTATTCCGGGATTGCCCGGGCCTCAAGGTCCGGCCGGCCCACAAGGGATACAGGGTCCGGCGGGTGCTGATGGCGTACCGGGCGAACAGGGTGATCCGGGGCCAATGGGGCCTCAAGGTCCGGCTGGTGCAGATGGGTTACCGGGGGCTATGGGTCCGCAGGGTCCGGAAGGTCCAATGGGTCTGCAGGGTCCGGCAGACCCATTGGACCTTCCAGACCCT
>Ga0214923_10002560_pt1 | contig 23985 bp, 38 predicted proteins | sample LL1510_MetaG_FD_177993 | JGI IMG/M metagenome (GOLD analysis project Ga0214923, IMG submission 177993) | Freshwater microbial communities from Lake Lanier, Atlanta, Georgia, United States - LL-1510 | ecosystem: Environmental > Aquatic > Freshwater > Lake | place: USA: Georgia | collected...
AATTGAGGCAGCAGTTTCTGCTCAAAAAGCAGGTGTACTACCAGTGTTTATTATTACTGAGATGAAGTGGAATTGGGAACACGCAACACAAATGGGTTTACAAGTAAACACTCAAGTAAACGAAGAAACAGGTGAGGTTGGAAACTACAGTGGATTTTTCCTTTATGTAGATAGGGAAACTCTAAACACAATCGAAGACGTGGCCGCATTTATTTTGGATTTAGTAGATGAACAGAAAAAAGGTAACTTACCGTACGATTTATTGTTCCTTTGGGACTCAATCGGTTCAGTACCTTGTGACCTTTCAGTTCGTTCAAACAAAAACAATAACGAATGGAATGCTGGTGCAATGAGTACACAATTTGGTAACAACGTAAACCAAAAAATTACATTATCACGTAAAGAATCCTCACGTTACACTAACACATTAGTATGTGTAAATAAGGTTTGGACAGCAAAAGCTGAAGTACCTATGGGTCAACCTAAGTTGATGAATAAAGGTGGGTTTGCTATGTGGTTTGATGCTACGTTTGTAATTACTTTTGGTAATGTTTCAAATGCTGGTACTAGTAAAATCAAAGCTATTAAAGATGGTAAACAAGTTGAATTCGCTAAGCGTACTAACATTCAAATTGATAAAAACCACATTAATGGTATTACAACTCGAGGTAAAATTATTATGACCCCACACGGTTTTATTAATGATACTGATAAAGAAATCAAGACCTATAAAGATGATCATGCTGCCGAATGGAGTAAGATTTTAGGTGGTATGGATTTTGATATCTACGAGGAAGAAGATGTATTGGAAAGCTCAATGAATATTTTTGAACAAGAACCTGATTAATTAGGTTTAGTCAAAGAGATTTATTATATTCCAATCGTATGAACAAGAACGAACTATTAAACCTCCTAAACCAAATGGATAAGCAAGAAGAAGGTTTTGCTAATCCTCATGATCGAGTATTGTTGATTGATGGGCTAAATTTGTTTTTCAGGAACTTTGCAATGATGAACTTTGTAAATGAACAAGGTGTTCACATTGGTGGTTTAGGGGGTTTTATTCGTTCTTTAAATTCATTAATTAATCAAATTAAACCAACCTCTGTTTACGTAGTATTTGATGGAACAGGTTCATCAGTAAACAGAAAAAATTTATTACCCGAATACAAATCAGGCCGTAACTTGGTTCGTATTACAAACTGGGATTCCTTTGATTCATTGGAGGATGAACATGATTCCAAAATCGATCAAATTGTAAGGTTAATCCATTACCTAAAATGTCTACCAGTTAAAACATTAAGTTTAGATAAGGTGGAGGCCGATGATATAATCGCATATTTAAGTAATATATTGCCTAATAAACACAATTCTCAGGTTTTCATAGTATCCAACGATAAGGATTTTGTTCAATTAGTAGACGAGAAAGTTATACTTTTCCGTCCTGGGGATAAAGAATACTACACTAAAAAATTAGTAAAAGAAAAATTTGGTGTATTAGCTGAGAATTTTATTTTATACAAAACATTATTAGGTGACCAATCAGATAAAGTAGCTGGTGTAAAAGGATTAGGTGAAAAAGGGTTACTTAAAAAGTTTCCTGAGTTGGCAGAACGTGTACTAACATTTCAAGACATTATTGAAATAAGTGCTCAAAAACATAAAGAACACGTTGTGTACTCAAGAGTAGTATTTGATATGGAACGCTTAGAAAATAATTTCCGTATTATGGATTTAGGTAATCCGTTAATGGATGATCTTGAAAAAGAATACATTGAAGATATTACAGAAGAATCTACTCCAGCTTTGAATACACAAGCTTTTTTATTACTTTACAATGAGGATGGAATAGGTCACATGATTAAAAATCCAGAATTTACAATTAACGACACATACAAAGTATTAAACAGTTTTACAAAATAAAGTTATGACACTCAATAATTTAAATGCCTACGGCGTCGGTTTCCAGATTAAAGTATTATCCTCTTTGTTAACACACAAGGAATTTCTCCTGAACATTCAGGATGTGTTAAGTGAAGAATACTTTGATAACCAAGCACATCGTTGGGTTATTAAAGAAATTCTAAAGTATTACCAAAAATACCATACTTGTCCTACAATGGATGTTCTTAAAGTAGAACTTAAAAAGATTGACAATGAGGTATTACAAGTATCAATTAAAGAACAATTACGTGAGGCCTATAAATCATCAGACGAGGATCTTAAATACGTAGAGGAAGAATTTTCTAACTTCTGTAAAAACCAACAGCTTAAAAAAGCGTTATTAACAAGCGTAGATTTTTTAAACGCTGGAGACTATGATTCAATCAGGACAATTGTTGATAACGCGTTAAAAGCGGGTCAAGACAAAAACCTTGGACACGAGTACAACAAAGACACTGAATCACGTTATAGAGAAAACCACAGAGTAGTAGTTCCTACACCTTGGGAACCATTTAATGAATTATTACAAGGTGGATTAGGTGATGGTGACTTTGGATTGATCTTTGGTAGTCCTGGTGGTGGTAAGTCTTGGTCATTAGTTGCCTTAGGTGGTTATGCTGTTAAGTTAGGTTATAATGTTTTACACTATACACTTGAGTTAGGAGCTGATTATGTAGGTAGACGTTATGATGCCTTCTTTACAGATATTCCAGTAGGTGATATTACTAAACATAAAAATAAAGTTGAAGAAATTATTCCTCAATTAGAAGGTCAACTTATTATTAAAGAGTTTCCTACAGGAAAAGCAACGATTTCTACAATAGAATCGCACATTAAAAAATGTATTGACTTAGAATTCAAACCAGATTTAATTTTAATTGACTATGTTGATCTTCTTCGTTCAAAAAGAAAGAATGGTGAGCGTAAGGACGAGATAGATGATATTTATATTAGTACTAAGGGTCTTGCTAGAGAATTAAAACTACCTATTTGGTCAGTATCTCAAGTAAATCGAGCTGGTGCAAAAGATGATATTATTGAAGGTGATAAAGCCGCCGGTTCCTATGATAAAATGATGGTTACCGATGTTGCTATATCCTTATCAAGGAAACGTCAAGATAAAGTAAATGGGACAGGAAGATTTCACATTATGAAAAACAGATACGGAATGGACGGTATGACCTATTCTGTCAAAATAGATACATCAACAGGACACTTTGATGTATCATCCCATATTGAAGAAGATGATGACCAAGTAGTATCACAGCAACAAAGTACCAGATTTGGAAATATCGATTCTGTAGACAAAGCCCTTATTAAACAAAAATTTTTCGAACTATCTAACTAAATTATTAAAACACAAATGTTAACCACAGAATCACAAATTTTGTCTGAAATTACTACCCACCTCAAATACGCGAAATTCGTACCTGACAAAAACAGGAGAGAAACATGGGACGAGCTAGTAACTCGAAACAAGGAAATGCACTTAAAAAAGTTTCCTCAATTGGCTGAAGAAATTGAAGCCGCTTACCAGTATGTTTATGACAAAAAAATATTACCATCAATGCGTTCAATGCAGTTTGCCGGTAAGCCTATTGAAATAAATAATGCTCGTATTTTTAACTGTTCTTACTTACCAATTGATGACTTTAGAGCATTTTCAGAAATTATGTTCTTATTGTTATCAGGTTGTGGAGTAGGATATTCTGTTCAATCACATCACGTTGAACAACTACCCGAAATTAGAAAACCTTTAAAATCAAAGCGTTATTTAGTAGGTGATTCTATTGAAGGATGGGCTGATGCCGTTCGTATGTTGACCAAAGCATATTTTGGACAAACATCAACTTGTCCTATATTTGACTTTAGAGACATTAGAGCTAAAGGTGCCTCTTTAATTACTGTTGGTGGTAAAGCACCTGGTCCTGAACCATTAAAAATTGCTTTAATTCATATGCAAGCTATTTTGGACCGTAAACAAGATGGTGAAAAATTAACAACAGTTGAGTGTCATGATATTATTTGTCACTTAGCGGATGCAGTATTATCAGGTGGTATCCGTAGAGCAGCTCTTATTGCTTTATTTAATTTACATGATGAGGATATGTTGACTTGTAAGTTTGGTAATTGGTGGGAAAATAATCCACAACGTGGCCGTGCTAACAATTCAGCAGTATTGCTTCGTAATTTAATTGATAAAGAAACATTTATGGGATTGTGGGCTAAAATTGAGGCATCTAATAGTGGTGAACCTGGATTTTTATTTACAAACGATAAAGATGCTGGTACTAACCCATGTGCTGAAATTAACTTAAAAGCTAATCAATTCTGTAACTTATGTGAAATCAATGCTTCAGACATTGAAACACAAGAAGAATACAATGCAAGAGCTAAAGCAGCAGCATTTATTGGTACATTACAAGCCTCTTATACTGATTTCCATTACTTAAGAGATGTTTGGAAAAAAACAACAGAAAAAGAAGCATTGTTAGGTATTGGAATGACAGGTATTGCCTCAGGTGCTGTATTTAAATTAAATATGAAAGAGGCAGCTAAAGTAGCTGTTGAAGAAAACGAACGTGTAGCCAAAGTATTAGGTATTAATAAAGCAGCTCGTGTAACTACAGTTAAACCTTCAGGTACTACATCTTTAGTATTAGGTACTAGCTCAGGTATTCATGCTTGGCACGATGATTTTTACTTACGTAGAATCCGTTTAGGTAAAAATGAGGCCTTATATTCTTATCTAAGCATGTACCATCCAGAAATGTTGGAAGATGATTTCTTTAAACCAACATTACAATCAATTGTTTCTGTTCCTCAACGTGCTCCAGAAGGTTCTATTACTCGTAGTGAATCAGCTATGGATATGTTAGAGCGTATTAAAACAATTAACAAAAACTGGATTAAACCAGGACATAGAAAAGGTGCTAACATGCACAACGTATCAGCTACAGTAACTATCAAACAAGATGAATGGCCTGCAGTTGGAGAGTGGTTGTATGAAAACAAAGAATACTTTACAGCATTATCATTCTTACCGGAAGACTTAGGTACTTATAAGCAAGCTCCTTTCGAGACAATTACTGAAGAACAGTTTAACGAGGCAGTAAAATCATTAAACCAAGTAGATTTATCAAAAGTAATTGAAATGACTGATAATACAGCTCTAATGGACCAGCAAGCCTGTGCAGGTGGAGCTTGCGAAATAGTATAAATATTTATTAGATATGTGGAATAGTATAAAAGAAAGGATATTTCCTTTAATAATAGCGCTTTCTGCACTATCTGTAAGTGCTTCAGCTGCCGTTTATAGTGTTACTGGTCTCAGCATGTTATTTGCTGGGGCTAGTACCGCTGTAATTATTATGGCGGCTTCTTTAGAAATAGCAAAACTAGTAATTGCCTCTTTATTGTACCAATACTGGGATAAACTAAATAAAATTTTAAGAGTATATTTAACTATAGCAGCCGCAGTTTTAATTTTAATAACATCAGCAGGTATTTATGGTTATTTATCTTCTGCATACCAAAAAACAGCCGACCAAACTAATATTGTTGATTCTAAAGTAGCATCTTTAGAAACTAAAAAGAAACTCTATGAAAATACTAGGACAGGTATTCTACAAGAAAAACAATCCTTATCAGAATTAAAAGGTACTTTATCTAAAGGTTCTACTACCCAATTTACAGATCGTAAAGGTAATCTAGTAGTAAGATCTAATAATGCCTCTATTAAACAAATAGAAAACGCCTCTAAATCAGATGATAAATTATCTTCTAAGTTAGATGTAGTAAATGATTCTATATTTGCTTTAGAAACTAAAATATTAGAAGTTAAAACTAATGCCACAGCAACTAGTGAGTTAGGTCCTTTAAAATATTTAAGTGCTCTTACAGGTGTTGCTATGGACCGTATTATTAACTGGTATATATTAGTTATTATATTTGTATTTGATCCATTAGCTATTGCTCTTGTTATAGCCGCTAACTTTGCTTTTGCTCAATTGCGTAAAACGCCTATAGACGAATTAACTGAGGAAGATAGAGAATGGTTAGAAGCTGATTTAGATAGATGGGAAGATGATGAAGACAAACAATACGAGATCTATAAGGAACAAGATAAAAAATATTATCAAAAAAATAATTTAGATTTAGATGGTGATGGTATTGTAGAGGCAGAAGAATTACAACAAGTGTTTGATAATGCTGATACTAATAATGATGGTATAATAGATGAAGAAGAAGCAAAAGCAGCAAATTTAGACTATGAAAATGCCTTAAAATTAAATCAATTTAATGAATCATTAGAACGATTAAAAACTGTAACTAATAGTTTTACAGGTGCCGAACATGGTAAAAAAATGGAAGCCTTAGAAGAAGTTAATAAATTAAAAGATTTACTAGCAAAACAATTCCAACCTAAAAACGACGACAATACAATAACTTATTTTTAAAGAGATTTGGCTCCCCGAAGGATTGTTCGTATATTGACGACATAGAAATAAAGGTTATGAACATCGAAGAAATTTACCAAGCAGAACAAGAGTTAGAACGTTACAACTCCATTATGTCGTTTAAAGAAATCCTTACTCAAGAGGATTATGATTTTTGTAAAGAATGGGATGCAGAAGAAGCATTTCAATGTTTGAATGATCTTGGTAATGGTCGTTATTTGAATATCAATGTGTATTCTGAGGCAGATAAAGAAGATTATGATTTAAGAAGGGAGCAAGGTATATGAGCATGATTGAAGATTGTCTAAAGTGGAAAGCCACTTATGACCCAACCCCCCCAAAGCCAAACAAAACTTACAACAAGTTTTTTTGGTGGAGGCGTTATCAAGAACACAAAACATTGTCTAAGATGGCCTCTATTTGGGATAAGGTCAAAAACGGTGATTATGATGTTACTCCGTATTACAAACAACGAGAGTATGAATTTTGGTTTGAAGAACAGGAAATTTCCAAATATAAAGCCAATTATACCGGTTCTCATGAAAATATCAACTGGCAAGAACGTCAAATATCAAAATTGTATTGGCAACGTCGCAAACGTTTGTTAAATGATGCTGAACGTGATGAACTTAACCGTTGGACCACATTTGTCAAAGATGTTAAAACGTGTTTTGGTGGTACTGAGGAACAAATTAAAGATATGTTTGAATCGTTTGAAGGAACCATACCTGAGTTTTTAGAGGCATATAGAGCTACAAGAAATCTTCCAAAACTTCAGCCTGTTCCTAAATTTTAACTTGGGGGGTTAAAATAGGGTTCGTATATTTATGACATATTAATAAACATAAAAACATGGATAACTTTGATTTAAAAAAGTACTTAGTAGAAAACAAGGTAACTACTAATTTTAAAATGACAGAAGAAACATCAAATAATTTAGCTATCGAAAAAGCTAAAAAATTGGTAGAAACATTCGGTAAAGAACTTGCTGTAAAAGTAGTAGAAGAAATTCAGAATACAAAAGCAGTATATGCAAGTGATACTGAGTATGACTATTGGGAAGAAGTTAAACAAGCAATAGAAAAATTATGACAAATAGTAAACAACAAATGGCAGTGGATTTTTTAGTTGAAAAAATGCTAACCCAAGATTGGTACACTTATAAATCTTTAGAGTATATCAACCAATCTAAAGAAATAGAGAAAGAAAAAATGATAGATTTTGCTTGCCTATGTATGTTTGGAGATAAAAATGTTGGTATTAATTTAAGAAATGACTTTGTTAGAAAATACAACGAAATCTACGGAGGAGGTGAATAATAAAAAATTTAAAAGAGCCCTGTAAAAGGGCTCAAATTCTGTAATATTTATAATCGACCAAAATTATAAATTACAGTGATACATATTACATACATTTATTTTCTTCATAAAGGTGATAATATACCTTTTTATATAGGAAAAAGCATTAATCCTGATTTAAGGAAAGCAGAACACAGATGGAAAAAAAAAGGTGGAACTAAACCTGATTTTGTTATCATAGATGAAGTTCCTACTAGTGAATGGCTGTTTTGGGAAAAGTGGTATATTGAATTATTTAAAAGTTGGGGATTTATTTTAGAAAATAAAAATCATGGCGGGGGAGGAATGGTGAAACATTCGGATGAATCAAGATTAAAAATTTCAAATTCATTAAAAGGAAAAATCCATTCTAAAGAAACAAAAGAAAAAATGAAAAATAGTGCCTTGGGGAGACATCATACAGCACCCCAAAGTGAAAAATTATCCCAAAGCCTTAAAGAATATTATTTAAATAATGATGGAAGTTTTAAGGGAAAAAAACATACTATTGAAACAATATCTAAAATATCTAAACCTATTTATGCTTTTGATAAAAAAGGAAATCTAATAGAAGAATATGATTCTTTAAAATCCGCTGGAGAGGCACATCAAACTCACAGTGGGAATATTATAAAAAGTATAAAAAGAAATGGTTCTCTTCATGGTTTAATTTGGAAATATAAAAAATAATTCATATATTCCAATCATGTTTAAAGTAAATCACGAAGTACCTTTATGTTTATTAGAAGATAGTAAAGATTTTAATGACTATGAGTTTATTCTTCCCCATTTATTAGATCAAGATGAAGACTATATTCAATACATGGTTCAAGCAAAAAAAGAAAACCGTTATATAATAATGGATAATTCTTTACATGAATTAAAAGATGTAAATGATGGTCAAGCATATAATGAATCTCGTTTACTACATTGGGTTAATGAATTAAAACCAAATGAATTTATTGTTCCTGATGTTTGGCAAGATACAAACGCCTCTATTGTTAATGCTAGAAAATGGGCTCAAATTAAATTGCCTAAAGGCGTTACTAAAGTAGCAGTTGTACAAGCTCAAAACTTTTTAGATGCTGTTTTATGTTATCAAACATACAAAGATTTAGGTTATAAAAAGATTGCATTTTCTTATGGAGCTGAGTATTATTTGGACCATAGTTCACATCCTAATAAAAATATCGCAAAAGCATTAGGTCGTGTTCAAGTAATAAGCAGAATGTATAGTATGGATTTAATATCTAAAAATGATAGAGTACATTTATTAGGTTGTCAGGTACCACAAGAATTCAATTTATATAAAGATATGCCTTTTATAGAAACAATTGATACATCAAATCCTATTATGGCTACTCTAGATGGTATTCAGTACAGTCACAATGGATTAACAGAAAAACCAAAAGCCAATATGAATGATCATTTTTACACAACAGATTTAGATTATAATTTGTTAGATTGGAATTTACGAATGTTTAGAAAACTACTAAAATAAAATATATGGATAAAATTATTAAATACGGTATTCCCGTTACGATTGGAGCTAATGTAGCTTGTGCTATTATGAATGTTGTTTTGAGTCATTACACTCTTGGTATGAATCAATTATCATTAGCTATTTTTATGTTTTTGTATTATAAAGAAATTAAAAAATAAAATATGGAAAAATTTATGTCATTGTATGACTACCTAGGTAAGCCCGCAGGTAGCGATTTGGGAAATCAAGTATTTAGAGCAGCTAGTGCCTCTAGAATCCCCGTTAAAACTAAAGAAGTAACTACCCAAGCTTACAAGGGAAAGATTATGATGTATCCTGAAAATTGGTTGATTGGTTACTTTAGTACTGGTCAAAGTAATTTTGGAGAAAAAGATTTGGAAACAGTAATTGGTCTTTTCCTATGAGTCCAGTAGATATCAATCCAGCTTACGAGGCTGAAATTAAAAAGTTATTAGACGCTATTTGGGAAAATCGTTTTCGCTTAAGCTTGTCTAATTTAGAACAGTTACGTAGATTAGCAAATAAAACAAAACTATAATATGGAAACATTTACAACTACAGGAACTCTATCAGGCAGCCCTAGTACCTACCTAACTGACTTCAGGTTCAGTTCTGGAACTACAGCATCACCCCACTCATTATCACTTTCAAACCCAATCAATTTTACACAATCAACATCAAAACAAATTATGCAAAACAAAGTAGCAGTCTTTCAAATCGTGAGAGACGAAGACGACAAAATCATTAAGACCGAGTTTATTAAAGAACTTTGGGTAGAAACCAAAAATGGACAATCAGTAGACTTTCAAGTAGCTAGAGATAAAGATTTAGCTGAGTATGAAATGTCTGATTTGTCTATTAGAACCATTTATTCAGTATCATTCTAATGACAAAAAAAGCAGTATTATCGTTAAGTGGTGGAATGGATAGTTCCACCCTACTGCTTCATCTACTTGCCGATGGCTATGAAGTAACATGTTTATCCTTTGATTATGGACAAAAACACAATGTAGAATTACAACGTGCTAAAGAATTAGTAAAGTATTTAAACAATCATTCTCGCTATGAGGACGAACAATACTATGCTAAAGTAAAACATCAAGTAATTACACTAAAAGGATTAGACAAATTACTTAACTCTGCTTTAGTAAAAGGTGGTGATGATGTTCCTGAAGGACACTATGCTGAAGATAATATGAAAGCAACTGTAGTTCCTAATCGTAATAAAATCTTTAGCTCAATTATTCAAGCGGCTGCTTTATCAATTGCTGAACAAACAGGTAAAGATTGTGCCATTGCTATGGGAATACATGCAGGTGATCATTCAGTTTATCCTGATTGTAGACAAGAATTTAGAGATGCTGATTTTGAGGCATTTAAATTAGGTAACTGGGGATCTGAAAAAGTATATCTTCATACACCTTACTTATCAGGTGATAAATTTGATATTTTAAAAGATGGGGAAAGATGTTGTGAGTACTTACACTTAAATTTTGATAAGGTATATGCTAAAACAAATACATCTTATAAACCAATCAAATTAAAAGTTTATTACAATGAAGGTGAAGACATAGTTGAATCAGAAGAATGGTTTAGTGATTACAAATCAGCCTCATCTGTTGAACGAGTAGAGGCATTTATAAAACTAGGTCGCAAAGATCCAGTTCAATATGCTGACGAGTTTGGACCAGTAACTTGGGAATACGTAAAAGAGTTCGTATCTTCCGTGTTAGAAAATTATGAGGACGCCAAAACGACTAATATCTAAAAACCCAATGTATGTTGTTATCAACAGGGAGGGGGAAGTATACACGGGACTAATTAGAGGATACACTCAGTGGTCCTATGATTGGAAACAAGCTAAACCCCTCTATGTTGAAAACACCTCTATACTCCTAGAGGAAAATAGAGGAGCAGAATTAATTAATGAAGAAGAAATTTATGGAAACTAAGAAAGTACAACCCAAAACAAATGTGTGGGCAGAACCACATAAAGAAATTGATTTTAAAAATATCCCTGATCCTAAAAAGCACCAATTAGTTAGCTTTTTGAAATCAGCTGTTAGAATTACAGGTTATGTAGCTTTACCTTTTGGTATTGGATTGGGAGTATTTATTTTAGTTCTTAGTGAACTTATCGGAATTATAGAAGAACTAGTATGAAACAAATATTTTATTTTACAAGTCTAGGTTGTGTGCCCTGCCAGACTCTTAGTCCTGTAATGGATAGGGTAGCAAAATCAATATCCGTAGAGAAAATAACTACCGATTATGAAATGGATCGAGCACGTGGTGCTAATGTAGGAAGTGTTCCTACTGTAATACTCGTGGAAAATGGACAAGAGGTTCGTAGATTCGTGGGTGCAAGATCATATGAACAAGTAATGCAATTTATAAATGGGTAGTTTTAGGTCAACTAAAGTATTTGACGGTTATTCAACTGTGTTTCGTCAATGGAGAGCTGAAAATACTCATTGTCAGTTTCTTCATGGTTATGGAGTATCATTTAAAGTATGGTTTGAAGGTGAACTTGATGAGCGTAATTGGGTTTGGGATTTTGGAGGTATGAAACGAGCTAAAGGTAATATTGATGGTATGAATCCTAAATCATGGATGGACTATATGTTTGATCATACTGTTATTATATCTGAAGATGATCCATACTTAGAAAATTTTAAGGAAATGTGGAAAGATGGAATTATCCAATTACGAGTAATACCAACAACCGGAGCAGAACAATTTGCAAAATACATTTACGAAAAACTAAATACCTTTATTCAAGAAGAAACTAACGGACGTGTAAAAATAGTTCAAGTTGAATTTAGGGAACATGAAAAAAATACAGCATTTTATACAGAACAATAATGGAAAAAGAAATTAAAAAGCCAGGTCGTATTCTCGATTATAACAAAAAATTACCTGTACTTGAGGTTTACACTTGTATTCAAAGTGAAGGTTCAAGACAAGGTCGCCCAACAGTAGCTATTAGGGTTACAGGATGTACTCACAGGTGTTGGTTTGGTGCCGGTGGATGGTGTGACTCTTGGTACACGAGTATCCACCCAGAAAAAGGTATTTTTACGTTTAACGACATCATTAAAATCTATGATGAGAATCCTGAAATAACTGAAATGATGTTAACTGGAGGTTCACCAACAATGGTTCCTGATTTATGTAATGAACTTACTCACTTTGCTCACGAACGTGGTATATGTATAACCATTGAAACAGAAGGTAGCCATTATGTTGAAACCGATTATCCGTTTGGGTTGGTATCTTTATCTCCAAAGTTTAGTAATTCTGTTCCTAGCCTTGACACTACCACTCCAATGGGTAAGCTCGTTGATCAAAAAATGATTGACCAGCATAACAAGCTTAGATTAAATAAAGAGGCAATTCGTAAAACTTTAGATTACCATACTGATTTCCATTACAAACCAGTTTATGATGGAACTCAAGCTACAATGGATGAAATTGAGGCATTTAGAATTGAAATGAATATTCCTAAAAACAAAACTTGGTTAATGCCAGCTGGAGATAATAGAGAGGAATTGATTAAACAATATCCAATTTCATTAGAAAAAGCATTTGAAATGGGTTATAATTGGACTGGTAGGGATCATATAATTTCATATGATCAAAAGCGGGCGGTATGATGGATTTACTATCAACACATCCTGTTAAAAAATCAGATTTAGGTTTCCACGGTAATCTATTCGGCGGCAAATTGCTTAGCTGGTTAGATGCCGCGGTTGCTGCTTATGCTATGGAAAAATGTAGAAGTCAAAACATGATTACTATTGCTATGGATAAGTGTGTATTTTTAAAACCTGCCAAAGAAAAACAGCTTATTAAAATTTATGCTGAAATGATTAAACTTGGAAACACATCAGCTACATTTAATGTAGAGGCAAGAGCATATAATGTTTTTAGGGGTGATGAAATGGTTTTATTAGCTACAAGTATGACCTTTGTAAGGGTAGATGAAGAAGGTGCTCCAATCCCTATTTCAGAACAAGTTAAAAGAATATTTAATACCCCACCTTCTAAACTATGACCGAGCCTGAAAAGTTAGCTTTAATATCTAAATTAGATTATGAGATGACTAAGGCTATTTTAAACGGACATAAATCTGTTGAGGGAGATAAATTTCAAGGACATAGGGATACTTTATTAAAATTACGAATAGAATTATTCCCCAATTCGATTTGGGCATTAGGGACAAAACAAGACTAATATTTATAATATATGAAAAAGCTATTATTAATTTTGTTTTTGTTACCTTTAGTTGTGTTTTCTCAAAGAGACTCTGTCTACATTAAAACAGATATTTTTACTACAGTCTACTCAGAGATATTACAACAACCTAAATGGGTTAAATATACAGTACAATGTCCTACAGGTACTGCTCCTCGTACAGGAATGGATTTTTATCCCCAATCAGGATTAATTACATCAGACAATAATGATTATGTTGATAATGTTTGGGATAAAGGACATTGCGCTCCAGCTGCTGATTTTAATTGTACAAAAGAAATGTTGTATAAAACCTTTACTTATGCAAACTGTGTATTACAACACGAACGTTTAAATCGTGGAGTTTGGCGTTTATTAGAGTCATATGAGCGCGAACTTGCTAAAACCAACACCGTCAACGTAGAAATTAAAATGGTGTATAGTACAACGTCTTTAAAATTACCTACAGGAGCTACTGTACCTGATGGATTCTATAAAACAATTAAGTTTGGAAATAAAATTGAAAAATATTATTTTCCAAACACTTCACCAACATTAAGTCTTTTTAAATTATATTTGATAAAATGAAACCAAAATTAACATTTTTTTATACCAACGAGTGTGGTAAATGTGCTGATCTAAAACCTATTATTAATGAGTTTTCTCAACACTTAAACATCCAACAAGTAAATACTTATGAAGATGATTTACTTACTGAATCTAATGGGGTACAATGGGTACCTACATTAGTAATTGAAGATCAAAACGGAAAACATAAATTTGAAGGACCCCAAGAAATTAAAAAAGTTTTGTATGAAATTGTATCTCCATCAAAAACAAATTGAAAATCGTATTCATGAGTTAGCTCATGAAGTAAACGATGCTCATTACTTGGATGATAATCCATTTGTAATGGTAGGAATCCTTAACGGAGGATTTATGGTGTTTGCTGAATTTGTAAAACACTTAAATATCCCTATTGAATGTGACTTTGTTAGAGCAAAATCATATACTGGTAAAAAACAAGGTAAAATTGAAATTACTAAAGATATTGAGTGTAATATTGATAACAAACACGTTTTTTTAATTGATGATTTTGCTGACTCAGGAAAAACAATTCAACACTTAATTGCTGATTTAGACTTTAAAGGAGCCAAAACAATTTCAGTAGTTACTTTATTTAAACGTAAATCATCTCCTAAATTAATTTTACCGGTAGATGGAATTCATTATAATGGATTTGATGTAGATGAGGAATGGCTAGTAGGATATGGTTTAGATGATGAAAACGGTTATTACAGAAACTTATCAAATGTTTATTCCATTTGATTTGTTTATTTAAAAAATTATTATTATATTACAATATAAGTTATGGAAAATAAAAAAACATTTACACTCGATTTAGAGTGTGTAAAACAAGGTTATGCCAACGGTATTGCACCCGGTTTCCCATTTACCGAAAAAGAGAAATGGTCAATGGTAGATGAGGCAGCAGAAGCCTATGGTAAATTTTTAGATGCTTTAGGATGTGATTGGAAAAACGATCCCAATAGTTCAGATACACCTCGTCGTGTAGCAAAAGCTTATGTATTTGATTTATGGAAAGGTCGTTACGAGCCAATGAGTGAAATTACATCATTCCCAAGTGATGGTTATGATGGTATTGTTATTGAACGTAACATTCCACTTACTAGTATGTGTTCTCATCACCACCAAACAATTGGAGGTGTAGTTCATGTTGGATACATTGTAGGTGAAAATGGTTCTGTAATTGGTTTATCTAAATTAAATCGTATTGTAGAACATTTTGGACGTAGAGGAGCTATCCAAGAACAATTAACATCAGCAATTCATCAAGCAGTAGACAAAATCTGTGAAAACAACAGAGGTGTTATTGTTACTGTAGTAGCAACTCACAATTGTGTAAGCTGTAGGGGTGTTAAACATCAAGGTGCTTCAATGGTAACAACTAAAGCATCAGGTGTGTTTATGGAAAACACAAACCAAGCTCGTAAAGAATTCTTTGACAGCTTAAAGATTAATAACGGGGGACATCAAATCTAATTATGGAAAAAAGAACATATACAGTTACTGTTAAGGAAAAAAACAGTATCTCAACTACAACAAACCACGTTCAAGCCGAAAGTGAACAAGATGCAAGACGAATTATAGAATCTCGTGGTGCTAAAGTAATTCAAATCCAATACGGAAAAATCTAATGAAGCTAGGTGGTTTTGTTGAAATACTAATCCGTGTGATTACATTTGGGCAAGGCCACCGAATTGCTTTATTCATAGCTAAAAAAATGGGTTATGATGATTGTGGTTGTAAAGCAAGAAAAGATAAGTTAGACTTGTTTTGGGACAAAGTATTAAGTAAATTAAAATAGTATGTTATTAAATTCAAATCAAATATCAAGTCACGTTATTGAATCAGAATTCTCTAAACGTGCACAAATTGGCATTGACTTGTCAGTATGTAAAATTGAGCGTATTGATGTGGGTTCTGTTGTCTATAAAGACAAAACTCATATTGATGCGACAGGTTATCATGAGCTTCCAACTCAACTTATAGACAATAAGGATTGTTGGAGACTAGAAAAGGGTGTTTACTCGGTTACATTTAACGAGGGTATTAAAGTGCCTGCTGATGCTGCCGCTAAAATCACTCACCGCTCATCTTTGTATCGTACAGGAACTATCATCGAATCACCTTGGTGGGATCCAGGATTCTATTGTGATCAAATGAACACAACAATGATTGTTAATAGTGTTATTATCATTGAAAAGAATGCTAGGGTTGCTCAGATTGCCTTTTGGCGATTAGAGGAAGTAGGAGAAACTTACGATGGCCAGTGGCAAGGATTAAACACTGCTTACAAAAAGTAATTTTTACATTTTCTTAATTAAGAGCTTGGGAAACCAGGCTCTTTTTATTATATTGACACCACATGTATCAAGCTGTATTTTACGACAAAAACGAGAAACAATATTATTTACGTGATGATAGGTGGGATGGTTTTAAAACTGTCCAACATTGGCCTACCTATTATGTAGCTGATCCAGATGGTGAGTTTGTAACCTTAGAAGGTACACCTGTATCTCCTGTAAAAAAGATGGATGATTGGAAAAATCCTAAATACTTTGAAAAGGATGTAGATAAGGATACTCGATTATTAGTTGATTATTATTACGAATCAGACGATACTCCTAAATTTCACAACATTGTATTTTTAGATATTGAGTGCGAAATAGCAGGAGCATTAACTCCAGAAAACATTCGTAATCCTAAAGGTAAAATCACTTCAATTGCTCTTTATGACAATAATTCTAAAAAATATTATTGTTTAGTTTTAGATGAAAAACAAATTATGAGTCCTAAATCTCATGATTTTAAAGAAGTTATCCCTTACATTAGTGAAAAGGATTTATTAAATGGATTCTTAGAGTTGTGGATTAAATTAGATCCTACAATTTCATCAGGATGGAATAGTGCATTTTTTGATATGCCTTATTTGTACTTCCGTATGAAAAACATTTTAGGTGAGGAAACAGCATCTTACTTGTCTCCAATAAATAAAGTTATATATAACGAATATAACAGTGATGACCCGCTAACAATTGGTGGTATTAATCACTTAGATTATATGTTGTTATTTAAAAAGTTTATCACTAAACAAGAACCATCTTATCGTTTGAATGATATTGGTACTAAGTATGTTAAGTTAGGTAAGATTGATTATGAGGGTTCGCTTGATAAATTGTTTGTAGACGATATAGATAAGTTTATTGATTATAACTTACGAGACGTAGAAATCATTGTTGAGTTAGAGAAAGCACAAAAATATATTGAGCTGACAGTTAATATTTGTCACTTATGTCATACTCCATATGATACAATTTATTATTCAACGGTTTTAAATGATGGAGCTATTTTAACTTACCTCAAACGTAAAGGTGTAGTTTCACCTAATAAACCAACTACTTACAACCCAGGCTTAAGAGACATTAGTGTTAAAAAGGCTAAATTTGAATATGAAAAGGGTAATATTACAAAAGATGAATACGATGAAATAATATTATTAGCAGAATATGCTGGAGGTTATTTAAAAGATCCAATCCCCGGTTTATATGAGTGGGTTATTGACTTAGATTTCACTTCATTGTATCCTTCAATCATTCGTTCACTTAACATGGGAATTGAAACATTAGTTGGTAGGGTTGTACATAGTGGTAAATTTGACAACCAGTGGTCATTAAAGGAATTAAAACAAATGGACCCTAAAAGAGTTGTTGATATTGAAAAGGTTAAAAAAGATAGAACACTTTCTATCTCTAAAATTAAAGTAGGTGACCTAGTAGAACTTATTGAAGAAAACGATTTATATATTTCGGCACCTGGGGTAATGTTTCGTAAAGACAAGTTAAGTGTTGTTTGTGAAATTTTATCAGACTGGTTTGCTAAACGTCAAGAATATAAACGTTTAATGAAAAAAGCATATAAGGTTGATAAAGACCCTGTAATGGGGGCTTTTTATGATAAACGTCAACATGCTTATAAAATTAAATTGAATGATGTTTATGGTGTATTTGCTATTAATGGTTGGAGATACACAGATGGTAATAAGTTTATTAGTAAAGCTATTACTTTAACAGGACAACGCTTGTTACAAGAAAGTATTTCCAATATGAATGTTTATCTAAACAAGGAATTAGGTAACGAAACACCAGTAGATTATATTATTACAAGTGATACAGATTCACTCTTCATTCAGTGTAAGGATTTATTAAAAGCAAGACATCCTGATATTGACTTTACTAATCATGAGGATGTAGTTAAAAAAATATTAGTAATTGCTACTGAGTTACAAGCAATGGCAAATAAGTTTATTGGTGAGTTTGCTGGAGAGGCTTTTAATTTAGGAGATGATGCCTTACACTATTTTGAATTAAAGCAAGAGGTTGTACTTGATAGAGGTTATTTTGCAGGTAAGAGAAGATACGCCCAACACATTATTAATAAAGAAGGTGTACCAACAGATGAGCTAGATGTCAAAGGATTAGATTTGATGAAATCGAATTTCCCCCCATTGTTTAAAAAGTTTGGTGAACATCTTATTAATGAAATTATGTTTGGCAAGCCTAAATCAGATATTGATAAACAAATTCTTGATTTTAGAGCATCTGTAAGGACAATTGATTGGAGGAAAATTTTAAAACCAACAGGACTAAAGATTCTAAAAGAATATATTGCCTCTGCCCCTAGATCAGGTGAGGTATTTTCTAAGTTAGGTTTAAAATGCCCTATTAATACTAAAGCAGCTATTTTCTATAATGATATTTTACGTTTTAAGGGATTAGATAAAAAATTCCCAACATTCCAAATAGGAGATAAAATGTATATTGCTTATTTAAAAGACAATCCATACAGAATTGATGTTGTTGGTTTTAATGGTTATAATGACCCCCCAGAAATGATGGAGTTTATAGAAAAGTACATTGACAGAGATGGTTTATTTGATTCAGTTATGAAAAATAAATTAGAGTCATTATATTCCGATTTAGGGTGGGGAGGTGTAGTGCTTAACCAAAACGTACATAAATTTTTTAAATTCTAATATTTATAATAAACAGTTATGATTAATAAAGCAGATTTAGTTTCGATTATTTCAAAGTATTACCTGAATGGACTTATAGAGTCTGTTAAGTGGGAAATTGAAGACAAAAACCTTACTATCAAATTTACATCTAATGATAGAACTATGTTAGGTAAAATTACCTACAAAGGTATTGATTTAGAGGATTCGGTTATTGGTATTAGTAATACAACCCAATTAAACAGGTTGATTGCTATTACAAATGGTTATATTGATCTGAAGTATGTTAAGCAACACAAGATGATTACTAAACTAATCATTTCAGATAACCAATTCACTACAAATTATGCTTTAGCTGACACTATGATTATTCCTAAATCAGGAGAATATATTGGTGATGGTGTTTATAATATTGAGGCCGAATTAGATAACGAAAGTATTAACGCTATTGTAAAAGCAAAATCAGCTCTTGTTGATAGTGATACAGTTGTTTTTAAACCTTACACAAATGCTGATGATGAACTTCAGCTTGAAATGCAATTTGGAGGTAATGTTGAGCATGCAAATAAAGTATCATTTTTTGCTCCAAACATTACTACTAATAATTTACCATATGATTTTAAGGTTCAATATCTTTCAAACATTATTAAAGAAATTATGTATTGTAATAAGGATGTAGTATACTGTAAAATGAGTATTAATCTAGATGGAGTTATGAGACTTGCCTTTGATAATAAAAATTTACAAAGTGAATATTTTATTGTAGCAAAAGAAATTTAATATGAATATCCCATTAATTGCTGTTAAAGACGAATTGTATCATGTTATCAGACTAATTCCCGAACACTCAGGAATTGATACAAACTTATTTAAGGGTTATACAAATACAACGCATGTATTTAGAAAAGAAGGAATGTTTTGGTTTGTTCGCTTAATAGAGGAAGCCGAAATTATTGAAGAAGAACAACCACTTCTTGAAGAAAATTTGGAGGTATAAGGGAGAGTTCGTATATTACCGGAAATAAAGACTGTTATGACAAAAGAAAAAGAAGAGTTATCCAACAACACGTTTATTAGAGACGTAAAAATCGAACCTTATTTTATTGGTAAGGATTCACATTGCTACACAGTTTATGAAACTATTACTCCCGATATTCGTTATACGGAGAATAATATAGCTGGAAAGGATTATACTAAAGCATTAGGACATTATAGTAATTTTGGAAATTGCCTAAAAGCAATTGCTCGTAACAAAACAAACGACAAACAAAATTATAGTTCCATTTTAGAGTATCTTGAAACATACAGACAAATGGAAACATCAATCAACGAATTAATTAACACAGGAATATGAAACTAGAAGCATTATACAACGCAGTTATCGTTAAACCAGTAGAGGCAGAGGAAACCTCATACGGTGGTATTATTGTTCCCGATTTGGGAAATGAAAAGAACAAACTTGGTAAAGTAGTAGCAGTAGGTAAAGGTTATTATTCAGTAACTGGAACTTATATTGAAACTATTCTTAAAGAAGGGGACACCATTATTCTACCTACAATGGGTTTCAGTAAATTAGAGCATGAAGGTGATGAGTACTGGATTGGTCCTGAAAACCAAGTATTAGGACGTTTAGTGGAAGATTTAAGTGAAGTACCATTTTAATAAATAATATATGAGCAAAATTATAGAATTCGGCCCGGAGGCACGTAAAAAATTATCAGCTGGCGTAGATAAACTAGCAGATGCTGTTACATCAACTTTAGGTCCTAACGGACGTAACGTAGTTATCGCTAACCAAGGTTTACCCCAATCAACTAAAGATGGAGTAACTGTAGCACGTTCAATCACATTGGAAGATCCAATTGAGGAACTAGGTGTTCAATTAGTTAAACAAGCGGCTATCAAGACTGCTGATTTAGCAGGTGATGGTACTACAACATCTACTTTGTTGGCTCAAGAGATGGTTAGACAAGGTTTAACTCATTTGAACAATGGAGCTAATGCTGTTATGATTAAACGTAGTATTGACAAAACAGTTAAAGAATTAGTTGATTTTATTCGTACTGAAATTAAGGAAGATATTTCAAGTGAAGATCAACTTAAACAAGTTGCCACAATTTCAGCTAACAACGATCCTGAAGTAGGTGAATTAATTGCTACAGCAATGCAGAAAGTAGGTCGTGAAGGTGTTGTGTTTATTGAAGAATCTAAGAACGGTGAAACATACCTTGAGACAGTAGAAGGTATGCAGTTTGAAAGAGGTTACAAATCACCTTACTTTGTTACCGACAACAATACTATGAGTACAAGTATTCAAGATGCTCTAATTTTGATTGCAGACAAGAAATTTACAACTGTAAAAGAATTGTTGCCTATTTTAGAAGCAGTTTCTAACCAGAATAAATCATTATTGATTATTGCTGAGGATGTAGAAGGTGAAGCACTTGCTACTTTGATTGTAAACAAAGCTCGTGGTATTTTGAAAGTAGTTGCTGTTAAAGCTCCTGACTTTGGAGATCGTCGTAAATTATTACTTGAAGATATTGCTATTATGACTGGTGGTCAGGTATTCAGTACTGAAAAAGGTATGAAACTTGATAAATTTGATTGGAAGTGGTTTGGTGAAGCTCGTGTAGTTACTGTAAACAAAGATACTACAACTTTAGTTGATGGGAAAGGTGATACAGATGCTATTAAATCACGTATTGAAGAACTACAATCTCAAATTGAAAAGTCAACCTCACCATATGAGAAAGAAAAATTACAAGAACGTTTAGCTAAGTTCATTGGTGGTGTAGCTATTGTACACGTAGGTGGTCATACTGAAGCAGAAATGCGTGAGAAAAAAGACCGTGTTGATGATGCTTTACAAGCAACTAAAGCCGCTCTTGAAGAAGGTATCGTACCAGGTGGTGGAGCTGTATTACTACATGCTAGAAATTCAATTGATGTTAGTGATATTGGTTCACAAATTGTTTATAATGCTTGTGCTGCTCCATTTAAGAAAATTTTATCAAACGCTGGTTATGAGCAAGAAGATATTTACAATGCTATCAATTCTGTAACAGGTGGTGATTATTGGGAAGGTTGGGATTTAAAAGCAGAGGATTTCGTTAACATGAAAGAAGCTGGTATTATTGATCCTGCTAAAGTAACTCGTATTGCTATCGAAAACGCTGCTTCAGTAGCAGGAACAATTCTATTAACAGAAGCCGTTGTAGTTGACAAACCCGAAGAGAAAAAAGATGCTCAAGGTGGGTTTGGAGATATGATGGGAATGATGTAAATTTACAAATATGAGAGATGCAGTATCATTAATCGGAAAAATTATTAACATTGATGGTAAATTAATTACCATTAAAGCGTTACATTTTGTTCCTGGTACTGATAGGATTTATGTAGGTGTGGCCACAGCAGGTCATATCTACATAAATTATCCTATTGAAGAATTAATTCCATATTTTAAAGATCAAATCAAGTTATGAGAAAAAAAGAAGTTATAGAAAAAAATATTGAAATTGCGAATCGTATTCCCCCCGGTGATAGATGGCAAGTAATTGGTGTTGAAGGGATTCAAAACGGATTAACAGATGCTTTAGAAGCTTATTATAATGTGTCTACTGTTAAACCAAATGCCTTTAGACTAGGTTTAACTGAAGGTAAACTTTATGCTATCATCAGTAACGAGATTGAAGTTAAAGAACCAGAACCTAAAAAATATTCTATTTACGGAGATTATATTGTAGAATAAGTTATGGCAAGAAGAGAACATACTTTATGGGTTGAGCTTTATAGACCTGATAGTCTAGAAGGTTATGTTGGTAACGAAAATATCAAACAAACAATTAACCACTACCTTCTTCAAAACGATATTCAGAATTTTTTATTCTATGGACCTCCAGGATGTGGTAAAACTACATTAGCAAAACTTATTGTTAATAATCTTGATTGTGAATATTTGTACATCAATGCAAGTGATGAAAATGGGATTGACACAATTCGTGAAAAAGTTAAAGGTTTTGCCTCTGTTGCCTCATTCAAACCATTTAAAGTAATTATTTTAGATGAAGCAGATTATATTACAATTCAGGGCCAAGCAGCACTTCGTAATATTATTGAAACATTTTCAAGGTCAACTCGTTTTATCTTAACTTGTAACTATATTGAACGTGTAATTGATCCTTTACAATCTCGTTGTCAGGTATTAAAAATTGTACCTCCTTCAAAACAAGAGATTGCTTATCATATTATGAATATCTTTAAACAGGAGGAAGTTGATTGTAGTGCTGATGATTTGAAATTAGTTATTAATCAACACTATCCTGATATTCGTAAAATGCTTAACACACTACAAATGAGTGTTAACGGCAATGAAATAGTTGTAGATAAGAGTATATTAGTGTCTAATAGCTACAAAAACAAGGTGCTCGCGGAACTATGTAAACCAACATCTAAATCGTTTAATAACATTAGACAAATAATTGCTGATTCAAATGTAAGTGATTTTGAAGACATGTTTAGGTTCCTATATGATAATGTAGAAAAATATGCTCCACTAAGTGTAGGTGAGGTAGTAATTTATATTGAAGAGTATCAGTACCACTCAAACTTCAGAATTGATAAAGAAATCAATTGTGCTGCGCTTATTAGTAGGATTTTATCTTTAATTCTTCCAAAAAGAATTTTGTAAAAGATTATTTCTTTATCTATTTTGATAATATTTATAATAGATAAGGAAATAATTCATTATGGTAATATATTTAACTACAAATAAAATAAATGGTAAAAAATATTTAGGAAAAGATGTACAAAATAATCCCAAATATTTAGGAAGTGGTTTAGATTTAAAAAAGGCCATTAAAAAATATGGTGCTGAAAACTTTAAAAAAACTATTTTAGAAGTTTGTA